>Ga0114918_10001960_pt1 | contig 18468 bp, 42 predicted proteins | sample LantaG_FD_87015 | JGI IMG/M metagenome (GOLD analysis project Ga0114918, IMG submission 87015) | Deep subsurface microbial communities from Baltic Sea to uncover new lineages of life (NeLLi) - Landsort_02402 metaG | ecosystem: Environmental > Aquatic > Marine > Oceanic > Sediment | place... | reverse complement strand
GTTTCTGTCCGTTCACGGTGAACTGACCCAGTTCATCGACGCCGATCTCTTTCACTTCCATGCGTTTGTTTTTATAGCGTCCCGTGAGTAGTATGTCACCCTTCTCTATCGGAATCTCCATGGCTATTTTAGCGAGGAGGACCTGAGCCGCTACCTTCTGGAGACCACCACAGATCTTACACTCCTTGGAGGAGCACCCATAATTTTTAATCTTGTTAGTTACTTTACCCTTGGCGTCACGGAGGACAGGCTTCTTATCCGTGGGCTCGAACATGTAGTGCCCTTTACCGGAGTCATAGAAGTGTTGTGCTTGGTTCTTAGTGCGGAAACTTGCGAGTGCTCTGCCGTCAGCCCATCGGATCGTCCAGGCTTTGCCTTCAGGAGCACGTTCAGCACTCTTCTTACGTGGTGTCCATAGATCCTCGCGCAGGCTTGCTGCTTTCTCGAACCGGCCGTAACCGGTCTTTGCTCTGAGGATGGCTAGGGTGGCTCTGATCTCGGGAGTCATCTCTCCCCAGGTGGCTCTACCTTCAGGACCCAGTGTAAAGGACCCGTAGTTGCCGATGTGGACGTTGTTGCCGTTTACTTTGGTAGCGTAGTGGTCGCCATGTTCGAGGTCTTCCCCGAAGTGGCTCTTATCCCCGAAGCGAATGTGGACAGGCTCTTTCTCACTGCCTGGTTTAGACACTGCTCTGTGAACATCAATATTGCCCTCCAGCTGCTTAAGGGCGGCTGAGAGAGTCTCAGGTGAACTCATATTGTACTCCAGCCAATTTTCCAACGCGTTGGAAAATTCACTTCTTCTTAGTTCTGCATTTCTTGAGAGCTCTCTTATCCCTGATGTTCTTCCCTTCATATTCCTGGTAGATGTGCTCTCTAGTGATATACACTATATTACACTTACCGCATATGTATTTCCGTTCTCTCACAGGAGGGGTTTCCCCCTTGCGCACATCTGCGACATAAGACAGCTTCTCTCGGGTATCTGTACACCGAATCGGCTTATTACATTCCGGACATTTCATGGTCTTGCTCCTTTAATGGTCACTTCAATCACATAATATACTTCCGTTACGTGTCTTCGTCTACTCTGTTTGTATTATTTTGTTGATGTTGGTCTCTGGAGTTTTTTTAGTTTTTCTGTCAAGTAACGGGTTGTTTCTTTTTGCATATCCTCTTTATTTATAGGCTTATTGTTTCTATTGGCAGCCCAGTCCCATACCGGTTTGGATACCACGGCAGCAGCTGTGGCAGGAGCAGCAAGCAGTCGATTAGTTAAAGCACCGGCTCTACCGAAATTAAAACTGTTCCAGGCCTCTCCAACAGGAGCAGTGGCTGTCCCTAGTAGGCTTCTATTCGCTTTACGTCGAGTGTAATCGTACCAAGCCTGAACATTAGCCGGGGTTGATCCAAAAGTCTTTGACGGGTCTGTAGGCACCTGTTGCGGTTCCCATCCGAAGAAGTTATTAGGGCGCGTCTTCTGATCTATGTAATTCTGTCTGGCTCCTGTCAGAGCCTCTTTAGGGTTAAGCACGCCTGTAGCTGCTTGTGCTCCCAGTAGCAAAGGCGCTGATTTGTTTAACAAACCTCCACCCTGTTTCAATGTTCCCATATACTTAGGGGACACTGTCTTGTTCCATTTAAAGAAATTACGCAGAGCCGATGGTGGGGCGGCTTTTGTTATTGGTGGCTTAGACTGTATGGCAGGTAGCTTTAAATCAGCACTGCCTGCTCCTTCTATGAAGCTCCGGGCAGCCCTGCGTGATTCAGGTAGTCTGAGATTATCTTGGAATACTACTTTAGCCATATCGCCCTTAGCTAGGGGCTGCCTTCCCCTACCATACGAAGACTTTATATGAGGATGGTTGGCTACGATATCATCATATAACTGGGCTCCTTCATAAGATCTTGGACCATACTCGGTTGGCATAAAATCCACTATTTTTTTGTTTATGACATTACTTGTATCCAGGTCTGCAACGTTAACACCGGCGTTCAGCATCTTGTTTTTAGGCAGTTCCCACGGCATTTTGTATCCAGGTGTCTTCCAGGGAGGGGTTTTACTTTTAGGGGGGGTTGGAATATACTCGCTGTAAGCTTCCAGTGTCTTGGGATTAAACTTATGAAACTTCGGTAGTGCGCCTCCTGGGTTCTTCTTCATTATCTCTATTTTACGTGCAAGTCTTTCCGGTGTTACTACTGGACTATTAGGATTAAATCGTTTTCTCACGACATGAGCAAGACTCTCTGGATCCTGCATAAGGTCAGCGGTACCCTCACCTCCCGTTCCCAGGGTCTTAATAAATTTCAGTCTATCAGTGTTAAAGTCTTCGGAGGCTTCCTTCTCCAGCATGGGTCTGAGTATATCTGCTAACATTCCCATCTACTTACCGCCTTTCGTGATTGTGGTCTTATCCCCATCTTTCTCTATTTTGACTTTCATTCCAGGCGCTGTGGTCTGCTCTACTTTCATACCGTCAGTCTCTATACTCATCTTGTTGCGGACATCTTTCTTCAGCTGTTTCATTTCGGGTTCAGACAGAGACTCCATAAGCTTAGCATCCTTGTCTGTCAGAGGCTCATCTCTGACCAGCTTCTCAGCTATAGCGTTGATATCTTTGTTCTTAAAATAGCTGAATACTGCGTGGCCCACAAAGATAAACAGGAACATAAGCCCGATGCCGATCAGTATGTACGTCCACTTAGGTGTATTGGTCAGCGTCACATGAATACCGGTCTTGGTGATGTCAATATCAACCTCACCGTTGCCTTGCTCGATCGTTACTTTTTTATTCGTTGTCATAAGAACCTCCATTGATATACAATACAGCCGGAAAAGGGGCTGAACAAGTGATAGCTAAAAAAGAGGAGGGGTTGGCCCCCCGAAGGGGGCACAGTAATTATTTAACAGTGAATGTCACATCAATGTATTCCAACGGCATGGGCAGGCTCATCATAAGCTTATGACCCTGCAGCTCAAACACAGTCCCGTCAGGTGCTGTGTAAGGGCCGCGGCCCTGCAGTGCGATCTCATCCTCCTCTGTTAATGTGAGGTGGTTGAGTTTATCTGCAGACGCCATCAGGATAGCTGTGTAGAGATTACCCGGACCGAGCTTCATCTCATCCTTATCGTGAGACACCAGCTTAATCCACTCCGAGCGTACGCCTGAATACTTCAGGAGAATGTCCGTCACGATCTGCTGTACAGTATGAATAGGCACAGGCTCACCGATAAAAGACTTGAACGCCTCGTGCATGACAGCTTTGATCTCAGCGAGCTTAGCATCCACCTTCTTCTTCTGTTCCGGTGTAAGTTCTTTCATACTTACTCCTCTAAAGGGAACAGATTATCTGCTGTTTCATTCCTGACCAGCAGCAGTCTGTTCTTTTTAACATTGACAGAGGCCCGCACGGGAAATCCCAGGTAAAGCCCTTTCTCACAATCCAAAAAAAACTCCCATAGATTGATAGGATGTACAACCCATGTATACGGACAGCCTCGTCTGTTGGTAGAGCTCTTCAAAGCACACTCCCTCAACTCAGACCGACGTTTGACCGTATGGGGTTGCAATCCTTCCACCTGGACAAACTTTATCTGAATGCCTTTTTCTTCATCATCCATCTATATCCTCCTTCCAACTTTTTGGGGTTAAATCCCTTGTCTCTAATCTGCATCTGCCCGGTCCTTCTGTTCCTGGATCTTCATACTGATCTGGTCCAGATCCGTGATGATGTCGTACATGCATTTGGATGACATCGGGATAACTTCCCTGGGCAAAGCCTTGGGAGAGGCATACTTCCGGGACATCAGAAGCGGTGGTTTTGCTGTTATCCACTCATACCCGGGAACACCGGTCACATCATATTCCGTGTGTACGCAGGTACGGCCGTCATCATCTTCAGAGAATACGACTTTCATCTTTTTAAAATCAACATTGAAATAACTCATCTATAATCTCCCTCTATTTTTTTAGGGTTGAACCCTTTGTCGTCGAACGTCTTGGACGTGCCTCTGTCAGCAGAGTTGTCAGCTCTTTTGGCAGACTTGTCGATGGCCAGGGGATCACGCCGCTTCTTCTTATGAAGCTCAGGCGTAAAGCCGTCCGCAGGGATCACGAGCTCACAGCCCATGTCCTTCAGCTGCTTATCCGTGTATGTCTTAGTCACAGGCGAGTCCAGCAGCTTCAGCTGCTCTAGCACCTGAATGTGCATGGCAGGATCCGTTATCTCCAGAAGCTTGAGCTTCTTCCTGATATCACGAACATCCCCATGATACAGTTCCAGTGCTGTGTCCTGGGCCTTCAGCATGAACTGAGCATGTCTTTTAACAGCGCAATCACAGTTATCATGATACTGCTTTTTATATTTCTCCGCGACCTCCTCTGCGGTAGCCTGGATGACACCAAACCTTTCAAAGGCAGCACCGTTGTCTCCGTAACCCTTCTCCTTCATGTAACGGTCGTGCACCTCAGTGAGTTTATTCATGAACCGGTCCAGGGGAACCGTAACGCCACACAGTGTAACGCTGGGATCCCCGGATATGTTCATGATGTCTTCCATATTCAGCCGGTGGATGAACTTGGGAGTAATCGTATCCAGCACGCGCTTGATCTCAAACTCCTCATACTCTTCGGGTGACACAGTTCCTGGTTTGGCTCCCGTCGTCTTCAGGAACTGATCCATCATGTTGAAGATGTGTTTATTGCTCTGTCCCATCAGGTCTCCTTTATGTCGGGTGGATCAGGCAGAGGCATCCAGTAAAGGACCTCATCAGATACACTCCAGTGTGTGTCCTCGTACTCGTTCTCTTCATACCACCCTTCCGGGAGATAGTACTCATCCTTCTCTTCACAATAGTCGCTACAGTCATCTTCACTGGTAGCTTCCGTTGTATATTCAGGCGTATGGAAAGCACGGATACGCCGGCTTTTCCCGTAACTGTTCACGAAGAACGCCAGAACCGCTCTTTCTGGTTCCGGTAGTTTGTCCTTAGTGCTTATCCATCCTTTATTTGTGCTGCTCATTACTCGTCCTCCAGTTGTTCCTGATGCTTCTGCAGATAAGATCTCAATTCCCTGAGCTCTACACGCAGACCGTTAATGATCAGGCGAACCATGCGGTTCTGCTTGTTGGCATCCATGATCCTCTCGAAGTCAGCTCCGATACTGCCTGCTTTCATCATGGCCAGGGCGAGGAAGTCCTCCTGCATAGGAATATTGACAGGCTTTCCTTTATTACCGCTTTCAACATAGGCATTGGTCAGTAACTTCTGTATATCCGCAGGTGTGTAAACATTCGCAGGTTTACAGATAATACCTTTGATCTCATCACTGATCCTGTTCTTGCAGTTGGTGCAGTTACATTTATTGATATCTTCAGTAATCTCACCGTAGTTACCGCACCAGGACACACCATCCTCAGCCTTCTTCAGATGGATGATAGACGGTTTGTTGCTCTTGTAGGCTTTATCACACTGTTCCTTTATAAAGTCGTCAGCGGTTCCATGTTTCTCAGCCAGTACCTCCCGACACTTTTCACAAGTGATCTGCCAGGGGGCTCCTGTCCGGTGGCCGGCACTCTCGATACCGCACAGGGTCTTACCCATGATGTTGTATCTATGTACGAACTTCTTAGGTCGCTTCTCAGTCTGAGGTTTACGCGCCAAGCAATCCTGACAGGTTACATTACTCCAGTCCTCAGCAGGCCGCTCTTTAGGATTACCCCGACCACATTCAGTCTGAGTTGTGCCATTCTGTCGGTGTGCCGACTTATGAATAAGAGGTTTCTTCTTCAGGCATGCTTTGCAGGTGACTTCATTCCAATTAAAAGCAGAATGTATGCCTGTTCGGTCTCTACCGCACGCCAGCTTCTGCTGGTTCTTGTTGTATTTATGTGTTGCTTTACTCATGTTGTTTACTCCATTTTTTACAGATGCCTTCCTGGCAATCTCTGTGGGTTACATCCGCCATGCATCCGCCGAAGCATCTGCAGGCACAATCATCTGCGAACTCCGCAAATGTGTCATCGTGTTTGGTCAGGCCGTCCAGCTTATACATGTTAAGCCAGAACTCGTAGACGTCATCACGGTCTCCCTTAAACTCAAAGGAGGCACAAGTGCGGTCGCCATTCTTAAGATGGTACTTCATTCTTTCTCCGGTTCAGGTTCGGTTTTAGCTTTGTTCCGCAGAAAGGGCAATACCTGATGTCATGCAGGACATTGCAGGCCCCACAGCAACCCTCTACAACCCACTGATGGCACTGCCAGCGTATAACCGCATGGTCTCCGTCACCTGATCCTGGAGCCGTCGCTTCCCTGAATTCCTTACAGCAATCTTTACTCATGATTATTTTCTCCCATATTTGCGTTTATGATCATATGTTTTCTCACGGGGGATATAAGGTATAGGCTCCTGCACCTTTTGCAATTCATACTCGTGAATCTTCGTGGTGGTGGAGTCGCCCATCATCCCTCGCTCGCTCTGGTTCATCCTGATCCGGGCAAGTACTTCCTCGTCCGTGATCTCCATGCCGTTATCTACAACGAACTGTTCAATGTTCTCCAGGCCGTGCTCCTTAGCGTGCGCCTGGATGACTTCCCAATTCATGTAGTGAGGCCTCAGGCCAGCACCCATGACGATCAGGTCTTTAGGCTGTTCGTCAATGGATCTTCCTGAGCTGTCCTCAGCCGTCACCGACCTTGTTTCGTCCCGCAGGACCTGTATTCCGTTATCACTTGTCATATTTATTCCTCCGTTGTATCAAAGACATGGTCTTTTAAACGGTGTTGTTCTTTACACTTCCTGCAGATATAATGCACGTTCTCCGCATTATTATCATCGAGCACGACACTGTCCTTCTCACCGCACATGCATCTGTAATGGTAGCGCAGCTTCTTTATCGTCAGACGCACTTCCGCCTTCTCGGCAGCTGCTGATATCTGATTGGTAAGGTAGTCCAGGTCCTTGTTCAGGATCCTCATAAACTGCATCAGCTCCTCGCTGTGCACCTTTCTGCGGCCTGCCTCTATCTCGGATACGGTCACACGGGATTTAAAGCCCATGCTTGACGCAAGATCCTCCTGGCTCATTCCCTGATCTTCACGCGCCAGCTTTATGCGCTCAGCCAGGAAGTCGTTGAACGACTTATCAGACTTCTCCATAGTCATCTTGGCATCCAGCGCTTTCTTCAGGCAATCCTTGAGCGTGGGTCCGTAGACGTGCTGGCTGTGCCAGTTGGTCCAGTCCCCGAACACCTCAATATGATTCGCATCATTGTTGGGGGTGAATTCCGGATTGTCGCAGGATAGAGTAACACTGGAGCCTTCATCAGCTCTCAGCTCATTAATGAGACACATGATATCCAGGGCTTCGTTCGCCAGCCTCTGTTTCAGATCAGCAGCCCAATCAACTTTCATTTTCGTTTTCGTCATCATCTTCCTCCAGTTCCTGTTCAGGGTTCCATCCCCATTTTTTCATCATCTTCTTATCATGGTGGTCCACGTACATCATCATGCCCATCAGGACGAGACAGATAAACATGGATAACGCCACAAATACATCTATTACACCTTGCCAGTAGGGGCTAACATTCAAAATTCCACCTCTTCCGTGTGTGGGTTGATAGTCCCCAGTTGTTTTTCAATATCGATAGCGAATGGATCCGTCGGGTTCTTCCTGGCCCACACCAACGCTACGAAATTCGTAGAGCTGTTGCCTGCTTCCGCCATGAGCTTCATAAGCTCTTCGGAGCTGGGTGCGTTGGGGATAAACTCTTTCATCAAGTAGAGCCAGGCTGCGTGAGGATCCTGGATAGTCCGGAACTTCTCCACGTTCATGCCTTCATCCCGGAAGATCTTCTCACCACCTCTAAGTGCCTTGGCTACTTTAAGCCGGGCTTCTCCACAGATATCAAGTACCTGTTCACACTGCTTCTCATCGAACATGCCGATATGACATTTGTCAGGTGTGATGTTCATCTTCTTGGCAAGCCAGTTGTAAGTTGCGTTCCTGTCTCCCCTGCGCTTGGCAATGGGGTCCAGGGCCTTGTGTGCAGCGGATCTCAGCTGCCGTCTTTCTTTCTTCGCCGGTGTTCCCAAGGGCTCATCATCGCTGTTCGCGTGCGTGCCTACATAGGCTTTACACGGACTGCAAAGATAATACGTCTTGTGGTGATGCTTGGTCCAGGCAGGGTAGATCACCTCGCCTGTTACTAAGATCGCCGGCTGCCCGCAATAGGGGCAGGTTACGTTATAACTCATAATGTCACCTGTAGCCAGAACAGTATGCACAGCGCGTGCAGGAACTGATCAAAGCCGATTACGACAAAGAAGGCATGGACTCTCTTTTCCGCCCAGAGCTTCTTGGTCATTCTTGATGTAAAATAGTCGATAACGAAATGGCTGCTCATAAGCCATAACACCAACATAGGCTGACCAAACACGATGAAGCACATACTATAGACCATACAGTGAAAGGCGAGCACCCAGTTGTTGGAGCTTTTCTCTCTAGCCATCTTATCACTCTGCAGGGCGAAATCAGCCACCCAGTGAACGAAGAACATCTTTGCTATCAGTATTAGTAAACTAGTCATCGTCGTTACCTCCGCATTTACATTCTTTGAGGCGTTCCCCGCAACCATTGCAGTGCACCTTAGCCGGGCAGATTGTATTCTTATCACACTGTTCCTGCCTCAGCTCTTCCTTAATACCATCAAAGAGGTCATCCACCAGCTCATTGACCCGGCCGGACTCTAGCTCATCATCGTGAATCTTCTCAGCCCTCCGCCACATCTTCTGCATGGTCTTTTTAACTTTTTCTCTACTCATATGCATCACCTTCCTCCGGTAAGTCATCAAGAAACTCTTTATCTGTCATTTCCCTGAGTTCATTGGCTTTCTCCGTGACAGCTTCGATGAAGGCATGATAACCATCAATGATAAGCATCTTCTCCTGGGGACACGCAGTCACCAGGGCGATTACTTCCTTGCGGTAGGCATTACGGGCGCCTTCGATATCATCCTCCGTAGGGATAGCCGAGAACGTGTCCATATATTCATAGAACGCCTTCTCGATCTTTTCCTTATAGTCATTGACCTTGACTATCCGTCTAGCTTTTCTTTCTGCTCTACTTCCCATTATCTTCCTCCTTTATCTCATACACTCTTGTTGCTCAAAATCCCAATAGGCGCAGTTTTCATATTGATGTACGCACCCATTACACTCTTCCTCCTTCCCTTCCGCTTTACACTCTTTACAAAGCATTAAATTACAACTGACAGATTGATTGCATGGCATTTCAACCTTTTCTTCTTTTCCACATTCATCACAGAATAGGCTTGTTGTTTTGGTTTCAACTTCCGCTGGGGGTTCTTCTTCTTCTATATCAGTATGTAGAAAGGTTCCTAAAGGGAAAACTTGATAACTGCTCATGTCATAATGTTTTTCGGCAAACTCTTTAGTTTTTTGTTCAGTTGAAAAGACTCCTTCTATTCGTCCGTTTATTATTAATTCAAACATCTAGTCCTCCTTTATCGGCCTTTTACATACCGCACATTTCCCTTGAATATTATAATCACCTTCACACTTACATACCTTTTCCTTTTCCTCCTTCCCTTCCGCTTCGGGGTTGCATTCTAAAAACCGAATAGGTATATTATGTGACTTAGCATATTCAATTTCCGACCTTGTCGAACTTCCGATATATCCGTCTTTATTCAGCACAAAGACTTCATCAGCTAAATCAATCTTCCTTTTATGAAGTTCATCAAGCATTATTTTCTGCTCATCGGTACAGCCTATCTCTTGACCATGTGCCTGTTTCTGTGAGTGGGGGTAAAAGCCAACAGAAAGAATGATATTCCCTTTCATGGTTTCTTCGTAATTTGCTTTTTGAAATTCATTAAAGAATCGAGTTGAACCGCATAGACATACAATTTTAGGTTTATCCATTATCTTCCTCCTTCCCTTCCGACTCGGGAATATTCAGTGTTACAACATGAATTTCAAATAAATCTTCAATTGCTACAATCGGCCCGCAATTTTTGACATGAAGCGGTAAAAGTGTATGTATCTTTTCTCTGTTTTCTTGTTCCATAGGATATAATTCACAATCAATTGAAAGAACTCCTCTTTTTACTTGCAAGGCACACTTCAATAGTTCATCGTTGTACAATACTGTAATTAGCCAATTAATATAATTACTCATTGTTTATCCTCCTTCCCTTCCGCTGAGGGGAAGGATTTACATTCTTTTAATTTTGGTATTATGAGTCCACATAATTGAGTGGGTGATAATGTTTTATTAAATACCTCGCATACATACATATTTATTGTCCCACTACTATATCCTAACCCACAACTCCTTGCCTCTGACGAGGAAATATGTTCAGATTTGTCAATACAGCCATTGCATTGATTTTTATTTTTCTTGTAATGATAGCAGTAATTAGTTTCAGGAATATTGTATTCTTTAGTTGTTGTTACTTTATGCTTCATCCTTCCTCCTTTATTGGCTTGGTTTGGTCGTATGGTTCTCCGTGATAATCCATTGTGGGCATAATACATTCCTCCTTCCCTTCCGCTTGACAGTCTTTACAAATCATCAGATTACAGGTCACAGACTGGTCGCATGGTATTTCCACTTTTTCTTCTTTTCCGCATTCATCACAAAATAAGCTGGTTGTTTTTGTTTCAACTTCCTCGGCTGGGAGGGATTGGCAGGCTTCCTCTATTACATCCATAAGTTTATGAATCGTTGTGCCTCCATCCTGTGCCTCTTTTTTGCAGTTGGTTAATGCCTCCACAAGCGTCTTTATGACTTCACCATTCTCCTTCATGTGTCCTCGTAGCGATTCAAGTTGACTTTCTACTTGTTCTTTTAGCTCTGCGTTCTGCTTCTCAAGGGCTTCTTTCTCCTTCTTAAGTTCTGCAATTTTAGCTCCTCTATCCACCCACGAATCTCCGTATGGTGTCCAGTCTTTTGGCATTCCTCCGTTATCCATCCGTAACCTCCTTTATCTTTGGCTGTAGCAATCTTTTGTGCATTTGTATGAACCATCAATTAGTCCATGTTGTGCCCCACATGAACACTCCTCCTCCTTCCCTTCCGACTCGGAACACCATCCACAAGTACACACTTTCCTCACCTTCTCCTTTATCTTCTTACCGCACCATTCACATTCATCTCTGTTTTTGATGGGTTGATTTGTTCTGTTTTTACAACTTGTTTTAAAATCACCACATGGGGTTTTTTCCCACTCGCACACTTCTTGCTCGACTTCTGCCATCATTTTGACTTTGTCGTGTTGCTCTACATAACCGCTATTGTCCTCCTTCCCTTCCGCTTCGTCTTGCATGGCATCCCACATCTTTCCTTCTATCTCGCACATATCAACTTCCGCTGAGGGGAGGGATTGTCTTATCTTTTTCAATAATTTATCGTGCTTTTCTTTATCTCGTAATCCAATGACATAAACTGCTTTGCCTACGCAAGCTTCCCTTTGCCAATGATTCAAAGACTTATAAGCCTCCTCCAACGCCTCCACAAGCTTGGCGTTCTTTGTTATTGCTTCGTTACGCTCTATCAAGTGTTGAAAGAATCGCTTTTGATGTAGTTGAAAATTCTCTTGTAATTGCTCTAGGGATATGGCAGGAGTTGGGCAACATGGGATTAAATTTGATAACATACTTTCATATTCCCTGTTCTGTGACTCAAGGTCATCGCATCGTTCCTTATAGTCATTGACCTTGACTATCCGTCGTGCTTTTCTTTCTGCTCTACTTCCCATTATCTTCCTCCTTATAAGTTGATCCGTGTTTGAGTATATTCGTTCTATCCCTTAATGATATCCAGCACTGACAGTGCTTACAGATCAGTGCATCCATAATACGGATACCTTCCTGATCAGCCCTGGTATTTTCCTCATGGCATTCAGGACACATGAACAGGACTTCTTTCTGTCGCTCTTCGTAGTTCACCGTAATCCTCCTTATATCGGACCGTACATACACTCCGTGGCAAGCACGTAGCGATCGTCGTCCAGTTTGATTATTGTTTTCATCGGCTCTTCCACATCATCCCGGACGACTGTTCCTTTGATGGTCTCACGGGTGTCATGATGGAAACAGACGCGGACTCTCTTATTGAGCATCGGTCCCTGGCAGGGAAACAGCTCGTGACTGATGTTTTTAACTGCTCCCATTATTCGTACTCCTTCATGCTTGTTGTGTCTACGCCGAACCTGCCGGCTATCGCATCATTAATACAGGTGACGATATCGTCAGGATTGCGTCTCACGAAGTTGACAGTCTTGAAAGGCTCTGGATCTTTATCCAGCCTCAGATGTATGATCTTCTCTTTTATATCCAGGATGACGATATACTTACGGTCCATCCCTTTAAGAGCAATAACGAACTGATCCGTTGAATCGAGCATCAGGCGCCAGCCGTCGGCTTCCAGTCTGGACTGCAGTCTGATGATCATACCTCTGCGGAATTTATCCTGCAGCTCCAGACGGGCATTCATCTCGTCTTTAAAATTAAGTTTACTCACTTTAGTTACTCCTTTGTTCTGTAAATATTCTGCGAATTTCGCAGTTTCCTTATCGATCATTTCCTGCGGGGGCATAGGCAGTTGCTCAGGTCTGTTCCAGCTGTTGACTATAAGCATTGTTATCAGCGTCATTAAGACCGGAATCAGGCAGGACAGTATCATGGTGATAGCCTTAGCATCGCCCGGCATGTTCCTCCATCCGTCTTTAAGAGTATCAATCACTACCAGCCTCCTTATCCCATCCGTCCGGGTGCCTGAAGTACTCCACCGATACTTTGGTGGTGGTCCGCTTAACCCAGCCGTCACCCACGATATCATGTTTCACGGACTCCCTGCAGGTTACACTGTGGCAGCCTGCCAGAACCAGCAGTGTTAACATACATATTAACAATTTAATCACTCTTGTCCTCCAGTTGCGCAACGCGCTGTTTAAGTTTCTTCATCTCGTCCTCACGTTCCCGTTTCTCCCTATTCTCCTTACAGCAGTGGTCGCACCGCCATTCAGGATAAGGGAAGGAAGCGCCTGTGTATCGGGCAGGTCGCCCACATGTAGGACACTTGGGATCCTCGAATAATCCAAACATTATTTACTCCTCATGTTAGCCATGAAATCATCAGGCATGACCCCGTTAAGCACATACTTACCCTGATACGTCCATCTGCGTATAAACCTGATCCAGTGCTGCCTGGTGGCTTTCCTGGGAGGTTTACGGCACTTGGACTCCAGATGGATCAGGCTGGTACTGCCGCAGTGGTTGCATTCATCTACATTCTGCACTGTACGGAGACAGGCAAGACACAGCATGCCGTTACTTCCTCCCATACAGCAGCAGTCACGGACCTTGCTGACACCACGAACACTCTTAAAGGGCTGCGTGCCATGAGGGAAACGCCGCTTCAGCCGGGATGCACGTTCTCTGCACTTAGCTTTATATTCCTGAAAAGCCGCTTCCCGCTCCTCCGGGGTCTTCTCCCGGAAGACTTCCGCAATAAAGGCCCGCTGTTTAAGCTTCTTCTTTCTCATACTGTACCTCGCTTTCTGCGGCGAAAACACCACTCTCTGAACTTCTTATTAATGTTAAACTCTGACTGCATAACATCTTTGCAGATGTTACACAGAATATATTTCCTGCCGTAAACACGATAGACAGAGGCCTCGCCATGACTGAATCCTCTTTCGTTCTGACACTTAAGATCCTTGCTCATGTTCAAGCACCTCCGAGTGCCACTTGAATGCGTCACAGATACCCAGGGGATTCTTTGCGATCGCCCCGTAGTCACCGTTAGCACACTCACCATTTACTTCACAGATGCAGAATCCCTGTCCGTCCAGGGGATCTCCGATATATCCACCGAACGCACAGTTGGCGCAGCAGCGGATGTTTGTCTGGACATGATAATTAGCAGGCCACTCAGGATTGAGAGGCACAGCTGGTTTTCTTTTCTGTTTAGCCATTATCTGCTCCTCACATAAATATTTAAGTTTACGTTAACGGACCGCCTTCTGGATCTGTTCCTGTTACGGATCATCTCAGCTACAGACGGCTTGGATTTTTTCTTTTTCAAGTTTCTTCTCCTTGTCTATGTGCTGCAGTTGTCGTAGTTCCAGGCTCTTCTTAACAGAGCAATGGGGGCAATACTTACGTTGGACACTGCACCGTCTCTTGATATATAAACACCACTCACTCACTTCTTCTCCTCCCACTCTTCAAACCGTAGTTTCTGGGCGTTACCCAGGTGTTCACCGCGGATCACTGTGAAGTCATTATCCAGCAGGCAGTTCCTGCATTTGATGTCACCGCACAGTTTGTTCTTCTGGGCCTGCCAGCAATACTTAGCCTGGCGAGCCTCCATGTCTAACCGGGTGCTTGGTTTCTTATCCTTCTTTACAGCAGGACAGTCCAGTACAGGCTCCCCTTTTTCCCAGCATTCATCACAGATACGCGTGATGTCTTTCCTGGTACCATCATCTTTCTGACTCAGGTATAAGCGTTTGTTGCACGCCAGGCAGTTATCCTTCATCATAGTGTTCCTCCTTTCCGAACTTAAGGGTTGAGTGGGCGGCATCTTTATGAGCCTCCTCTATTTTGTTTACGAACTCCGCAGTTTCTTCCGATATCTTTTTCAACTGATCGGGAGTCATGTTGTCATAAGCTGAGGGGTCAATATCCATGCGTACTCGTTTCTTTTGCAGAGGGTCGAATGGGTCGTTCAGATCCACCATACATACCTTGTGGGTGGCTATGATCTCCGGGTAGATGGGTTTGGGTTCCTTCCTGTGCACGAGCATGGCGCCATGGGCATCCACGATAGATCTCCCTGCAGGGTCTGCCGGCTCTTTTACAAAGCTGGGGCCCGTGACGTCCAGAGGGCCGAACATGTCGCCTCCTCTGTTAGGCCCACCGGGTTTACCAGTCACCTGTATCTTACACATAGGATCCACGGGGTTCTTCACCATGCTTATATCGTGCAGGGTAAATTCACCGTCTCTGGTCATGTGACCACCTAGAGCTACGTTGACCTCTGCCTTGTCCCTCCACAGATCAGCTTCTTCTCTGGTATACTTGAGCTTCTCCTTCAGGATGGTCATATCCTTTTCGATGTCTCCATACTGCATCCGCTCCCTGTGTTCTTCGATAAGATGCAGACCGTGGGCCAACACCATAAACACCAGGGCGGTGGTCATAACTGCGTTGTAGGGTCCGCTCCAGGCTGTTGTCAGACATACCAGAACCATCATGAGACACAGGGCCTCGAAGATATCAATTTTTCTTTTTTTCATTCTTCTCCTTTATTCGGTTTACTTGATTACCTATAAGATGTATGATGGTTTCCCTGTAATCCTGCAGGGTCTCCTCTCTGTTCATCAGCTGAAGCTGAGAGATCACCAGGAGTCCATAGGTGATCAGGAACGCCAACAGGATACCCAGAAAAGGGAAGCCCCCGAATGCCAGCAGCATTGCCGGCACCAGGGCTGTGAACAGGACTATGCTTACCCATCTCTTCATGACGCCTGCTCCTTTTCGTGTTTTGCCACCGCGTCGATCAGCTGCTGCTGTTCTTCTTCAGTGAACATTTTCCAATAACGCTTTGTAGCAAATCCCCACTGCTGATCAGGGTACTCCATGTACCCGACCTCTTTGATGTTGGGGTCTGCGTTCTTATCCTTCTCGACCTGGGGAACAACTTCATTCCATATCTTGATATAAAGCTTTTCCGGGATGCTTATACATTCAGCAACATCATCCGGGTTCCAGAATTCCAGTAACTTAGGGCATTCTTTACTCATAATGCTTCCTCCACTATTTCCAGTAAGCTCGTCCGCCTTAAGTCTCCCACCATCTCCTGCAGCATATCCATTGCCTGGGGTGTCGGTGCGAATCTAGCGTCCGGAGCAAGTGTATGTATACCGAAGTGAGGATCCAGATGTCCGCAGTGGCGGATATCACTATCCACCCAGTCGCGCCATACGAGAATCTTCACACCATTAAAAGCAGTACATCCCGGGTAATGAACAGCGGCCACTGTGTAGTCGCCGTGTTCCACTGATCCCAGTACTTTAAAACACTTAGGGTCCGGGTTCGGAGGAGTAGTTACCCCATCCTCGCCTCCACTCATTATACGCATTCCCATTATTTCTTATCTCCTTTAAGTTTATAATCAACTTCCGCTTTCTTCAGAGTTTCCCTCAGGTCCGGTCCTATCCAGGACAGCTTGTTCTCTGCTTCGTCAGCTGCATCCCTAACTTCTTTCGGGATGGTATCCAGTCTGATCTGGGACGGAAGCACTGTCACGACAAAAGGTTCATCGCCGGCAAGGGGCCTGGTAACTTCCACTTCATAGGCCTCTCCGTCATTGTAGATATGCACGATGACTCCCAGTTCACCTTTCCGGACAACACCCACATCTTCAAGGAAACGGACGCAGTCATGCTCCTCCAGAACAACAGGGGTGATAGCGTTATCCATAGCAGCGACAACATGATCAGGCCAGGGCTTCATTTCATCCGTGATCGGGTTTTCAAGCTTCCTCTCATTATCATATTTCCACGTTTCCTCAGGGATCTCTTCAGGCTCATCAGGGTTGCCCAGCGGTCCGCAGCCCGGCATCGGGATATTGTTGGGATCCGCGAAATTCGCACATGGCTGACACTTATCAGTGGAGGCTACAGGCCAGAGCAATGGATCAATGCCGATCCTGGGATTCTCCAGCCGCTCACGCAGGCTCTTAAACTCTGATGGCTCCAGAATATACGGAGGAGCATCCCCGGCAGCGGTATTATACACACTGTACTTCGTGTTATCTCCACGCTGCTCTGTTTCAACAAGCAGCATGACAGCGATGGGCATGGTTACCTTAATGGAACCCCGGTCTACTCTTACTTTAAATGTTTCGTGACTCATAGTTCATAACTCCTCATCTAACGGATCACAGAGCTCATCTGCCAGCCTGTTATACTCCGTTTCTGTTATTGCCCACATAACATTCTCAGGGCTGATTACGTCATAGCCCTGAGGCATGCCTGTAGGCCTGTCATCCGGCTGGTGGTGCAGATGCACCCTGGCGATCGGCCATACCATCTCGCCCTGATCCAGTGTCTGAATCCTTATATGCGTACTCATTTATTCATCTCCCATATTATGATCAAGCAGTCTGCGGTCCAGATCGTTGAGACTGTCCGCTATGTCCTTCGCCGTAGCTTCATCCTCGCAGTAGGCAAGGATACGCTGTACACCGTCACCTGTATCGAACTTCAGGTGATGGCCCTCATTATAGTAGCTGCCTTCTTCGTGACTCTTCCGATACATACCTCCTGAATCAATTAAACGCTTAAGTACGGACTTGTCCTTTGATGTCCACTTGGGTATAATAAGATCAGTCAGACTTAGATTCAGGATACCCAGGAGATCTGCCACAACCGTTGCAGGGGGTGAAGACACACAACGTTCGTAAGAGGACAGTCTCTGCTGTGTAATCCCTAACTCACGGGCCAGGTCCCGTTGGCTCATTCCCATCTTTTTCCTGGATCCTTTTATTGATACTCTCATTTCTATTTCCTTTTCCTGTTGCGGATCTTACCGCCGGTCAACTGTCCAGTCTTTTTAGCGGCCGGCTTCTTCTTCTTTTCGACAGGTACGGCTTTGACCGGTGCTTCCTTCACGGCAGCCTTGCGGTCCGCCGGATCGGAGACAAACACATAGTTCAGCTCATCGGCATTCCGGAAGTTGAACCTGTAATTATTTCCGCTTATCAGGTGACAACCTTCGGCGAACGGACTGGGAGCCAGCTGGTTTTTGGGCACATAGACCCGGCACTTGTCCTCATCGAACAGCCCTGTCAGAAATCCCATCTTACGATCCCCGTTGAAAACATCGAATTTTTCTTCTTTCACTTCGTTCTCCTTCATTTGCATTACTTACTCTTCGGTGACCACAGAGGTGCCACCATGAACTGTTCATGTGTGATAGCATACGGGAAGTCCTCAGGAACCTGTTCCTTGAGTAGATCCCGTACAAACTGTACAGCAATAGGCTCTGCTGCATCCAGCTCATCATCAGTAGGGTCCTCGTCATCCTTGGGATACTTACCGTGCTTGGCGGCCAGCTCCAGAGCAGCCTCCATCTCAACACAAAGACCTCCCTGATCTTCCACACACTCCATAGGTGTGTCATAATCATCCATACAATTTTCAATCTCGTCGGTGATTAAAGGATCCACTTTAGATAAAGCGGCCATCACTTCTTCCTTCGTTTCATATTTATTCATTTTAGATTTCTCCTTCTTTCTGTAAATACGGTTGTAGTTATCGTCCCATTCGTCCTGGGTGATTACCATGGGACGTCTGTCCCCTCCTTTTCCTGCTTCTGATTCTGGCACGGGACTTATCTCCTACGGTTATCTGGCACACTGCATCAGGAT
>Ga0114918_10001959_pt1 | contig 18471 bp, 15 predicted proteins | sample LantaG_FD_87015 | JGI IMG/M metagenome (GOLD analysis project Ga0114918, IMG submission 87015) | Deep subsurface microbial communities from Baltic Sea to uncover new lineages of life (NeLLi) - Landsort_02402 metaG | ecosystem: Environmental > Aquatic > Marine > Oceanic > Sediment | place... | reverse complement strand
TTTTTTTTTGTTCGCGGCGTCTCTCCTCCCCTTTTTTTCTCCCCCCCCTCCGGGTTTTTTTTTTTTTTTTTTTTTTTTTTTTTTTTTTTGGATGAGAAAGAAAAGAAAGAAAACGAAGAAAACGAAACTTTTCTCTTTCCCTTCTCTCTTTCTCTTCTCTCTCCTTCCCTTCTCTCTTTCTCTTCTCTCTCTTTCCCTCTCCCTCTCATTCTTACCAAGAACCTGGTTGTAGTAGGTCGGCATCCACGTCAAAAGAATGAAAGTGCCCCAGTTGTGGCAGAAGTGGCTGACGATCAGAGCCCAGACGGGCGCGCGGGTCAGCAGCTGCTTCCAGGGGATCGAGGCCGGAGCGGCCGACGGCGGCGTCGAGGCCGCGACATAAGCTCGTTCGTCCTCTGTGCAGAGCGGATCTTCACTGGGGTTGGAGGCCGCCCCGTTTTCCCAGATCAGCCACCAGACCACCCCCAGGGCGCCAAAGACGTAGAACACGCTGGGCCACTGCAAGGCGTGGATCATGTGAGGGGACAGAGCCAATCCCAAGACAGATCCACTGTACATACCAGAGTAAACGAGCGCAAGCGACCTCGACCTCTCTTGGACGGGGACCCACCTGCTGAGCAGGTTGTTCATGGCAGGCATCGCCACTCCTTCCCCGACGCCCATCGCGGCACGGGCTGCCAGCAGGACCGGCAAGCCCAGCTGAGCTGCCAGAGGCGTCAGCATCGTCGCCAAAGACCACCACACGACGCCGAAGCCCAGCACTTTCTTGCCGCCGTACCTGTCTGCCCACACTCCCCCGGCCACCTGAGTCAGCAGGTAGCCCCAGAAGAAGCTCGACTGCACCAAGCCTACGGTCTGCGTGTCCCAGCCGTACTGCGCCGACATCGGCATGATCGCCACGGCCATGTTGACGCGGTCGAGGTTGCAGGCGCAGAAGGCGACGAAGCACATCAGCACGATCCAGGTGCGGCGCGCCTGCAGCCACGAGGCCGGGGCTGCCGGTGGCGAGTCGCCGTCAGACGCTAACAGAGAAGCGTCCCCGGACGGTGGTGGGGGTAAGGCGTTGACGACCCTCCGCCTCGCTTGCCTCGGAGAAGGAGAAGAGGAGGGGCGGGAAGGGGGGAAGAGCGCCGGCGCGCCTGCGCGGGAGCGGAGGCGGACGGGGAGAGAGAGCCTCGCCTTTGCTGCCGCTGATGTTGTCGAAGAGCTCGAGGAGCTGCTGGACGCCGACGCGAACGACGCGGAGAAGACCCTCTCGTCGTCGTCAGCGGGATGGCTGCTGTTTTTAGTTTGGGAGAATGCGCCGGTTTCGGAGGTCGGGGTTGAGAGAAGAAAAGAGAAGAAAACAGAAGAGAGAGAAAGGAAAAAAACTTGGTCGAGAGACAGAGAAAGTATCGATGTTGCGTTTTCCCTTTTTGAGCTCGTTCTTCCCTCTTCCCGCCTTTTTTTCGATCTTCCTTTTGCTCAGCAGAGAGCAGCAATATGCTCTACCGGAAAGCGTGCCGCTTTGAGTCTGAAAGGGGCAAATAGAAGCCGCAAAAGCGGAAAACAAAAGGCAAAGACCTCCATGCTCACGGCGAAAAGAACTTTTTTTTTCTTTTCGAGATAAAGCAGGCGCCCCCCCATCGCTCGCCTGGTCTGGCGCTTTTCCATTTCCTTCCAAACGCACCTGGACGTCGAGCAAGAGCTAGCATCTTTGCTTGCAGCAACAAGGGGCTCGAGAATGCGGGAAGAAGGGGCCAGCTTCGCCGCCAAAGGCATCGCCGGCGGCGGCTTTCGAGCGGCGTGGCGACGCTGCTGCTGCTGCTGCTGCGGCAGCATCATCGACGACGCCGTCGCTCGGCCGCTGCAGCTGGCAACTGGCGCCATGGAGGTTTTTTGGTTTTTGATTTCTGTTCCGGGGGAGATAGCGAGATACTTCTCTCGATCTACAGGCACACGGAAGGTCTGATAGAGGCGTTGGGGGGAAAGAAGAGAGCGCGCTATAAGAACGACTTGCGTTTTTTCTTTCTTCGCCCTTCAGTCTGAATCAGAGAAGAGAGAGAAAAATCGAAAGAGTGAGATGCCCCTGCACTTGGTCGAACTCTCTTCCCACATAGAGAGTTCTCTCTCACTTTTCCCCCTCTTTCCCTTCCCGCGGCCAAAGGGCGCATTCCAAATTCTCTGCTCCAGCGCTTGGACCACCTTCGTCCTCTTCGCACCGAACTATGCACGCCGCCGCGCGCTGCTCGCCGAAAGTAGCAGCAGGCACCGGCTGCAGCATCTGCTCGACGACCTCGCTCGTCGCCGCATCTGACAGATCGAGCCACGGCGGCGTCGCTGCCTTACGGGGCTCTGACTCCTCGCGCTTTCGGCTAGCTCGAAGCAGCACATCGTCAACTGCGCTGCCAGCATCACAGAATCCCCCGAAACTGCGCAGAATCGCCGCAATGGCAGAGCAACAGCCGTCGTCGTCGTCGTCGTTGTCGGCAGCGGCGGCGACATCGACGCCGCCGCAATCTTCATCTCCGCCTCCGCGCCCGCCGTTCGCCCTGCCCCTGGACGCCGAGGTCGACGTCACCAGGAGCACCAAGACGCTGCTGTGCACGTCCGTGACCGCCGAGACGCTCGAGAAGGCGCTCGAGGAGGTCAAGGTAAGGGGGAGGGATTCGATGGAGTCGTCTGCGAATGCTAAGGCAAAGGTCGTTCGTCGACACCTTTTCCGACCTCCTCGACCTCTTCTCTCTTTTTTTCTTTTCGCTGCCCCGCTTCCCTCCTCCAGACAGAAAAAGAGAAGCTCACAAAACAACATCATAACAAAAACCCCTCTACATAAAAAAAACCCTCACTCACAGGAGGCAGCTGCTGCCGGCGCGACCTGCATCGAGCTCCGCCTCGACTGCCTCTCCGACCTCGACCCCATCTCGCCCGACGCGCACCTCCGCTCTCTCTTGAACGCCGTCCAGGTCGAAAACAAACTGCCGGCCATCGTCACCTTCCGTCCCAAATGGGAGGGCGGCAGATACGAGGGGGAGGAGGCGCCGCGGCTCGCAGCTTTGAAGTGGGCTTCTCTGCTCGGGGCCCGCTTCGTCGACGTCGAGGTGCTGGCCTCCCCTTACTTCTTCGCCGCCTCCACCAAGATCCCCGTGCCGCTGACCACCTCGATCATCCTGTCCCACCACGACTACGAGAAGACGCCGGACTTTGAAACTCTGCGAAGGATGGTCGAAGGCATGTTCGAGGCCGGAGCCGACGTGGCGAAGATCGCGACGACCGCGACCAGGGACGGAGACGCCGCGGTAGTGCTTTCTCTCGCTGCAGCCACCAAGACTGGCCCCTGCATCGCGCTGGCGATGGGAGAGAAAGGACTAACGTCTCGCATCTTGGCTCCTAAATACGGCTCGTTCCTGACCTTCGGAGCGCTGGGCAGAGGTAGGGCGAGCGCCCCCGGGCAGCCCAGCCTTCGCGACTTGGTTTTCACTTTTCGTCTGGCCCAGCAGAGCGCGCGGACCCGCGTTTTGGGTGTTATCGGCAACCCGGTTTCGCATTCTCGTTCTCCGGCCCTGCACAACGCCGCGATCGCAGCGATGGGAGAAGCCATCGACGCTGTCTACCTGCCCTTCCTGGTCGACGATCTGAGTTCTTTCTTGGCGGCCTTTGACGAGGGCGACTACCGCGGGTTTTCGGTCACGATCCCGCACAAGCTCTCCGCTCTGGAGAACGCCTCCTCGGCCGACCCTCTGGCGGCTTCGATCGGCGCCGCCAACACGCTGGTGAGGGACCCGGAGACGGGAAAGCTCAGGGCGTTCAACACGGACGCCCCGGCGGCGATCGGCGCGATCGAGGAAGGGCTGAGGAAGCGGAGCCGGGAACGAGGAGGAGGTGAAAGTAGTTCTTCCGATTCGAGCGAATCACCTCTGAAAGGGAAGACGGTGGTCGTCCTCGGCGCCGGCGGCGCGGGCCGCGCCCTGGCCTTCGGGGCCGCCGCCGCGGGCGCCTTCACGGTCGTTATCGCCAACCGCGACGAATCTAAAGCAAAGGCCCTCTGTGCCGATCTGAAAAAGAGTTTCGAAGGGCTCCGCTCCGAGGGCGTCTCGCTCGCCGCGCTCGTCGCGAAGATGGGCTCCCCGATGAAGGTCAGCGTCGTCGCCAATTCTACTTCCGTGGGGATGTCTAAGAAAGGACAGCCGTCCACCGAGTCCCCGCTGGGTGACGACGAGGCCGCGGTCTCGGCCTTCCTCTCCGGCTGCGAGGTCGTCTTCGACGCCGTCTACACCCCGCTGAAGACCAAATTACTAACCCAGGCAGAGGCAGCCGGGTGCGGGCTCGTGTCCGGTCTGGAGATGTTCGTGGGGCAGGCCGCGCTCCAGTTCGAGCTGTTCTTCCCCGGGCAGAGGGCGCCCCTGGAGCTGATGCGGGAGGCGGTGCTGGAGTCTGTGCGGAGGGAGGAAGAGGAAGGGTGAAGAAGGGAAGAAGATGAGAGCGAGCGAGAGTCGTTTTTTTCTACTTCTTCTTCTTGTTATCTTCCAAAAAACTATGAACGTGTTTTTTTTAAATGACTTTTCTCCGCGCGTTCACGCTTTCCACGACAACAAGGGCTCTAAGAGAGAGAGAGAGAGAAAGAAAACACACAAAGAGAGAAATAGGAACAGTCCTTGAATGAAAACTTCATTTTTTTCGTTGTTTTGACAGAAAGAAAAGAACGAGAAGAAACAAAAAAAAATCCGAACTCTTCTTCCCATTTCATCTCTTCTACTGCTTCTTCTTGAAGCAGTTGCCCCCACCGGAGAAGCACACCGACAGGAAAATCACCAGCGCCAGACACGCCAGCAGGACGCCCACCAGCGCCCACATCTTGACGTTGTTCCACCACATCTTCCGCCTCAATGCTGCGCCGGTCCTCTGGAACCGGTCCGCCTGCGACCTGAGGTCGTCGGTCTTGTCGACCAAATTCTCTATCCTCTCTCCCCTGGCCAGCACCTGCTCGATGTTCTCGACCATGACCGACTTCACGGCGTCCACCTGGGCCTGTAAGCCTGCCATCTTCGAGGCGGCTTCGGGGTGCGAGGCGAGGTGCTCGGCAGCTGCCCTGAGGCGAGGGGCGAAGACGCGGTCGAGCCCTCCCGGAGGCGAGGAAACAGCCTGGGAGGTCTGGGAGTGCTTCTCGGAGAACTCGGAGCGGATTGTCTCGAGGTAGGCAAAGGGAAGGGCGCGGCCCGTGCTGTTGTTGGTTGTTTTTTTTGATTGGCAAGGGGGGTTGTGAAAGAGAGAGAGAAGAGAGAGGTGGAGGTGGAGGTTGAGACGAAGAAAAAAAGATCAAAACTCTTTCTCTTTTTCTCTTCTCTTTCTCTTCGTTACCTCTCCGCCGAGACCGCCAGGAAGGTGAACGAGCCGTCGACGACGTAGTTGTAGGTGTACCCCTCGACGACAAAGGTGCACCTGTTTGTTTTGTATTGAGTGGAGGAGAGAACGGTCGGTGGTCGGAGGTTGAGAGAGAGAGAAGAGGTTGCGAACGAGAAAGAAAAAGGCGCGCCTCGATGATTGATCGATCGGCCGAAAAACGCCTCTCTGTCTTTCTCTCTTTCTTTCTCCTTCTTCTTCCGCTCGCTTTTCTTCCTTTGTTCTCGCTCTAACACCCTCTCCGCACGAAGAAAGACTCACTTGGCCTCGCCACCGGGAGGGCACCGCTCGAGGCACGACGCGGCGACGGCGCGGAAGTTGTTGACGGCCGATGCCGCGGACGCCGACGAAGAGCCCGCCGCGGGCGGCGCGGCGTAGCTCGCGAGCGCGTCGCGGCCGCGGTACACTGCCGAGAAGCAGACGGGGGGCGGCGGCATGGGAGGGATTGAGTGAATAAGGGAACGGGGGAAGGGGAAGATGGAAATAGAAAGAGAGAAGCAAAGAGAGAAAGAAAAAATAAATGAAGGCGAGAGACGATATTTTTTTCTTCGTCTTCTCCTTCGACCTCCTCTTCACTTTTGTCTATCGGACCTCGACCTCTCCTTTTCCGCCATCGCATCGCGAGAGGTGTTCCCTCTTCCTCCGCTCCTACCATTCCCCGATCGCCCTCCTGCCCGCATCAATCTGTTGCAATAGTTTCATCCGATCCAACTTTCCCAGAGATGCAGCCCCCTCCTGAGCACCTCCTCCTGCGCGGCAGCCGCGGAGGCCGTGGCGGCATTCTGCCGCTCGAGCAAACCTTGGAGCCCGCGACTGGTGCCGATGCCCTCTGCTCCTCCGACTCGGTCGTCGCCCCCAGCGGCCGCGTGCTCACTCCGCACGACCTCGAGTCCAGGGCAAAGTACGCAGACTTTGGCATCGTGGCCACGGCGCTGGCGTCGACGATGGCGAACGCGGAGGAGCAGCAGCATCAGAAGAAGAAGATGATTTCGTCGCTTCATCGCCCGTTGAAGAGGTCACCGTTCGCGACCCCTCTCCCTCCTCGCTCGGGTTCCGCCGAAGAAGAAACAGACGCCGGCTCCGTCTCGTGCTCTTCTTCCTCTTCCTCGGCGTGGACGGAGGCCTCCTCGTGCGCGTCGTGGTCTTCTTCCGCCGCCGCCGCCTTTGCTCTGTCGTCGCCGGCAAGGACCTTCTGGGCCGCGGCGCCGAAAGCAGCGACGACGGCCAAAACCCAAAACCAAAGCCGACAGCAGCAGCAGCAGCAGCAGCAGCAGGTCTTTTCGCTGGGCGCCTCGAGCTCGTTCGCGCTCCTGGCTCCGGCCACGACGGCGAGGAGGGCCGCGGCCAGGGAGGCGCGCAGGGCAAAGAGGAGTGCGGCGGCGAGCAGGCAGCAGCAGCAGCAGCAGCAGCAGGGCGTCGCTGTTTGAAATAGAGAGAGAGGGAGAGAGACAAAGAAAGCACCGCCGCCGCCGTCGTCGTCGAAAGACAGAAAAAGTCAAAACGCCGCCACCACCACCGCCACCTCCGATCCCCATTCTTTAGATATTACGAGATATTCATCCATTCATTTTTCTATGCGTTTAACAAAAAAGTGTACAAAGTGGGGGAGGGAAGAGGGATTCAGTGTTGTTAATCGTTTTTAAGAAAACAAAATCAGAGTTTCCGAAAGAAAAAAAACTCTCTCTTCTCTCTCTTTTTTTTCTTTTTTCCATTTCATTTCATCATTTTTGTTCAGTGCTTCCTCCTGCCGTACACCTTGAGCCCGGGGTCTCCCTGCTCCTGGTTCTGGTTCGCCATCTCCACCTGCTGCCTGCCTCTCGAGGGCGGGAAGAGGCTGGTCGAGACGCCGCCGCCCGACGGGAGCAGCCTGCGCTTTTCGCTGCTGCCGCCGCCGGCAGTTCCGCCGCTCGTTCCTCCTCCTTCCTCTTCTTCCTCCCTCTCCCGCTTCTTCTCCTTCCCCTTCCTCCCCGCCGTCGCGGCGGCGTCGTAAAAGGACCCCGTCTTGGCCTCCGCGGGCCACTCCTTCTCGTCAGAATCCTCGATGCCGTCGGCGCTCTCGAAGGCTTCGTCGTCGCCGTCGTCGTCGCCGTCGTCGTCGCCGTCGTCGCTCTTGCTCTCGCTGCGGCGGTGACGGCGGCGGCGCTTGTCGAAGAGCGCCGCAGCAGACTCGCCTCCTCCTCTTCCTCCGACCCTGTCCTCCCTCGCCTGCATCTTCCTTGAGAGCGCCGCCACCTTGGGGTCCAGGAGCGCCGGGACGGTGTTCCTCGGCTGCTGCTGCTGCTGCGGCTGCTGCTGCGTGGCGCCGGCGAGGTGGTTGAAGGCGGCGGCGGAGGAGGAGGGGAAGCCTCCTGCTCCGCCTCCACCCCCGGCCCTCGCCCGCACCGCCGCCACCGCCGCCCTCGCCGCCGCGGCCAGGTCCCCCGGCTCGGGCCTCCCGAGCTCCGACGCCGGCACGCGCTGCGAGCCGGGCTGCTTGCGCCGGTTGGGGCGCCTGCTGCCTTCGCCGTCGCCGCTGCCGTCGCCGCTGCCCTTTCCGTCCTCTTCTTTTTCCTCGTCGTCGTCGTTGTCGTCGTCGTCGTCGGGAATGCTGATCACCCTCCCCTGCTCCGAACCGCCAGCGCCGGCGGACCCCGATGAGTTCATCACGCGGCTGCGCTTCGAGTGCATCGCGCGCGCGGCGAGGGTGCCCCCATGGGGGTTGTCGCCTCGTCTTCGAGCGACGAGGAAGGAGGAGGAGGGAGCGGGAGCGCGCTCTTGGCAGCGGCGGCGCGGCGTCTCTCGGCGGCCTCGGCCGCGGCGCGGCGCGCGTCTTCCCCGCTGCCCCCCGCTCCTCCTCCTGCTCCTCCTGCTGCTGCCGCTCTCGCGACGCCGCCTCCAAACGCCCCGCGCGTCCTCTCGGCCACGGAGGTGACGGCGCTCGAGAGGGCGCCGGCGAGGGCCCCTCCCAGGCGCGTCGACCTGCCCTGGAACGGAGCAGCAGCAGCGGCTTTGTCGCCGCCAATCTCGACGACGAAGGCGCCGTCCCGCTCTGGCCCCTCTTCCTCCTCCTCGGCCTTCCTCCTGTTGCTGTTCCTCCGCTCCTCGGCGCGCAGGACGTCGTGCACCCGCTTCAGCGCGTCGCTCCGCGTCAGCTCCAGCAGCGGCGCAGGGTAGTTGCGCCTCCCTCCCGCGGCGTCGGCGGCGCTGTCGGCCTCGGCGGCGTCGGCCACCGCGTAAGAGAACGCGACGGCGTCCCTGCTCGCCGCTTGCCTGCTTCTTCCTCCTCCTCCTTTCCCGTCACCGCTCCCTCCTCCTCCGTCTCCTCCTCCAGCGTGCGCTTCTCTCTGCTGGTCGACGAACAGGTTCAGGATCGTCCTCTGCAGCAGCAGCCTGAGCGCGTCGGCGGTGGCCTCTCCCCGGAACCACGTCTTGTGCAGAAACCCGGGACGAGACTCGTGGCCCCGGAGCAGCGGCGGCAGCGAGAGCAGCGGCTGTCCTCCTCCAGGGCCGCCAACGCCGAAGCCTCCATCGCCACTCCCGCGCATGATCCTCTCCTCCATCGCCGCGCCCTTCCAAGCGTTCGCCAGCACCCTCGAGTTCACCGCCGCGGGCGCCTGCGCAGAAAAATAATCCGCGTACGCCAACAAAAAGAGCCCGCAGTCGCTCGAGTTGTTCTGCTTGGGCAAAGAGGTCGGGCGGTGCAGAGGGACCGCATCTCTGGAGAGCATGGCGTCGACAGGCAGGGACGATTCCGCCGCGCGGTTCGCAGAGGCAGCATCGGAAGAGCGGCGGAGCCAGCGGGCCAGGGCGGTGACCCTGGCTGGCACTGGCAGCGCGGCGAGCGCTTCGGGCGAAGGGCGCTGCGACGAGGCAGAGAAGGAAGGCAAAGAGTCCGCCGCTTTGGCCTTCGCCTTCCACTCCTCGCGGAGCCAGTCGAGCGCCCTGGCATGGAGCGTGCGCGGGTTGTGGAGGGAGCCGCTGCCCGCCATGGAGTCAAGGTGGAGGATCAGGGGCTCTGCCGCGAAAAGAGAGTTTTCGTCGTCGTCGTCGTCGTCGCCGTGTTTTCCGTCGTCGTCGTTTTCGTCGCTTCCGTCGCTTCCACTTTTCCGTCGGATCCGACCGACGGCGACGCCGGCAGCCGACGCCGCCTCCGCCACGTCCCTGGCCGCCCAGGCGCCCACCACCGCGGCCGGGTGGCAGACCAGCAGCAGGCTCCAGTGCAGGTCGTCGTGGACGGGCACCAGCACGAAGTCGCGGGCGAAGACGTCGACGTTTTTGGTCCAGGAGGCGACGCGGGCGTGCGCGCGCTTGGCGGCGGCCTCGGCGGCAGCGCTGTTGCTGTTGTTGTTCTGCTGCTGGTGCGGCGGATGCTTGCTCACCGGGTCGCCCTGCGTCAGCTTCTTGAAGAAGAACGAGTTGAAAAAGTGGAAGCGAGAGGAAGCGGTGGGGGCAGAGGAGCCCTTTGTCTTCGTCTTCGTCGCTCCAACACTTCCACCACCACCTCCTCCACCACCGCCGCTTCTGCCCCTCGCCCTCAGCTCCTCCTCGATCATCCTCAGCCGCAGGTCGATGCAGCTGTCGTTGAGCATGCATCCGGCGTCGAGGCAGGCCATGTCGGCCCCCGTCACGCGCACCGACCCTGGCCCGCCCGCGGCGTCGGGGAAGACCGCCGAGAGCCCTCCATAGCGCTCGGACGTGGCGATGTCGCCTCCGCTCAGGAATAAGGGGGAGGAGCCTCCGGTGCGGGAGGAGCGCCTGGGGTTGTGGCGGGTGTTGTGGTAGTTGTTGGCGTTGATAACGTTGTTGCCGTTGTCGTTGTTGTTGTTCCCGTTCCTCTTGCCATCGAAGAAGGTCCCTCGAGCAGGAGCAGCAGCGGCAGCGGCAGCAGCAGAGGGAAGCGAGGAGAGGATCGGGGGAGCCGGCGCGACGACAGGGACGAGGGGGCGCGACGACGGCGGCAGGGCGGCGGCGCGAAGGCGGGAAGGGCCGGCGTCGTCGGGGTGGAGGAGGTCGCCATTTCGGTTGGCGTTCCGGCGCGAGCGCCTTGCCTCCGCCGCGGCTTCTTCCTCTTCCTCCTCCTCCTCCCCCTCCTCTTTCTTATTCTTCCTCCTTCTCCTGGTCTCCTCTTGTTGCTCGTCGTCAGAGGACTCGACGACGTGGACTTCCTCGTCGAAGAGCTTGGCGGCAGACAGCGGGGCAGCAGCAGCAGCGGCGGCAGCGGCCGCGTCGGCGGCCTGCCTGCTGCTTCCGCCGCCGCCGTTCCTCGCCAGCCTCGCCGCGTGCTCCTCCAGCTGCTGCTCCCGCTGCCCCTGCCCCGGCTGCTGCCCACCAAAGTTGTCGCGGTAGCACCTCTTGTGGACGAGCTCCGTGCCCGTCACGATGCGCTGGACGTGCGGCGGGGCTTCCATCATCGCCTCGGGCTTGCGGGAGCCATCGCCGCAGATGCAGCAGATCAGTCTTTGCTGCTGCTGGTTTTGGTTTTGGTGCGAGGCGGAAGAAGAAGAAGGGCCCCCCGCCGCGCCGCCGTTGTTGTTCTTGTTGAAGGCGAGCGTCGTCTGGCGCAGGGCAGCGGCCCCGCTGTTGCCGCCGTCGCCAAACTGCTGCCGCTGCATCTGCAGCAGCACCCGGCGCTGCTCCTCCTGCGCGACCGTCGCGCCGCTCAGCCACTGCCTCGACTCGGCCTGGTCCGGCGCCGACAGCTTGTTCCTTTTGTTGTTGCTGCCGCCGTCGTTTCGAGGCGCCCCGGGAGCGGTGGCAGCGGCGGCCTTGCCCCTGCAGCTGACGACGCCTCGTCCTCCGTCTCCTCCTCCGAGCCCGAGGACGCCGCCGAGGTCGGGGGCCCCGGGGCGGAGGGACCCCGCGCCCCTTGGCTGCTGCTCTCCTCCTCCTCCTCCTCCTCCTCCTCGCTGCTGCTGCTGCTGCCTCCGCCTGTTCTCGGCCACCCTGGCCGCGATGGCGGCCTCGAGCGCCGCGGCGTGCGCCAGCAGCTTCGCGCCGCCGTCCGGGAGCGCCGAGAGGTGGACCCCGCCTTTGCCCGAGCAGGCCCTCTTGGCGCTCTCGAGCTGGGAGCGCAGCTGCTCGAGCGAGAGCGCCGCGAGCTCCGGGTCGACGGCCTTCTGGGATCCGTCGTCGTCGTCGTCGTCGTCGAGCTCGACAAGCTCGTCGTCAGAGGGAGCAGCAGCTGCAGCTGCAGCAGCTGCTGCTGCTGCTGCCGCTTTCTCTCTCTTCTTCTTGTCTCTCCTCCTCTCGCGGTCGCCGTCTCGCTCCTCCTGCTGCTGCTCCTCCCGCTCCCGCTGCCTCTCCTCCCTCCTCGCCTCGGCCTCGCGCCTGGGAGCTTCCTGCTCGTCGAGGTGGCCGTCGAGCTCGCCCTCGAGGGCGTCGGCGAGCGAGGCCCGGCGCGAAGAGGGAGGGGGCCGAGGTTGAGGTTTCGCGGGAGGTCGTCTGTCGTTGACATCGACATCGTCAACGTCGTCATGGTCGTCGCTCAGGAGGTGCGTGACGCCGTTCCTGTCCTCGCGGCCGCCGCCTCGTGACGCTCCGTGACGCTTCATCCCTGTGGGAACGGTGCTCTAGAGAACGAGGCGGAAGAACGAGGTAGAGAGAAAAAAGAGAGGGATCGAAAAAAAGAGGAATCGAGTGCCCCGAGATGGACGAAATGCACGCTCGTCGTCGAGGTTCGAGTCTTTTCTCTCTCTCGTCTCGCTCTCTCTCTCCTCGCGCTTCTCAGCTGCCGAGGAGGGTGGCCACTGCGGCTTCGAGGACGCTGCTCTCACGAAGAGAGAGAAGAGCGTGAACTCAGGCCTCGGCCGCGGCGTTCGCGGCGAGAGTTTTCATCGAAAGAAGAACAGAAAGAGAAGAGAGAGCGTGAGCGAAGGAAAAGGGAATTGGGAAAAAAAAACTGCAGCCTCTTCTTCTTCCTCCTCAAAAATCGAAAGAGCGAAAAAAAGAAGAAGAAAAAACGCTCCGCACTTTCTCTCTCTCTCTCCACGCTTCCGCATCTCTCGCTCCGCTCTCCCGCTCCACCCAGCGCGCAGAGCCCTTCGAGCCCCGATCCGTCGCCTGAGCAGAAAGCGAGAACAAGCCTTGAACGCAAGGAAGCGGCCGCGTTCTTTGCGTCAGTTTTTTTTCTTTGAAAAACTTCATCGCCCATCGATTTCTTTTCTTTTCGACCTCCTCCCTCCTTCGACCTCCTCCTCCTACGACCTACTCCACCTCCACGCACTCTTCCCTAAAAGATGGCCGACAAGTCCTCGGTCACGCGGGCACAGGCAGAGGCCCACCGCCGCGCGCTCTCCACGCTCCTCAAGCTCGACGCCAACCGCCGCTGCGCCGAGTGCGGCGGTCGCGGGCCGACCTGGGCGAGCGTCAACCTCGGCGTCTTTGTCTGCCTCAACTGCTCCGGTGAGTTGTTTTTCTATCTCTTTCTCCCTTCTTTTTTCTCTTCCTCTCTCTTTTCTTTCTCTCTGGCCCTTTGGCTCATTCTCTCATTCTTCTTCCCTTCCAATCCATATCGATAAAAACAAAAAAACAAAATAACACACGAACAAGGCGTCCACCGCTCCCTGGGCACGCACATCTCCAAAGTCCGCTCGGCGACGCTCGACACTTGGCTTCCCGGGCAGGTCGCGTTTGCCGCAAGGATGGGCAACGCGCGTGCCGCCTTGTTCTGGGAGGCGGAACTGCCTGGCGGGTTCCAGAGGCCCGCGGAGGGGGACATGGCGGCGCTGAGCAAGTTCATCGGGGACAAGTACAGGTGAGATGAGAGGAGAGGGAGAAGAAGAAGAAAAAGAGAAGAGAGAAGAAGAGAAGAGAAGAGAAGAAGTGAAAGGAAAAAGAAGATTGAAAAATTGACACTCTTTCTTTTCCCTTCAAAAAACGCCCCAAACTACCACCAGAGAGAAGCGCTACGCCTCCAGGGAGCACGGCGACGTGCCCCCGACCGCGGAGGTCGCCGACGGGCACCCCTTCATGCGGCAGTTTGAAGGAGGCGAGGAGAGGTCGGCATCGGTGGCAGCGGAGGTTCCTTCTTCTTCTTCTGTTGCTCCGAGCCCAGCAGCACCAGCACCAGCAGCAGCAGCAGCAGCAGCACCGCCTCCTGCAGCAGCGCAAGCAGCAGACCTCGTCGACCTACTGTCGCTCGAGGACCCCCCGGCGGCAGTGGCAACGGCGGCGGCTTGCAACGGGGGAGGAGGGAGCTGGGCTGCGTTCGCAGACGCCCCCGCCGCAGCTCCCGCCGCTCCCGCTGCCGCCGCAGCGCCGCCGCAGGCCTCCACCTCTTCTAACAGCTCTTCCGCCGTCGTCGACCCGCACGACTGGGACGCGTTCCTGGCCGCGGAGCCGCTGGCGGCGCCCGTGGCTCCTGCGGCAGCAACGACGGCGACGGCAACAACAACAACAACAGCAACGACAGCAACAACAACGCAACCGCCGAGGCAACCCCAGCAGCCTGCCCCCCCTCCCACCTCCGCTGCTGCTGCTGCTGCCGCTGCCGCTGCCGCCCCAAAGTCCACCGCGGACAAGCACGCCGACATCCTGTCACTGTTCGACCGACCGATGGCGCCGGCGATGCAGCAGCAGCAGTTTCAGCAGCAGCAGGCCCCGTCGTGGCAGCCGTGGGCGAGCTCCTCTCCGACGACGGGGGCCAACGGGAGCAACGGGGGCGGAAGTGGAGGCGGCGGTGGGGCGTCGTTGTTTTGATTTTCAGTTTTCTCTTTTCTTTCCCTGGTTTCTTCCGTGTTACATACCAACTCCTCCCCTCCAGAATTCCAGAGTCACCTTCACCCCGCTCATTCTCTCTCGTTTTCTCTCTTCGCAGCGCGCTCAGCTCACACTGAAAAGAATGAGGAAAAAAAATTAAAAAAACGGAGGGTCGTGGCGAGTTGACACAACTTCGGAAAAAAACTTAGCTAAACGTCCGAAAAGTCCCGATCTCCTCCTTCCTCTCTCTCCATTGTTTTCCTTCCAAAATGTTCCGCACGCGCGCCCTCTTCTTCCTCGTCCTGCTCGCAATTGCGATCTCCGGTGCGTCAAGTGGATCAAATGAATTGAAGGGGTCGAGATCGGGTGCCCGAGAGCGGCGCGCCGCTTGGAGAAAGAGAGAGTTTCCATTGGTTTTCTTTTTTCTCCGGCACAAGCCGTCGTTGCCGGTTTCGCCAGCTTGACGGCAAACTTGCCGTCGTCGCTTTTTTTTTTTTTCAACCTCTTACCCTCCTTGTTCTTCTCTCTCTTTCTTCTTTCCTCATGATTTCCCGCCCCACCTCTGCCGCAACCCCCCCTCCTCTCAGGCTCCTGGGCCCGCACCCTCGCGGGCGCCGTGGACGCCGCCGCCGCCGCCGGTACCTCCACCGAGGACCACTCTAAGCACAAGCACGCCGCCGCCGCTCCTTCGACCGAGGACCACTCGAAGCACAAGCACGCCGGCACCTCCACCGAGGACCACTCGAAGCACAAGCACGCCGGCACCTCCACCGAGGACCACTCGAAGCACAAGCACGCCGGCACCTCCACCGAGGACCACTCCAACCACAAGCACTGAAGGAAGAAAGAGAGGGGAAAGATGAAGAAATAAATAAATAAATAAATAAATGAAGAAACAAAGAGAGAGAGAGAGAGAAGGAAAAAGTTTTTTTTTCCCCTTCCTTTTTTTCATTTTTTGTTACAGAAAATTTCCATCTCTCTCCACCTCCCTTCAACCCCTCAAGACCCGCGGTAGGTCGAGTACCCGAAGGGCGAGAACGTCAGCGGGATGTGCAGGTGCTCGGGGCGCGAGACGGCGGCGGTCCCGGGAGCGGAAGGAGGCGAAGGGGAGATCACAAAATCGACCGCGGCCGAGGGGTAGAAAGAAGCTCCGTTGCCGTTGCCGCCGCCCTCCCTAACGACGCCACCGCCTCCGTACCCAGGGACCTCCCTGGCGGTCCTCTCGAAGTACTCTCCCACGTCAAACTCTATTCTGTAAACGCCGGGAGGGGGGCGCGGGGCCCCGGGGAGCAAGAGAGTCGAGCAGCGGCCGTCGCCGTCCGTCGTCGCCGCCCAAGTCGTCGAGGCCGCCGCCGCCGCCGCCGCTCCCGGCGCGGGAACCCAAACGCTCGCGCCCGCCGGCGCCCCCGCGGGCCTGGCGAGCAGCCTGACGCGCACGCCCGCTGCGGGACGGCCCAGGGCCGTGTCCAGGACGTGCGTAGTGATCGGAGGGCGAGCTGTCGCTGTTGGTGTTGCTATCATCGCTGTGGCGGCCCCGAGGTGAGAGGCGAGCGCTCCCGTCCGGAGAGCGGCGGCCGCGGCAGGACTGATGCCGCCGCCGTCGCTCCCTCCTCCTCCTCCTCCGCTTTGGGATGCCAGGAAGCCGCGCAACCTCTTTTCGGCGATCCGAATGTGCTCCTCCGCGGCGATGGCGAGCTCGGCGTAGGGTGGGTTGGCGTACCTGAGGTGTTTTTTTCGAAAGTTTCGAGGTTGAGTTTTTTCTTTCTTCTTCGCCTTTTTCGTCGACCACCTCTTCTTTCTGAAAAAACCTCTTCTTTCCTTACCTCCTCCTCAGATCCGCGAGCATCTCTTCGCCGCTCCTCCCCGACGCGCACACGATATAGATGTGTCCAAACCTGCGCTCGTAAAGGGAGTTCCACCTGGAGAGCTCGTCGCGGGTCTGCTGGCTCGCGGAGGCAGCTCCGGCCTGCTCCTCGGCCGCGGCCGCGGCGTGCGAGATCGATGACGGTGAAGATGATGATGGCATCTTCATCGGTCCTTTCGAATCGGAATTCCCGCTAATCCTAGCCTCCGATGCGCCTCTTTCTCGTTCGGATGCCTTCTTGAGATCGTCCTTATTGCCGATGCGAGGGTGCGAGTCGAAGGCCTGCAGCCAGTCGGTGACGCCGACGACGGGGATGATGCGCTCTCCGTCCTTTGCTCCATCACCATCGTCGCCGCCGCCACCACCCCACCATTTCGCCCTCGCCGCGGCGACCAGGGCGTCCGCGGACTCGAACTGGCGCTCCGACAGGAAGTCGGCGAGCTTGGCGCAGCCCGTGGCCGCTAGGGCCGCGTCCCTGGGGACGCGGAAGGGCATCTGCGGAAGGGAGAGAAGAAGAAGATGATGTTGAGAAGGAAGAGAACAGTGAAGAGAGAGAGAGAGGTTTCACAATCAAAAGCTCGACTTTTTTTTTTTTTTTTTTCCGCTCGAGAAGAACCATCACCATCCCCTTTCGCGCCTCCTTCCTCCCGCGATGGGCCTCTGCGCGTCCGCTCCACGGGCCCGCGGGAACAGCCAGCCCTCCCACAAGCAGCTCGCCGCGGAGACGCACTGTGAGCAGACCTGGAGAGAGTAGAAAAGAGGGAAAGAGAGAGGATTGAAACGGTCAAAAGAGAGGCATTGAACTTTTTCGCCGTTCGAGACCCCCTCTGAAAAAAAAAAATCCTAACCTCCTCTTTCGTTCTCTCTCTCTCAACCAAAAAATAAAAGTCTCCATCGATGAGGTCTACGCCCTCCAGGAGCTCTTCGAGACCGTCTCCAACTCGCTCGTGGCAGATGGGCTGATCCACAAGCACGAGTGGGCTGCGGCGCTGATGGGCCCCTCGGCCGCGGCGGCGGTCGCGGCCGAGGAAGCTGAGAGGAAGAGAGACGCCGAGCGCGTCGCCTCCTCCGCTGCCGCTTCTTCTTCTTCCTCGACCCCAGCTCCTCCTCCGATGATTTACTCTTCTTCCTCATCCTCGTTGTTCGTCGACCGCGTCTTCGCTGCCTTCGACGCGGCCCAGAACTCCGTCCTTGACTTTCCCGAATTCGTCAGGGGACTCTCCGTGTTCCACCCGAGGGCCCCCTCGAAAGAAAAAGCAGAGTTCGCTTTCCGCCTGTACGATTTAGGAAAGACGGGAGCCATCGAACGGAAAGAACTGCGGGACTTGCTGCGAGCGGCTCTGTCGGACAACCCGGGGCTGAGGCTCTCGGATGCCGACGTTGATGCTGTCGTCGAGGCCACCTTCGAGGAGGCCGACACCGCCGGCGACGGCGTGATTCATCCGAGCGAATGGCTCGCGCTCGCCGAAGCCCACCCGGAAGCCCTGAGGTTCATGACGCTTCCGGGACTGGCCGCGGTGACCTCGAGGTACCCGAGCTACGTTTTCAGGAAGGATAGCTAGCTAGGTAGAGATGAGAGAAGGAAGAGAGAAAGAAAAGAAGACGTTATTTTTGTTTTTTGTTTAAGCGAAGAAAAAAAACTAGATCATTAGAAAAAAAGGAACTCTCTTCTCTCTTCTCTCCCTCAGTTGGAATTATTTGTTGTTTTTGTTTTTTTCTCTGTGAATGCGTCACAAAGCTCTTAGCTGCTCCGCAACGAGCGAATTAATAGAAACGGCGGGTGTGGGGTGGAAAAGAACGAAAAGAAGAAAAGATGAAAATTTTGAAGCAAAAAAAAAAAACGAAAGAAATGAAAAAAAAACTTCCTTTTCTTCTTCTTCCCCTACTCGCACGCCAGCTTCACGTCCAGCGCCGTCAGGCAAATCAAAAACCCCTGCAGCGGCGTCAAGGGACCCCTGACGTCCATGCTGAACGAGTCCTTGCCCGTCTTGCCGAACTGTAGGAGAACGTTCTTTTTGTTTTTCGTCGACTTGGAGTTGCTGCCGTTGCTGTTGCCGTTGCTGTTGTCGCTGTTGTTTCCGGCGGCGTTTGAAGCATTCGAAACAAAACTCTTCTCTCCCCCGTCTCCCCCCGCGGCGACCAGCTGGAAGTTCTTCACGCTCGGGGCAGTGACCCTCCCGCCAAAGTCCAGCGTGAAGGTCCCCGCCGAGGCCGACCAGCGAGGGGCCACGTTGGACAGAGTCAGAGCAGAGCCGTCGCGGGCCGCGGCGGCCGCGGCGAGAGGGCGGCGGCGAGGGCGAGGAAGAGAGGGAGGAGAAAGAGAAAAAGAGGCGGAGGCGTTGTTCTCCCCTTCCCCGAGGATCACGGGCCAGGGAGCAGCAGCAGCAGCGGTCGCAGCAGCAGGAGGAGGAGAAGAAGAAGAAGAAGAAGAAGAAGAAGTAGAAGAAGAAGAAGAAGAAGAAGAAGAAGAAGAAGAAGAAGAAGAAGAAGAAGAAGAAGAAGAAGAAGAAGAAGAAGAAGAAGAAGAAGAAGAAGAAGAAGAAGAAGAAGAA
>Ga0114918_10001958_pt1 | contig 18472 bp, 13 predicted proteins | sample LantaG_FD_87015 | JGI IMG/M metagenome (GOLD analysis project Ga0114918, IMG submission 87015) | Deep subsurface microbial communities from Baltic Sea to uncover new lineages of life (NeLLi) - Landsort_02402 metaG | ecosystem: Environmental > Aquatic > Marine > Oceanic > Sediment | place... | reverse complement strand
TTTTCAGTAGAGAGAGAAAACAGATTTATGGTTTTTTTCGTTGACAGAGGGGGAGAAAAAAAAAGAAATCAAACTCAACTCAAACCCGCCCCTCTCCCCTACACCCCACCCCCCCCGCCGCCACTCGTCACCAGCAGCACGGGTCGCCCCTTTGATTCCCGCAAGGCCAACGTAACCACGGGAGCCTACGGCTGGGTCGACCTCCCGCAGTCCATGCTCATCAACGGCCGCGGCATCTTCCAGGACTGCGCGCTGGGGGGGCCCACGGACAACTCGACCACCTGTTCTCCGCTTCCAGTCGGCAGCGTGCCCCCCGGTCGAAACAAGTTCAACGCCTTCTCTATCCCTTCCAACCCGGGCTGCTCCCGCACCAACTTCACCGTGACCGCCGGAAAGAAGTATTTGTTCAGGCTGTTGAACGTCGGGTCCCTGACGGACGCGAGCGTGTGCTTCGGGGGGCACGACAGAGTCACCGTCGTCTCCGCCGACGGCGTCCCAGTCGAGCCCTTTGACGTCTCCGCGAAAAAGCCCAACCAGGGGGCCTGCATCGAGGTCAACCTGGCTCAAAGGATCGGCGTGGTGCTCGAGGCGACGAACGAACCCGGTTCCGCGCACTGGGTGACCGCGGCGCCGCATTTCCGCGCCGGGGCGCCGAACGGGTATGCTGTGCTGAGGTACGTCGACGAAGAAGGCAAGGACGACGGCCAAACGCTGCCCGACCCGAAACTCGCGCCGCAACCGGGCTCGGTGGCGCCCTGGACGCTGGAGGAGCTCCGCAGGTTCCGCATGCCTGCGTGGCTGCGCGGGAACGGCTCGGCGGAGGGGGCCCCCGCCGGCGTCGTCCCTGCCCTCGCCGCGGCGCTGAAAGAGCAAAAGAAAGGAGAAGGAGAGAACAAAACCTCTTTCTCGCTCGCTGTCCCGAGAGCGGCAAATCGAACGATCAGGGTCAACATGACGCAACCCTTCCTGGCCACTGGCCAGGTCCGCTGGGCCCTGAACCAGGTGATCCAGACGGACACGCCCTCCTGCACCGAGTACATGCGCTTCGTGAGGGAAAAGGGCTACAGGGAAGCCGTGGCGAGGCCTGCACTGGCCGCCGCGAAATCGGTCGCGGCGACGCTGCGCGCGGTGGCGGAGAACTCTCCAAACCCGCCCCCTTTCCCCGACGTCGGGGTGTCGCTGGGGATGCAGGAGGTGAAGGGGAACAAGCTGGACTCGAAGCAGGCGCCGACTTTCTTGAGCTACGGCGAGGACGCGAGCGGCAAGAGGATCTACGCCGATGAGGAAGATGACGAAGGAGGAAACGGGAAGAAGAATGAACAACAGGAGCGCGCGGCGCCGTCGTCGTCGCTGCTGCCGACGCCGCAGGTCGGGCGTCACGTGATTCCCCTCAAATTGGGAGAGGTCGTCGACGTGGTGCTCTTCAACCTGCCACCGGAGACCAACCAGGGCCCTTATTCGAGGCCGAAGGACGCTCCCGTGAACATCGAGATGCACCCGATGTGAGAGAGAGGGAGTTTCTTTTTCTTTTTCTTCTGTTTTCAAGAGTCGGGTTTTTTTTTTTTTTCGCGCGAGAGAGAGCGAGAGGGAGGAAGAAAAAAAGAAACTCACCTTTCACTCTCTCTCTCTCTCCCTTTCTCAAATTCTTCCTTCCAGGCACCTCCACTCGTTCAACCACTGGGTCCTGGGCTTCGGCTGGGGAGACTACGACGGCAGGAACTCGAGCCTGCTGAACTTAAAAGACCCTCCGTACAGAGACGTCTCGATGGGTGAGTATGGTTTTGAGATGAAGAAGAAAAAAAAATTATTCTTCTTCCTCTCTCACTCACCTTTCTCCCCCCACCCCTCTCCCGACCAAAACATCAACCCAGTCCCCGGCTTCATGCGCGACAAGGGCTGGCTCCACATCCGCTTCGTCGCAGACAACCCGGGCAGCTGGCTCTTCCACTGCCATACCCAGTGGCACGTCTACTTTGGACAGGCTTTGGTCTTCGTCGTCGCGCCAGAGAAAATCCCGGCCGAACCCCGAGGGATGCCCAAGTGCCCCGACGAGTGCGCCGCCTCGATCGCGACCTGGAACCAGGACTACGTCAACAAGGTGTGGGGGGGCACAGACTACGACATAGGGCCCGTGGCCAACAGGAGCGGCGAGGCGCGAGGGGGGTGAAAAAGAAGTTTTTTCTTTTTCACGTTTTTTCTTTTTTCATTTTTTTCTTCTAGCGGAAACAATCAATGACAAAATAAATAAAAAAGTTCAAATTTTCTTAAGAGCAAATTCCCTTTCTCTATTCCGCGTCTTCTTCTTCTTCTTCTTCTTCTTCATCTTCCGCGGCTGCTTTGTAACGAGTTCGCCGCCGGACATCCTTTGATCAAGTTATCAGTTCATGCGGGTTAGTTTTACAAATAGAGAGAGAGAGGACGAAGAGAAAGAAACGTCTCTCAACCTCCACCACCGTCACCGTCGCCGTCACCCCCCTTTTCCCTCCCTCCCTCACCGACTCGCCAGCTTCCTCACAATCTCCCTCGCCACGTTGAACGTCCCGCCGTACGGCTTCCCGCACACTGGGCACTTGGGATCGCTCGCCGCATTCTTCAACGCGCAGGCCTCGCAGAAGTGGTGGCCGCATTTCGTGACGACGGGGTCTCTCGCCGTGAGCTCCTCCTCCTCTTCGCTCTTCCCGGTCTTCGCCCAAGGCCTCCTGCAGCTCATGCACGCAAAGGAGAGCCCGTCCTCATCCTTATCTTTATCTTTTTTTTCACCCTCATCGTCGTCAAAGATCCCTGCTTCGCGCCTCTTCTTGTCCTCGGCTTCCTTTTTCTGTTTGGCCTCCCACTCCTTGTCGATCTGCCACCCGGACTTGTGGTCCCCCCTGTCGTGGAGGAACTTGCAGGCGTCGCCGAAGCCGCAGTAGCCCGTCTCCTTGTAGTCCTTGCAGATGTCGGGCTGGTAGTCGAAGCGGACCGTCATGCGGGCATGGACCGAGGCTCGCAACGGGCCGTGGGATCCGGCCGCTTTGCCCCCGCCGGCAGCGGCCGTCGCGGCGTCGAGGTTGCGACGGAAGCCGGCGTTGTGGTCGGAATAGTTCCGCGCGCCCGTGTATATCGACTTTGCTTTGGAATCTTCGTTCGAAGGGCCTCCGTCTGATCCCTTTCGATCGTCGAGCGCGTTGGTGAGGACGGCGGCGCGGATCGCCCTGTGGTTGGAAGGGATTTTTTGAAGTTTTCGGGATTTTTTTTTTCTCAAAGGTGAGAGCGGAAACGAGAAGAGGAAAGACCTCGAAGCACCTCTCTCTCTCACTCTTCTCTCTTCTCTCTCTTCTCTCACTTTTCTCTCTCTCTCTCTTTACTCACCTGGCGTCCCTGTCGAACTCGGTCTCCGTCTCCAGCGTCGCGGTGGCGAGCGCGTCCCCGGACTCCTGGAGCTTGCGGTCAGAGACGAAGCGAGCTCCTGTTGTCGTCGCCGTCGTCGCCACTGTTTCGCCATCGCCGCCGGCCTTCTTCGCGCCGCCGATTTGCAGGCCCTGCGCCTCCTGCCGCGCCTTTTTCGCCACGGCAACGCCTGCATCTTCCTCGTCGTCCGAAGCAGCAGCTGTGGCCTTGCGGCGGCGCATGTTGCCCCCGCGGGAGTTGGAGGAGCGGCTCTTGAATGCGGGCGGAGGAGCATCATCAGCATCGGCGTCGGCGCTGGCGTCAGGCGCAGCGGGAGCAGCAGCAACGGCTGCTGCTACTTCGTCGTCGGCCATGGCTTGTGCTGCTCGCGAGCTCGCGCCGCGCGCGGGCTGCTGCGCACAGACAGAAGGAGAGGCAAGAGAGCGAGAGCGCACGAGCGAGCGAGAAGTAGAGAAAGAGAAAAAAGCGATCTGTTGTGAATCGAGCCAAACTAGCTCTCACTTTTTTCTTCGTCGAATCGGCCTCTTCTTTCTCTCTCTCTCTTCTTTCTCTCTCTTCCCCGCTGATGCGCCGAAGCCTCGACCTCGCTGCCTCCGCGGCGCGAGCAGCCCTACGATGTTCTTCGTCCAGCAGCAATATTAGCAGCAGGGCCGCGAGCGGCGCCCTGGCGGGGACGTCGTTTGCAACGGCGGCATCGGAATCGTCGACGTCGATCGCCCGTTGCCGACTGTTCTCTGCGAGCTTCCCTGGAACTCGCCGCGCGTTTTCCTCTGCCGCCGAAGCAGGAGCAGCTGCGGGAGGCTCTTCTTCTTCGCCTCGAGGGGTGAGTCGATCAGATTTCATTGAGAAGCGAGGCGGAATCCAGTGATGGTTGCGAACAGAGAAGAAGGCATTGGAAAAAAAAGCGACGTGTTCGTTTTCGAAGGGGGGGGGGAACAACCTCTTCTTCAACCCCCCATCAACCTTCTTCTTCAACCCCTCCTATACACCTTCCTTCCGCCAGCCGGTCTCCTACGCCTCGCTCGCCCTGACCATGGCCACCGGAGCGGGCATCGTCTTCTACTACGACTACCTGAAACAGCAAAAGGTCAAAGCAGCCCTGGAAGGCGCTAACGCCAAGGGCAAAAACGGGACCGCCGCGACGGCCGGCGCTGCCGCCATCGGCGGACCCTTTTCGCTCGTCGATTCTTCGGGGAAGGCCTTCACGGAGCAAAACCTCGTGGGAAACGGCTGGCACCTGCTCTATTTCGGGTTCACGCGCTGCCCCGACATCTGTCCCGACGAGCTGGAGAAGATCGCAGCTGTGACCAACGCCCTGGAGAAGGAGCTGAAAGGAAAGAGCGGGAGCGGCAGCGGCGACGGAAAAAACCCGAGTCTGCAACAAAAGAGCTCGACCGCCACCACCGCCACCACCACTATCACCCCCGTCTTCATCTCCGTCGACCCGGAGCGCGACCCGCCGGCGCACGTCGGCGCCTACGTGAAAGAATTCCACCCGAGGATGCTCGGCCTGACGGGGACCGTGGCGCAGTGCAGGGCCGCGGCGAGGGCCTACCGGGTCTACTACGCGAGGGCCGCGGCGAGCCCCGGTGGGAATGACGATGAGAGCGAGAAAAAAGACGGCGGCGGCAAAAAGAAGAAAAGAGATGAGATCGACGAGGACTACCTCATCGACCACTCGATCATCACCTACCTTATCGATCCCAAGGGAAAGTTCGTGACGTTCTTCGGGAAGAACATCGGGGAGAAGGAGATGGTGGAGAGCGTGCTGGCGCGGGTCGGGGAGTGGAAGGAAGAAGAAGAAGGAGGAGGAGAAGGAGAGGGAGAGAAAGAGAAAAAGTGACTTCGGTTTTCGCTTATTGTTACTGAAAGAAAAAGAAAGGGAAAAAGAACTCTGGGGCATTACAATTCGTTTGTGTTGGTGTTTTTAGGGAGAATGAAGGGGACATTGTGTCTCGTGCAGAATAAAAATGGGCGCGCGAATGTCTCGGAGATCGCGCCGCGGAAAGAGGGGGGGAAAGTGTTTTTGGAATTGTCTTTTGAATTTTTTTCTCGTTCGCTCTCGACCTCAACCTCCAGTATCCCTCTCTTTCTTTCTTTCTTGATTGCCCCTCTCTCTCTCTCTCTCTCTCTCTCTCTCTCTCTCTCTCTCTCTCTCTCTCTCTTTCCAGTTAAAGTAAAAAGAAAGAACACACTCCCTCTCTTGAAAAAAAAAACACCAAAAAAAGTACCCCAAAAAGGTTAAAATCTTTGTTTTAGAAAACGGTGTACCGCGCGTCGGCCGCGGCGGTGTTGTCGGCGAGCAGCGCCGCAGCGCGCTTGGAGCTCGCCGGCGGCGTCAGGTCCTCGGGCTGCAGGGCGTGGCCCAGCGTGCCCGAGAGCACGGCCGAGAAGAACCTGTCGACCACGGCGAGCACTCCCGCGGCGGCCTGCCTGCCGCGCCAGGCGCCGTTGGACAGGGAGGCGGACGCGGAGACGTTGTTGGAATTGTCGGCGTCGCCGTTGTCGTCGCCATACCTTGAGCCAAAGTTGTTGTTCCCTCCGAGGGCGTTGGCCTCCCCTTCCTGCAGGCCCTCGACATAATCGAGCACGGCCCTGGCCGCGTGGTCCCAGAGCCCTCGAGCCAGAGCGGCGTGCGCCCGGGCGTCCAGGGCGCGGTGCGCACCGAGCGCGACCTCCTCCAGGGCCTCAAGGACGGGGGCGAGCGCGCACGACATCTCGTCCGACGACAGAAGGGTTGCGGAAGAGGAAGAGCCGTCGTTGTTTCGACCTCCTCCGACGACGACATCGAGCCCGTGAGCCTCCAGCGCCGCGGCCAGCGACCTGCCCGGAATCCGGTCGACGGCGTGCGACAACCTGGCCGCCGCGGCGGTCACCGCCCCGGCGTACTCGCACCGCAGCTCCTTCACTAATTGCGCGAGCTGCACCCCGAGCGGCGGCATGTTGGAATTTGACGACCGGGGGACGACGACGGCAACAGCATTGTTGTTGTTGCTTCTGTTGCTGTTGTTCTCTCCAAAGAGCGTGCTGCCGCCCTCGTACCTGCTGCCGCCGGCGGTGACGGGGGGAGAAGACTCCCTGGAAGAAGCTTCGGAAGCAGAAGCACCTCCACCGCCACCGCCAACTCGCTCCGCCTCCTCCGCCGCCTCCGCCGCCGCGGCCTCCTGCCTCCCGACGGCCCACGCTGCGAGCAACCTCTCCATCTGCGGCGCCACCACCAGCAGCCTCCGCAGCGAATTCAAGAGCACGGCCTCGTGCGGCGCCACCATCAGCGACGAGCAGGGGTTGTTGTTACTGTTGTACTCTCTGGCAGAAGAGTAGCCCCTCCCGCCGCCGACGACGCGCGTGCCGTCGGCGTTGCTCGGGGCGACGGGCGGAGCGGCAGACCACTTCCAGCGCGGCGGGGAGGGGGGGGGCCTGTTGGCAGCAACGATGCGCCGGCCCGAGGAGCCGTTGTTATTGGTAAGAGCAGCAGCGGCAGCGTTGCTCGAGGCGACGGTCCCGGCGGGCACCGGCGTCAGGCCGCACTGCCTCGACGCCGCCGCGGCGGCCTCGCGCAGCGCCGCGCACGCGACGCCCTCGAGGGCCGGGGCGAACGCCGGCCAGTAGGCGACGACGCGCTCGTAGCGGGCGACTTCGGCGGCAGTCAGGGCCAGCATCTCCTCGACGAGCGGGGCGACGTTGGTGGTGGTGTTGGAAGAAGAAGAAGAAGAAGAATCGTCGTCCATCACCGCCGTCGCCGTCGCGAGCGTCGTCGCCTCGAGCTCGCGGCAGCGCGCGACGAGCGCGGCCCTCGAGCCCGACACCCACCTCCCGACATAGCTCCCGAACAGCGCGCGGGGCTCGATCGCGCCGGCGTGGCCCGCCGGAGGGGCCAGGTTGTGGTAGGCCAGGAACTCCGCGTGACGGCCCACGGCGACCAGCAGGTCGACCGCGGCCCGCGTCGGCCTGGGAGGCGGGTGGCGCGCCAGCGTCGCGCGGAGCTTGGCGACAAACTCGCGGCCGTACTCTGCCGCGGCGAGCTGCGGCAGCGTGACGAACGAGGGCAGGACGGCGGCGTCATGGATCTTCAGATCGTTGACGAGCTCGGCGCGCAGGGCCGCGGCCAGAGCCTCGAGGCAAGCGTAGGCCGCGGCGGCGGCGCGGGCGGCTGCCGGGTCGTGGTGGCCGGCGCTGTTTGCGGCCGCGGCGGCCAAGACGTCGTCAAAGGCGTCGTCGTCATCGTCAAAGGCGTCGCCGCCGTCTTCGTTGTTGGAGTCGTTGGCATTGTTCCGGTGCGACATCGGCGCCGCGGCGTCGCAGGCCGTCTCCAGGGTCACGTACCTCCTGACCGCGGCCACCTGGAAGCGCTCGGCGAGCCACTGGGTGTCGGTCGGGCGGAGCGCGTCGCGGAGGATCCCCGCGAGCTCGACCGCGGGAGCGAGCGCCGGCGGAGGGACGGTGTTGTTGTTCGAGCTTTCTCCTGCTGCTGCGCCGCCCGCCCTGGCCCCTGCGGCGAGGACCCCACCGGGAGCGTCCTCGCAGAGGACCGGGTAGGACTCGAGGGTCGCAGCAAGCAGCGCGACCGCGTCCCGCTCCAGGTGCGCCAGCAGCGCGTTCTCGGCGGGAAGCAGCCTGTTCGCTGCCGACTCGGCCTTCAGAGGCCCCAGGATCTCGACCAGCAGCGACAGGCAGTAGGCCGTCGAGCTGGCGTTGCTCGTCTTGAGGATCCAGCGCGCGTGCGCCAGCTGGCAGTAGGAGTCGCGGACGCCGTAGGCCGACGCGAACTTTTTGAGCAGCCAGCCCCACTCGCCCGTGACCGAGAGCCTGCGCCGGCTGCAGCGCTGGGCCCGCAGGGCCGCGGAGAGCACGGCATCATAAACCTGCCATCCCGTGACAGTCTGCGGCGTGCGCCCTCCGTTGGTGGTGGTGGCACCAGTGGAAGAAGGGGAAGGTGCGGTTTGAAGTTTCGAAGAGGAAGTCGATCGGATCTCGGCGGCCCTGATGACCGTCGTCTCCTGCGTGCAGATCCAGGCAGAGAGAGCTAAATGCCCATACCGCACCCCCGTTGCGTCGTAGAGCGTGACCCACTTCTTGCCCAGGACGCCATCGTCATTGTTCGCGTTGGAGTTGGAGGCCAGGTCGAGGGCAGGGAAGGGGGCCGCGGGGCCGCGGTTGGCGTTGTTGGAGTTGCTTTGGTTGCGGCCGCCGCCAAAGAGGCCGCCGAAGAGGAGACCGCCCCCCCCCTTCTGGTGGTGCTGCTGTTGTTGACGGTGCTGGGCAGCAGCAGCCGAAGCCCCGTAGTCCGGCCCCGAGGCGGCCGCGCCTGCGGCCTGCCACACGTCGGCGATGGGCACGACCCCCCTGGCCACGACCACGGGGGCCGCGTTGGCGTCGTTCCGGTTCCGATTTCCTGAAGCTGCCGCCGCCGCAGCGGGCACGATGGCCTCGACCACCAGCTCGTCCTCCATCTCCTCCGGCCCCAGTTCCAACACGTCGCCTCGCGGGGCCCTCCCGTCGGCCTCGACGGGGGCGCTGGCGCCGTCGGAGAAGGCCCAGCTCGAAGGGCGGAGGCGCAGGGTCAGGGGGGCAGATGTGGTGGAAAGGTCGTCGAACTCGTTATCGCCGCCGAGTGCAGAAGAGGAAGAAGGACCGTTGCGACCTCCTCCGACGAGCATCAGCGCCCTGGAGCGAAGGTCGGCGCAGGCCAGCCTGCTCGCGGTCACCTTGATGACGGCGGTGCGGGTGACCTCGGGCTTGAAGCCCAGGGTGGGCAGGGCCGCGGCCTCGGAGTCGTCCCAGGCGAGCGTGGGTCCCGCCGGGGGCAAAGAGGGGAAAGCGGTGCCGTTGTTTCCGTCGCCATTGTCGTTCTCAACAACCTGCTTCAGCAGCAAGCCGTCAAAGCCAAAGGCCGAGCGCAGCGAGGAGCACCCCTCCGCCAAGAAGGGCGCCGCAGAGGCCTCTCTCTCGCCCGCGGCGGACAGGCAGACCTGCCAGCACCCCTCGTAGGCCAGGAAGCGGGTCCAGGCCTCGTGCCGGCCCAGGCGGACCGGAGGAGGGGCCGCGGCCTCTGCGGCGGCGGCGGCGGCGGCGGCCGAGGTGGCGGCGGCGTGGACCGAGGCTGCGGCGCGGGCTGCGGCCGCCGCTGCCATCGCTGCCGCGGCGGGTCCCGAGCCCTGGAGGACGGAGAAACCTTTATTGGAGTGGAGTTGTGTGGTTGAGTGGTGGTGGTGGAGTGGTGGTGGAGTGGAGGGAGGAAAAGAAGAAGAGTTGAGTTTGAAAGCTTTCGAGCGAAAAGAAGGACGAGAGAGATAGAGAGAGCCAAAGAGAGAGAAAGAGATAGAGCCAAAGGAAGAACAACGTCTTCTGCCTCTTCGCTTGCTGTGCTTTCGATCAAAGTCTGGCGTTCGAGAAGACAGCAAGGGAAGAAGCAGAGAAGAGAAAAAACCTTTTTTCTTTTCTCGAGAGCGCGCGAGACTGAGGTCGAAGAGAAGAAAAAAAACTACCCACCGGCTGCCGCCGTCGCGGCCAGCGACGACGTCCCTGGGCGCGAAGAAGAGGAAGCAGACTGCTCAAACTGCCCGCCCTTGGTCGCCGGGCGGGAAGAGGTGGCGGAGGCGAAAGCCGTCTGCGGCGAAGAAGAAGCAGCGACGACGCCGGCGGCCGTGGCGACGACGCAGCCTCCTCCGGTCAGCGAGCCCCTCATGGCACCGTTGCGGCTTCCGGGCCTCGCGGAGGCGGCGACGACGTGCGCGTGCCTGCCCGCCGACGCCCTGACGCCGTGCTCGAGCGGGGCCGCCACCGTGCTCCTCTCGGAGAGCGACGGCGGCGGCGGCGCGCCGTCGGCCGACGAGAGGTGCGCGTGGCGGACGACGACGCCGCCGCCTCCGCCGTTGGAGAACTGCCTTCTGCGGCTCTGGTGAATCTGCTCGCCTCCTCCCAGATTCGCCGAGCTCATCGCCGCTGCGGCGACGGCCGCGGCGCGGGCCGTGGCGGCGGCCTCGGCGAGCGCGTCCGAGGTGCGGAGCAGGTGCTGGCGGTGGAAGTGCTGCTGCTGAGGCTGGTGGGCGGGAGCGGCAAACTGGAGCTCGTCGCCGTCGTCGTAGCCGGCGCGGAGGCGGCGGGAGGAGGAGGTGGCGGCGAACGACGGGAGCAGGGAGCCGTGGGCGCCGCTGGCGAGGGCGCCGGCGCCGTCGTCGGCCTGTAAGAGTGGGTGGTGGAGAGGTGGAGAGGTGGAGAAGAGGGGAGAGAAGAAGAAGAGGTGGAAGAAGGAAGAAGAAGAAGAGGTGAGATGAACGAACGAACGAACGAGGACGAAAAAAACGATGTCGAATTCTTTTGCTTTCCTGTGTAACGCTCAGCCTCTCTGCTCTGTCTCCTCATCTCTCTCTTCTTCCTCTCTCTCCTGGCTCTCTATCGCACCTTTGAGGCGCGGGCGTCACCGGACTGGGACCAGGGCTCGGCCTGTTGCGGAAGGTAGAAGAAAGGAGAAAGAAGGTGAGAGAATTGGTGAGAAGGAGGAGAAAAAAAAGCAAAGCACGAAATCTTCTCTTGCTCGCATGTCGCGCCTGCTTTTTCGGTGCTTCTCCGCATCGAATTTCCCGCTCCAAAAGTTCCAAAAAAGAGAAGAGAAGTTTATCTATCGAATGGACTAAACGAAATTTGATCTTGACCTCGGCGAGGCACCGAGAGCGCGCGTCGAAGCGATTTGCTGAAGCAAGGTGAGATTCGCTTCCGATTTTTTCTCTTTTTCAATCTCTGTCTGTCTCATTCTCTCTCTCGCACGCGCGCGCGTTTGCTCTGTCTCCCTGACGAAAACCAAAAACCATTGAGCCACGGCGAGAGCCTCAGCCACATACTCACCCACTTGGGCGCGCGCAGCGTGCCCTGCGCGGCGCCAGCGGGGGAGGAGTTTTTCCCACGCATTTTTGGAGTTTCGATTTTCGTTCTTGGAGAAAGGGAAGAAGAAGAAGAAGAAGAAGAAGAAGAAGAAGAAGAAGAAGAAGAAGAAGAGAGTTTCGGATTCGAGTGTGCTGCTGTCTTTGCTGTGTCCACCGTCTGTCTGTCGTCGAGAGCAAGAGGATCAGGCGAGATAGAGCAGGCAGAAGAAACAGGGAGTGCGTTGCCTTGAGAGGAAGATATTGAAGGATTAAAGTGAAGTGAAGAGAGAGAGAGAAGAGAGAGCAAGAGAGCGACGAAGAAGAAAAACTCTCAACCACCTCTTCTCCCGGCTAGATCTCTTCAAAATCGCTTTCTCTCTCCTTCTCTCTTCAACTTTCTCTTCTTCTCTCGCGTTTTTCTCTCACCACCACTCTAAACTCTACCCCCCATACCACCACGCTGGCTCTGCGCCTCCCAATCGCCGCCGTCGCGCGACGAGCAGCAGGAGCAGCGTGTCAGCGAAGCGGCAGCAGCGGGATCGGAAGGAGGTCAGCAGCGATGTTTCGGCTCTGTTGCAGTGGCAACGGCGCTCCGAAGAAGAAAGCGGCGGCCACTTTGCCTTCTTCTTCTGCAGCGAGGCCTCTCACCGCTGCAGCAGCAGCAGTAGGCACTTCTGGAAGCGGCGAAGGGAGCGAAGAGATCGGAATTAGGATCGCAAAGGTAAGAAGAAGAAAGAGACAAAAAGGTCGATCGAGCGATGCAAGCGAGGTTTTTTCAACCGAGGTCTTCTCAACCTCGACAACGAGCCCCGCCGAGATCGTCGTTGCCGTGGTCGTCCTCGCCCGAAAGCGCCAAGCCAAACATCGCAGCGACAGCAAGAGCAGCAGCAGGGAGTTCGGAAAGAGAGAAGAGAGCTCTGAAGCCCCTGAAGGCGACGGTCGTCGAGCCTTTTTCTCGCTTCTCGTCGACCTCGACCTCTCGTTCTTTGTTCTTTTTCTTGCTCTCAGCCTTCCCGCCGCCGCAGCAGCAGCAGCAGCTGCTATTGCTTCTCGCGCCAGGTCAACTGCGACAACTGCAGCAGCAGAGAGCTTCGAAAGAGAGCAGAAAGATGATAGGAATTGAGGGCCACAAAACGCAAAAAGGACAACGCAAAAACGCTCACTCTCTCTCTTTTTTGGTCGACCTCCCTTTCTTCGCTTCCCTCTTCAAACCTCAACCGCCACCAAACAGAGCTCTTCTGGAACAACATCGAACGCCAATCCAACTACGACAGCATCAGAAGCAGCAGGAAGCTCCAAGCAAACCGCAGCTCGACCCGGAAACACCGACGCCAAAACGACCCCTTCCTCCTCTTCTCCTCCTCCTCTTCCTCTTCCTCTTTTTCCTTCCTCTTCTCCAAACCCGCTCCCTCCGCCAAACTCCCCCTTTCCCGCCAGCGACCAGCTCTGGCCCCTGATCACCGCGGCTTCAGCGCGAGCCCTCGAAGACAAAGCCCTCTGCCCTATAGACACGACTTTGGTGCCGGAGCGCCTCTCGGACGGAGGCTGGTCCTTTGTGCTCCGCGTCGCGTCCAACCTCAAGTCCAAGGACGACGACGGGCGAGAACAAAAGAGAAAAGAAGGCGACGCTTCTGCCTCGGCCTCCGCCGCTTCCAGTCCAGAGAGGAGCAATGGTGGAAGGCAAAGGAGGAGCCCCAGCCCCTCGAAGTCTCCTCCTCCGGCATTCAACCCCTTTCTTCCCTATGACAAGAGGCTCTGGGTCGCCCACTTGCCTCCGTCGCACGAGCTTTTATTGAATAAATTTCCTGTTTCCGCAAACCACGCCCTGGTCGTGACGCGAGAGTTCGCAGAGCAAGAAGACGATCTCACCGTCGAGGACCTGCGTGCGACGTGGGCTGTGCTCGACGCGATGCCGGGCGCCGGAGGGATGGCCTTCTTCAACAGCGGCGGCGAGTCGGGCGCGTCGCAGCGGCACAAGCATTTGCAGGTTGTCCCGCTGCCTCTGGATGGAAATGGGAATAGCAGCAGTGGTAATGGGGGTGCTTCGGACTGGGCGCCGTTTGAGGGCGTGGCGCTGGCCGCGACGGCCGCTGCCGGGGCGGCGCCCCTGGGCGTCGTTTCGCTGAAAGGAGGAGGAGGCGGAGGCGGAGGCGGCGACGACAACAGTAACGATGATGACGGAAACGGCTTGCCGTTCAGGGCCTTTGCCGCTCGCATGCCCCCTCGCGGCGGGCCCAGCGCCGAGGCGCTGGCCAAGTGCGTTGCCGAGCTGGTGGAGGCAGCCTGCGGAGGAAGGGGAAAAGAAGAAGGAGAAGAAGAACAACAACCCTCCTTCAACCTGCTCCTGACGCGACGGGTCGCCGTCGCCGTCCCAAGGCGGCGCGGGAGGTTCGGCCCCTGCAGCCCGAACTCGGTCGCGTTCGCCGGCTCGATGCTGGCGCGCTCCGAGGAGGAGCTGGCGTTCGTGAGGGAGCAAGGGCCGATGCGGATTCTGAGGGAGTGCGGGGTCGGGTGGTGATTATGAGAAAGAGGAAGAGGCTTTTGGCTTTTGGCTTTTCTCTCTTTTTCTCTTCTCTCTCTCTCTCTCCTATTTCATTCATTCATTTCTTTTTTGAATTCCCGAATTGCAAGTTTTATCATAAAAAAAAAAGAGGAAAGGAAGAACAAGAACAACACAAAGAAAGAAAAACACACAAAGACAGGTGGTGGTGGGTGCCGTGAACAAACAAAAGAAAAGAAAAACGCAGGCCGAGGAAGAAATTGTTTTTTTTTTCCCTCTCTCTCGAAAATCTTCTTTTTCTTTTTTCCTTTCAGCACAGGTTGCTGCACAGCCACTCGAGCGCCGCGGCCACGTCCCCGCCGCTCTCGGCCAGCGCCTCCATCGCTTTCTCCCTGGGGAAGCCCATGGCCACGACCTGAGAGACCGCGCCGCCGGTGTCTCCGCTGTTGTTGTTGGAGGCGGAGGGAGGACGAGAAGCAGCAGCGAAAGTCTTTGCCTTTTTGCGGGCCGCGGCTTCCTTCTTCTTGCCCGCCGCGACGGCGCTCCCGTGGTTGCTGGGCGCCGAGGCGCGCTTGGAAGGCGGGGGAGCGGAGGGCCTGCCCGCGGCGACGGCGGCAGCGTCGACGGGGGCGTCGTCGTCGTTGGTGGCGGCGGGAGGTGGAGCTGTTGCTGTTGCTTGTTTTTCTTCTTCTCCTTGCGCCGCCGCGGCAGTCGCAGTCGCAGTCGTCGTCGCCGCAGCGGCAGCAACAGCAGGAGCAGCAACAGCGGGAGCCGCTTCGTCCGTCTCCATCGGAGCAGCAGCAGCAGCAGCAGCAGCAGGCGCGCTCGAAGTTGCCGTCGCCGTTGCTCCTGCTGCTGCCTCTTCCACCACCGCCTCCTTCGCCACCTCCTCCTCCTTCTTCTTCGCGGCTTCGTCCTCCTTCTTCTTCTTCTCCTCCGCCGCCGCGACGGCCACGGCAGCGGCCACCTCCGCCAGCTTGTCCCGCAGCTCCTTGAGCAGCAGCAGCTTGGCGTCACCGGCCAGGGGCTTGACCGCGACCGAGTCTGAGGACGCGAGCAGGGACGAGACGCTGGAGTCGAGCAGCACGGAGGCGGCGGAGGCGTCGTTGTTGTTGTCGGCGTTGGCGTTGCTTCCTCCGTCGTTGTTGTTGACTCCAGCGCCACCAGCTCCGCCTTTCCCGCTCCCTTCACCGCCACCCGCCATCACCCTCAGCGCCTCCACCCTCTCGTCGAACTCGGCCTCCACGGCAGCGAGCTGCTCCGGGGTCAGGCCGTACTTGGCCTTCGCCTCGACCTGCCACCCGTCGCGCATCGCCCTGGTCGGGTTGGCCCCCGTCCAGATGATGAGCCCCCCCTTGCGCTGGGCGTCGGTGCGGGCCTCGTTGTCGCGGCGGATGCGGTCGACGTCGACCTGGTGATGTTGGTGGGGGTGGTGGTGGTGGGTTGTTGGAGTTTTGAGTTTCGAGTTTTGAGTTGCTGGTGGTGAGCTGGAAGAAGGAAGAGAAAGAAGGAAGAGAAAAGTTTTGGGGGGGGGCTCGTTCTCTCAACTTCTTGCTCTCTTGCTTTTTTCCCTCTCTCTTTCTCTCCGCGTGCGCTCGACCAGAAGACGTCGACAACATCGAAACAACAGCAGCAGCGCACGCAAATCCGTTTGAGCTCTCTCTCCTCTTTGGAGAGAGAGAAAAAACAAGGTCGAGTTTTTTTTTTTTTCGGTTTCGTCGACGACGCGCGAATCGTTCGACCGACGTCCAATTCGCTCCTTTCTCTTTCTCCTTCTCTTTCCACCTCCCAAACCATTCTCACCTGCAGGCCCGTGTACGCGGCCAGGCTCTGCTGCCCGAGCAGCCTCTGCGTCTGGCCGTTGAGCTGCTGGATCATCTTGCCCGGGAGCAGGCCGGTCGCCTGGATCTGCACCCAGCGGCCGACGCCGAGGCGCATCAGGCAGAGCTTGAGCGTCGCGGCCTGGTCCGCGGTCCACCCGGGGGACGGGGTGAAGTTCCACCTGGATGATGATGGCATGGAGGGGGTCGAGGAGCGTCGTCAGGGGCATGAGAGAGGGGGTGGTAGGGGGGGCGGCGAGAATTGGGAGGGGGCGGAAAGGAGATTGAAGGAGAGCGAAGATTCGAAATCAAACGACAATTGACGACGACGGACGAATTCAATTCAAAAAGAAAAAAACTCCTTCCACGCGCCACTCACAGGCTCGCGGCGTCGCCCAGCTTGGGGCCTCGCTTGAAGTCGGTCATGGCCGCCATCAGTCGGCGGGGGGAAGGGCGGAGAAGAGAGAAGAGAGAGAGAAGAGAAGAGGGAAAGAAAGAGAGAAGAAGCGCAGCTGTCGAGGGGGAATCGACGGAAGAAGTGAAGAGATTTTTTTTCGTCTTACTTTTTTCCTCTCATCACTTTCTCTCGCTTTTGATCGAAACAAGCAACGTTTTCCGCCTCTTTTTTCTCCACGTCTCTCTGCCTCTCTCGCTCTTTTCGCACCCGCGATCGACGCTAAAGACTCTCAGCTTGCCATCGGCGAAGCGGCAGCAAGGAAGAAGCAAAAGAAGTCGTTCTCGGAAGCAACGAAAAGGATCAGCAGCGGTGGCCGATTTGAGCGACCTCTTGGCCGAAAAACTCGACCTCGACCTCGACAACGCCCCGGGCGGCGCGAGCAGCAGCTCCAGCTCCAGCTCCACTGGCGCGCCTGTGCCACTGAAGCTCATCGATGTCCCCAACCAGGTGCTCGTGTCGATCTTGATCGTGGATGCGAAAGGTGACTTTATCTGGGCTCGTTTGACTGTCCCTTTTGTTTGCAAGGCCTTCCGCGACCTCTACCGCTCGCGCGACGCGTCGCCGCTCCACGAGCTTCTCTGGCTCGACTTTGAAAAAGAGGTCGCGGCAGCGAAGGAAGCGAGCTCTCGCCTTTTGTTTCGTCGCAAGCCTGCCGTCCGCGCCTCGAGGGTCATCTCCTGGGCTCGCACGCACGCCGAGTCGGTGCGCACGCTGTGGATCAACCCCCGAACCTTCTCTCTCGTCCCCTCTCTCGACGACTTCAACGCAACAAACTTTGCTCAACTCGTCGCTGCCGTCGGGCCTCACCTGACCGAGATCACGATCCTCGCGGGCTTCGAAGAGCTTATGGGGCCTCTTTTCTGGTCGGCGCTGAGGACTTATGTCGTCCCCGCTCGCAAGTTGCGAGTGCTCTACGTCGATGGCATCCCAGAGGAGTTTTCCATCCATGAGCGACGTCGAGCCCTTCGTCCAGCTCCGAGACAGCCTCGAGGAGCTCTGCCTCTGGGGGTCCGAAGGTGACTTCTGCGACCCTTCGGCTATCCTGTGTCGCTTCCCGGAGTCCTTTCTGGCTCTCACGAAGCTGCAGTCCCTCGCGCTGTGCCAGCAGCTTGGGATCGAGGCGATCCCGGCCGGGATCTCGAATCTCAGGAAACTGAAAGAACTCTTCGTCGTCGGCTGCGACCTTGGCTCGCTGCCGAAAGAGTTGGGCGCGCTCTCGCAGCTAGAGGTGCTCGACGTAGGCGAGAACAAGGCTCTTGGGACCGCTCCCAACGACGTGGCGTTCCCTTCCAAGCTCAAAGGGCTCACGTCTCTGCGCCAGCTTCACCTCGACGAGTGCGGCCTCCGCCGCGTTCCAGCGTTTGTGCGCGTGTTGAGCTCGCTCGAGGACATCTTGCTTTTCGACAACGAGCATTTGCAGATCGACGCCCCGCTCGACTATTTGATCGAGTGCTACCCTCGCCTGTGTGTGGTGAAGATGAAGAAAAAGCGCGGCAGGTGGACTCCTACCTCGCAGGCGCACCTCGAGGCCTTCAAGGCGAAACTTCTGAAGAAAAACCCGAGTGCCGAAGTGGAGTTTTAGAGAGATTTTTTTTCCTCCCTGTTCCTGCTTTTTTTGTGCGTTTGTTTTTTTACAAGAGAGAGAAACAGAGAGAGCTTTGTGTGTGTGTTTGATTTGTTCTGTTTTTCGCAGGAGAGCGAGAGCGCGCGCGGGTGTGTAAAAAGAGAGAGAGAGAAGAAAGAGAGAAAAGAGAAAAAAGAAGAGAGGGGGTCGGTCGAGGTCGAGGTCGAGGTCGAGAGAGGGAAAAGAAAAAAATCTCTCTCTCAACTTTTCCCCTCTCTCTTTTCTTTCCTCTCTTTTCTTACAACAAAGATTTATATAGACCTGAAAAGGCCGCAATTGTTAAGACGAAATCGGTGTGGAGAGTGGAAGAGGTGGGAAGTGGGAAAGATGGAGAAGAGGTTGCTCGTTCAACATATAGAGCTCGATGTCGGGTTTTTTCTCTTCTTCTCCTCCTTCCTCCTTCTTCTCCCTCTTTTCCCTCCTCCACAAAATGAACTGCGTTGATCCAATGGTTAAGATGTTGCTTTCCCATGCCTTCTCGGGCAGAAAGAGGCAAAAATCCGTGTTCGATTCACGGACGCAGTAAACGTTCGACTGTCCCACATAGTACTTTTTTTTGCTCTTCCAGGCGCTCTTCCATCTCAATTAGCGCTCTGGGAGGTGCGAGAGCAACCCGGAGCTCCTTGCTGCTCGAAGACGAAAGCGGAAGGGTCCCAATCGACCACAAAATCGAAAGTCGGAAGTCGAAAATTGAACCACATCGAAAATCGAAAATTGAAAAAAAAAAAAAAAAAAAAAAAAAAAAAAAACCCCCCAAACAAACAACCACCCCAAACCCAGCAAAGGAACACCCCCACCCCCCCGCCCGCGCCCCTCTCCCCC
>Ga0114918_10001957_pt1 | contig 18488 bp, 11 predicted proteins | sample LantaG_FD_87015 | JGI IMG/M metagenome (GOLD analysis project Ga0114918, IMG submission 87015) | Deep subsurface microbial communities from Baltic Sea to uncover new lineages of life (NeLLi) - Landsort_02402 metaG | ecosystem: Environmental > Aquatic > Marine > Oceanic > Sediment | place... | reverse complement strand
ATCTGCGCTCGGTCGCAGCGGACGATGATCGGCTATCGCGGCGATGAGACCGACGTCCGCATCTACGGTTACCAGAAGCTGGCCCGGACGCACGCCGTAGCCGGGGACCCAGCTTGCGCGCACAGGCCGCCCTTGCAGAGTACCCGCGTAGCCCCGCCCCAGCAGCAGCCCGCTGACCGGCGCAAGGCCGCGCGCGGCAAGCACTTCGTCCAGACTCCGGACAGCACGCCAACCCCGGCCGACCGTGACGACAGCCACACCGGCGAGGGTGACCATCCCCAGCACGCCGACCGCGATGGCAGCCATGAGATTGCGCGCGGAACTCAGCGCCGGCGGGAACGGCCGTGGGAGCGGCGCCCACATCAGCACCAAAGCCAGGCCAAGGAGCGCCAGCACCGGCAGAACCAGAAGTAGGATCAGGCGCATTTGGATCATCCTTTGCACTAGAAAGGCCACTCCACCCCGCAATAGTCGACCATCACGAGATGGTCCTCGTCCGCGCCGGCGTTGAGGAAGATCGGCAGCGCCTTTGCCGCGGCCTCCTCCAGCTCCAAATCGGCCGCTGTGCCCTTCTTGCCGCTCATGTAGGTGCGCATCCACCCGGGGTGATAGAGGCGGAAGGTATAGCCCTCAGGATGAAGATCGTTGAACATGATCTTGACGGCCATATTCAGCGCGGCCTTCGACATACAGTAGCTGTACCAAGAGGTCCGTCGCGCCGTGGTGATGCTGCCGGCCTCCGATGAGACAAAACACAGCCGCTTGAACCCGCCCTGGGCCATCAGGGGGAGAAAGGCCTCTATCACACGCAGCGCGCCCAGTGTATTCACGTCATACAGCCGGAGCATCTCCTCATAGTCCTGGGGCTCGCTGATGCGGCGCTTCATCACCGGCGAGCTGACACCGGCATTGCTGATGATCATGTCGAGATGACCTACTTCCCGCGTGACAGCGGCCGCTGCGGCCTGAACCGATGCTCTCGATCCCACGTCCAATGGCACAACAGTCAACGCTTCAGCATGCCGCTCAGCCAACTCGCCCAGGGCCGGCCACTCAGCCATATACTGACCTGCGAAGACACGCCACCCACGATCCAACAAACCCTCAACCAGGGCCAGCCCCAGCCCGCGGTCCGCCCCCGTCACCAAAGCCGTACGTTGCATTGACCTGCCTCCTAATGTAGTGCGAACTGCGCCTCAATGAAAGCCTCGGATCGCGCGTGTCGTGGCCGCGGTTGCTCAGCGAAGACCACGCGGCGCGGCGTCACGCGCCGGAACCGCCTGAAGTGGCGTGGCGGACCGATCATCAAACTCCTGAGGAAGGATACAGTGTGCCCTGCACACACACGCCAGTTTACGCCAGGGTCGCTGGGTCTACAATGCAAGAGGGGTCTGGCATCCCAAACACAAGGAGCACCGATGACCTTGGACACCATTCGACAACACCTTCAGACTGAGCCGCGCACGCGCGTCGTCGCCTTTGGCTCCTCAAACACTGACCGGCGGATCCACGGCCTGCACTGGTTTGATTGGCTCGACCTGGGGATCAAGCACACCCACGGCCGCGTCCATCACTTCATCAATACCGGAATCGGCGGCGATACGACCCGCGGCCTGCTAGCCCGCTTCGATGAGGACGTCGCTCGCTACGAACCGCACGCCGTCTTTGTCACGACCGGCGGCAACGACTCGAACCCCGACGTCGGGATCGACGCGGCAACCTACAGGGCCAACCTACTGTCACTATGCGAAAGAATCCGCGCCCTGGCCGCCGTCCCCATCCTCCAGACCTACTACGCCGCCGACATTGAGAATCTGGGGCCTGTGCAAGGGCCGCGCTTCCTGGAGTACATGCAGATCGTGCGCGACGTCGCCGCCGAGACCAACACCCCGCTCGTGGACCACCACCGGCGCTGGGAGCCCCTGCGGTTGCAGCACTCGGAGCTCTATCAGGCCCTGATGTTGGATGCCCTCCACGTCAACGCGCTGGGCAATATGGTCATTGGGATGGACCTCGTGCGCGCCTTCGGCGTCCGGCTGGACGCGGTGACCCGCGCCTACTGCGTCCAGGGCCGCTGGTACCAGACCGTCCTCGATTTGCTGGAATCAATGTAGGCCGGCCCCAGCACCAGATGCGGCGCCGCCACGTCTCTACAACGGCATCTGGACCGCGGGCGTCTCGCCCGCAATCCCGACGTCAAACGACAACCTTGCGCCAGCCGCGAACGCGCAGCCGCGCTCTGCTACGGACAATAGACCTTGTCGATCTCCCTGCGCGCAATCTCCACCGCGCGGCGGGCGTTATCCAGATCACCGTGCACCGTGTACACATCGCGCACGATGAACTCCACGGAAACGCCGCGCGTCGCCTCAAGCGTCGCACGGATATGCACCGCCCACGCCTCGTCATCCAGCGTCTGGTCCACACTCAGGAAGTTCGGATCGGGCTTGCGCGAGTAGACAATCTCCGTCCCCAGCAACGCCTCACCCATAAACTGCTCATCACACCACCGCGAGATCGACACCTTCTTCAGATTCGGGATCTGCGAGATATCGTCCCAGAAGGGATCCGCAGGCTCGCAGCAGCCGTAGTAGACCCAGCCCATCGGTGCGCACACGTCTCGGTAGTAGGGGAAGCAGAACTCGTGGAACATCTTCGGCGAGACCCCCACCGTCTCCTGGCTGTTGGCGTTGCCCCACATATCACTTAATCGCGCGCGGCCGCCGTCGTACCCCGGCGCCGGCAGCTGCGTCGTGAAATTGTAGCTCGATCCAAAACTATCCTGATTCGCGTTGTTGATCCGCAGCAAGCCTTCAGACTCGGCCCAGGTCATTCATCACCCGCAACGCGTTGTCACGCAGGTAGGCCATCAGCCGGTGCACGGCCTCCGGCGCATCGAGCATGGCCATGAAGTAAGCCTGCATCCCCATCAGCTCGATCACGCGGTCCGTCAACATCGAGCAGCCAAAGAGCCCGGTACGGATCGTGACCGGCAGGAAGTCGCCCAACAGATCATCCAGGAAGACCTGCCATGCCATCGTCTTCTCGCGGTCCACGCTGCAAACCGCGGGCTTGAGCATGTCCAGATCCCGCGCCAGCTCCTTGATCGGATGGTCCCACTCGTACCCGGTCTCCACACCATCGGCATCCTTCACCACCCGCCGGTCGATGGTGACGCCCATCTCGTCGATGTCGACAAACCAGCCGATGTCGAAGGTGTCGCGTATCACCTTGTCGTCGTCGATCAGCTCGTGGTTGCGGATGTTGCGCAGCAACTGCCGCTCGACCCCTCGCCCGACCTCCGACTCGCACCGGAAGACACTCTCCGGCATAAAGTCGCGGTCGAAGGTCCACGTCTCGATGATGACCGGCGGCCGCGCGCCGGCCTTTGAATCGTTCAGGTCGTACCACATCTGCCGCCGTGTGTCCATCAAGGGTAACGCGGCAATTTCGGCCTGCTTGGCCGCCAATTCGCGAAGATAGGTGCGTTCATTGTCGGGAAGGGTCCAGGCCATGGATGACTCCGTTGCTGGATCGCGCTCAGGCGACAGAATGAAAGAATGACAGGGAAACAAGGATCAGGAATTGGAGCCACTCTCCGCCGTCCAGCGCTGCGCAACAAGGATCCCAACACCCATCCCGCTCCCCTGCATGAGTATACTCGCACCGGATGAGCGCGCCAACGATATGGCGGGCAAAGGCCGACCACTGCTTGTAACCACCAATCAGGCATGCTATGATGACATGCGTTTCCTGTAGTGGAAGCATTGATTCGGACCCATCTTGACCCAGAACAGGATCTACCATGGCACAGAACAACTCTACGTTAATGGAGGCAGCGTCCCAGGCTAGATGGAGCGAGGAACTGCGCGCTCTGCTGCAGGAACTCCGGGAGAATGCGCTTTTAGGCGCACTGATCCTCGTCGGCGTCGGGATCGCTGTCTTGATGAGTACGACAGGCTGGCTGAGCGGTACTGGCCGCAGCCAGTCGGCTGCGATCGGTCTCTTCTCCCTGATTTTGGGGGCCTGGTTCCTGCGCAGATGGAACTACCTTGCGGCAGCCTGGTTGCTGGTAATCGGTTCGCTGGTCGGCGTCTTCGGCATAACTGCGTGGGCCCAACTTGATTACGTGGCCCTTCTCGTCATCCTGCCTGTAGGACTCGCCACGATGGCCATCAGCCGCCTGTCGGGGCTTGCGGTCGCCGGTGGATGCACCATTCTGATACTGAACGCGCCAGAGACGATGGTGCCGGACAATCAAGAATTTCGGACTGTGGCGCTGTTGGCCGTCTGGAGCGTATACGGGATGGTCTGGCTCACGCTCCAGCCATTGATCACGGGATTGGGGTGGGCGTGGCAAGGCTACGAACGCAGTCAGACTCTCCTGGAGCAGGCGCGTGACACCCGGCTCCAGCTCAGCGAGACCCTGGAAGACCTAACCAAAGCCAACGTCCAACTGACCCGCCTCAATCAGCGCGCCCACGCACTCCGACAGATGGCTGAAGATGAAAAGCGAACCAAAGAGCGGTTCGTGGCCAATGTGAGCCACGAGCTCCGCACACCGCTGAACATGATCATCGGATTCTCCGAGCTGATCACGCAAGCCCCCGAGACCTACGGGTGGAACATCCCCCCTGCCCTGCTTGCCGATCTGCGCGTGGTCCTGCGCAACAGCCAGCATCTCTCCAGCCTGATCGATGATGTGCTGGATCTCAGCCAGATCGAGACCGGGCAGATGGCGCTATCGCGGGAGCGCGTCGTCCTGGGTGACATACTGGGGGCCGCCACCATGGCCGTGCGGCCGCTCTATGAGTCCAAACGACTCTATCTGAGAACCTATGTGCCCGACACGCTGCCTGACATCTACTGCGACCGCACAAGAATCCGGGAAGTCGTCCTCAACCTGCTGACCAACGCCGGCCGGTTCACGGAGAGCGGCGGCGTCGATTTGCGTGTCACCCACGAAGACCGACAGATCGTGGTCGCCGTGAAGGACACGGGACCAGGCATCACGGAGGAAGACCAACAACAACGCCTCTTCCAGGCTTTCGGACAACTGGATGGCACGATCCGTCGCCGCTACGGAGGTTCGGGCCTGGGACTGGTCATCAGCAAGCAGTTCGTGGAGATGCACGGCGGCAAGATGTGGGTGGAGAGCAGGCTAGGCGAGGGCGCCATGTTCTCGTTCAGCCTGCCGATCGACATTCCAACGTCCCCGGAAAGGGGCGCGACTACGTATTTGGTACCCGGTTGGGAGTTCCGGCAGCCCACCCGGCGCTCACGAGCCCCTGATCCCGTTGTACGTCCAAGGCTGGCGGTGACCGAGCACGGAGATGAGATGCGACGCTTGCTAAGCCGGTATCTGGACGAGGTGGAGGTTGTCTCCTTCGAGGATCTCGATCAAGCACTGGAGGATATTGCCGAAGTGCCCACGACGGCGCTGATGATCAATGCAGAGCCACCTCAGGAGGCCTTCAAGGCCGCCCGTATGGCCGACCGGCTCCCACCCGGCGTGCCGGCGATCACGTGCTTTGTCCCCGGCGTCCCCGAAGCCGCCAGAGCAATGGGCCAGGCCGCCTACCTGGTGAAGCCTGTCTCGCGCGATGCCCTGCTGGGGGCGCTTGATCAGTTGGGCATGGGGGTGCGCACAGTGCTGGTGGTTGATGACGAGCCCGACATGTTGCGGTTCTATGGGCGCCTGCTGACCGAGGCGGGTCGCGGCTACCGCGTGATCCGTGCCTCAGGCGGACGTCAGGCGATAGATATTCTCCATCGCGAACAGGTCGACGCCATGGTTCTGGATCTGGTAATGCCCGATATGGATGGATTCCAGGTGATTGCCCACAAAGAGGCCCACGATAGCCTGCGAGGCATCCCCACCCTCGTCGTTTCCGCTCGGGACCCTCTGGGCCGACCCATCGCCAGCAAGACGCTGTCCGTCGCCTATCACGATGGACTCAGCGTCCAGCAGCTCCTCACGTGCGTGCAGGTCCTTACCCAGGTCCTCTCAACGGCAGCGAAACCTGTCGATCCAGGGCGTCTCGAAGCGCCTCCCGGCTGACCGGCTTGCGTAGGTAAGCTGCTGCACCCAACGCAAGAGCCAGCTCCTCCTGGGGGAGGATTGTGCAGACGATGACAGGCACCTCATAGAGATCAGGATGGGCCCGGAGACGGCCTAGCAGTTCCCAGTCATCAATGCCGGGGAGCATAACATCCATCACAATCGCCGCGGGAACAATCTCCTCAGCCAGCGACAGGGCCACATCTGGGTTAGTCGCGCCGAAATAGCGGTAGCGCGTACCCGTCAGATACCGCTCGACCAGCCGGAGCGTGTCAGCGTTGTCGTCTATGACCAGCACCGGTAAAGACTCATCCAGTAGCAAGTGGACCGTGGCACTGAAGTGGCGGTCATCCGTATGATTCGGCCTGGTATCCAACGATCCGCCAAAAAGATTGATAAACCGGCGTGCCATCTGGAGGTGATCGATGACTCTGCCATTCATAGCCCAAGGCGTATACGCATCGTCGTCCGCCTGCACATTGATCTGAATGCTTGAGCGATCATATGTCAGCCGGAGATTGATCGAGCCGGATGCGACCGCGTGCATCGCGGCCGTGATCACGTTTAGCAGTCCCTGGCGGAGCGCCACCAGCTGACCAGAGACCGTGGGAGCGCCCACGGCGATCTCGCTGCGGAACTGGATGCCGCGCTCCCGGATGAGGGGAGCGACGGTCTCGCGAATGCCAAGAATGATCGTGGCCAGTTCGCCGCTCTCATTGGGGAAGGACGCGTGCAGCCACGCCAGCTCCTCATCCAAGTCAGGCGTTTCCTCTGCTCCACGATTCGGCTCGATCTCCTGGGCAACCTTCCCGTTCGGCGCCCGGATTCTGGCATCCAGATGGTACCGTCGCCAGAGGTGGCCCGACAATGTCTGCTCGGCCATACGCTCCAGGCGCCGCAGCTGGCGTACGCTTAGGGCCAATGTGGCGGCCACGGCGGGCTGGCTTGATTGCTCAACGTGGCGGTAGCTCAGGACGTGATAGATACGCCAGCTGTCGGCCTGAGGTGGAACGTGGTCCTGGGGATGCAGGTCCTCAATGGCGCTGATCATCAGCTCTTGGAGTGCCAGCGCTGGATTGGGTCGCCTCTCAAGGCCCAGAAGGGGGATCAGGACACTCTGCCTGAGCTCAACCGGTCTGTAGAGATGCCGCAGCACCGCCCGTACTGTCTCGATGAAAGCTTCGCTGGGTTGGCTATCCATGTCCGCGTCTTGTCCGGGTAATGGCCGAAAAGCACACACAATACATCAAAGATACCTATAATAGATTGTACCACAGACTTGGGAGACGACTGCTTTCGAGTCCCGGGCTGTGACATTCGCGTACATACAACCTCTACACCCATCTCCTGGATCAGCACGGCGATGAGCCGAAAAGCTTGGACGAGCAAAGGAGTTTCCTATGTACGAGCTTACACAACGGAGGCCCCAACGCCGGGCGGCGAGGCTTGGTGACGGCGAAGGGGACCTCGCCAAGAAGAGGGCGGCCTGGCGCAGGGATCTGCGCCAGCACTGGCCCTACTATGCGATGGTGCTGCCTGCTTTGCTGTCGGTCCTAGTCTTCTCATATGGGCCGATGTTCGGCATGTCGCTGGCATTCCTTGACTACTCACCGGTTCGAGGCTTTTTCAACAGTGAGTTTGTCGGGCTCAAATGGTTTGAGGCCGCCTTCAAGAGCCCGTTCTTCCTGACGGCGCTCCGTAACACGGTTGTGATCAAGGGCCTTCAGACTCTGGTCGGCATTCCCTCAGCACTCTTGCTTGCTGTGCTTCTCAACGAGGTTCGCGTCAAGTGGTTCAAGAGCGCGGTGCAGACCGCTACGATCCTCCCCTATTTCATCTCCTGGGTCATCATCGGCACGATGTTTCAGAACCTGCTGCGCAGCGACGGGGCCCTCAACGAGATACTCGTCAACTGGCTGGGCATGCAGCCGATCAGCATCCTGCGCGATCCACAGCTTTTCCGTTGGTTTATTGTCCTCCAGGATACGTGGAAATTCGCGGGCTACTTTGGGACGCTCTACCTTGCAGCGATGGCAGCCATCGATCCGGCGCTGTATGAGGCAGCACTGGTCGATGGTGCCAACCGGTGGCAGCAGGTCTGGTACGTCACGTTGCCCTGTATCCGATCAACCTTCATCACAGTCGTGATCTGGCTTGCGGGCTATCTCATTGTGGGAAGTTTCGAGCAGATCTACGTCCAGTACAATGTCTCGGTCTACCCCACCGCTGACATCCTTGAGACGCTGACGTTCCGCCTGGGCATCGGTCGCGGCCAGTACAGCCTGGCTACCGCCGTCGGGCTCTTCCAGAGCATTATCGCATTTGGCTTGATGTTCCTGACGAATCAGGTGATCAAGCGCCTGGGTTCTGAGGAAACACTATTCTGACGGGCATACTTGTGGATGTTCATAACATGCACAAGCCAAACCACCACCTAAGGAGGACACGTGGCCGATCGTAAGGCTGGACACTGGCGAGACCGGTTCACCTTTGCGGATCTTATCATTGTCGTAATCCTATCTCTTGCCTTCTTTGTGACCTTCTACCCGTTCTTCTACACACTCTCTCTCGCCGTCATGCCCTATGAGAACTACGTAGCGCAGAGAGTTCACGTGTTCCCATCGGGGTTTACACTGAAGGCGTTTGCAGAGATACTCGAGACACCAAACCTGGCTCGCGCGTTTGCTAACTCAATCCTCAAGACCGCCTTGGGCACGACCCTTAGCGTGGTGCTCACCATCATGGCAGGATATGTGATGTCCCGACGCGGCCTGAGGTTCGGCCGGATCCTGATGGTGCTCTTCATCGTCCCACTGTGGTTTGGGGGTGGCATCATCGCCTACTATCTGGTATTGCGGGCGGTAGGGCTCTTGAACACCTTCTGGGCGATGGTTATCCCGGGTCTGGTGGGGCCTACCAGCATGCTTCTGGTGCGCGCCTACTATCACGACTACCCCGAGGAAGTCATTGAAGCTGCCATCGTCGATGGGGCAAGCCACTTCCGTATCTTCTGGCGCATCATCTGGCCCACATCCAAGCCTATCATCGCGACAATGGCGCTGCTGATCGGTACCGGACACTGGAACGACTATTTCTGGCCCAGCCTCGTCGTCCCAACGGAGTGGCAGCCTGCGACAGTGATCCTCCAGCGGCTAACGCTCAACCGAAGCCTCTTTCAGTCTCTTGGCTTGGGTGTGCAGACCGTGCACCAGTCATTCATTGCAGCAGTGGCTTCGTGTCTGATTCTTCCTGTGCTCGTCGTTTACCCGTTCTTGCAGCGTTACATCGTCAAGGGCATCATGATCGGCTCGATCAAAGGCTAAGTTGTCTAGCGTACGAGAGTGCGAGAACGGCAAAGGAGGTGTCAAGGCAAAGAATCCAGTCATCAGTGCCCGGAGGGTGAATCAAGACCCCTAGCGTTCGTACCCTGTGTTCAGAATTAGGAGGAAGCGATGCATACGATGAAGAAGCTACTTGGGCTGCTTGTGTTCTTTGCCCTGGTGTTGGCGGGCTGCGCCACTGCCGAGCCGCCGCCCCCCCCCGAGAGGGTTGTGGAGCAGGTCGAGGTAGAGATTACCCGTGTGATTGAGAAAGAGGGTGAGACTGTCATCGAGCAGGTGATCGTCACTGTGACACCCCAGCCGGTAGTGGAGCCAGACCAGATCTCGATCTGGAATCCGTGTGGTTCAGGCTCGGTCGCCGACTGGGCGTATGATCCGGTCCTGGCGGCAATCGAGCAGGCCACCAACACCGACATCGAGATGATCGATGGGGAGTGGGGGACTGACCAGATCAATCAGTACATCGCCAGTGGTGAGCTGCCCGACATCATTGGCGTCATGGGGCCTGAAGTGATGCCTGTGATGACGCAGTGGATCGGCGACGGGGTGCTGGCGGCGTATGAGGGTGATGTGGCTGCAGCTGCACCCAACGTGCTGGAGGAGTATGACGTCAACCCCACGCTCGTCGAGATGGAAGTGGATGGCAAGGCCTACTTCCAGCCGATCGGCTGGGGCGATGGCCTCTATCCCAACATGGGATTGATCCACGTGCGCAAAGACCTGCTCGACAAGTACGGTATGGAACCCCCCGATACCTTCGAGGACTACTTCGACTTCCTGCAGACCTGCAAAGATGCTGGTGACGGCAATGGGGTGGTCGCAGGACTCGGAGGTGGGGTTGGCCCGGTCTTGAGCCCGTTCGCCGGTGCATACGATCTGCCGATGCGGGACTTCGTCAAGGTCGGTGATCACTTCGAGTACTACGCAGTCCAGCCCGGCATTTTGGATGCGTTGTTGCTTTTCCGGGAGATGGAGACGCGTGGGCTCATTGCTCCCGAATCCTGGGAAGGCGTCGATCCGCTCGAAGCATACGAGACCGGGGAGTACTGCTCGCAGATCAACAACGGCGGTGGGCACACCGGACGTATCCAAAACGCGATGGCGCTCATCGACGAGAGCATGCAGAACTGGCTGCTCCCCGCGCCCACAGCCGGCGCCGGCAGCCGCGGGTACACGCAGGAGCCTATGTTCTGGGGCACATCGCAGCTCGGCAACATGGAGGGCAACAACCCGGTCGCTGCCGCCCGCGTGATCAACTACTTGATCAGCGATGAGGGTTACAAGTTGACCTCGGTCGGTATCGAGGGGCGTGACTACGAAGTGGTCGATGGCGAGATCGTACTGCTGGAGCAGCGGACCAAGGATGGCTTCCCGCCCGAGTCGGGGAATACGCAGTCCCATCCCCTGGCCTCGTGCATCGTGAGCTGGCAGCCCGAGGAGTGGCAGGACTGGGCTCTGCTCTACGGTCACGAGCAGGCGTGGAAGGACTGGTTCGCGCAGATGTGGGAGAACCAGGGTATGTACCAGATCCCGACCTACGGGTCGCTGATGGTCACGCCGACATGGGGTGAGTTCCTCGGCACAAGCAACGACCTGATGAACATCGCGTTCGTGGAAGTCGTGAAGGCTGACTCCGAGGAGGATGCTGCTGCTAGGTTCCAGCAGTTCGTCGATGAGTGGATGGCGGCCGGCGGGGCCGAGGCTCAGACAGAAATGAGCGATGCGCTCGTCCAGCTCTACGCGGAATAGCCAGAACTCCAGCATTTCCTGGCAGTAGAGCCAGCATGCGCTAGACTCGGGGAGGGGGCTGGCATCAGTCGCCCCCTCCCTTGTGGCGCAGCCGCCAGTGCCGGACCTGCCCACGCGGCAGGCGACCTGAACCGGCGTGACCAACAAAGAAAGGGGCTTCCAAAATGCTTGATCTGCAGTCCATCGTTAGCCTCGCTCGCGAGACTCCCAATCGGGGGAGTGTGCATATCTTCCTCGGTGATCCGGCGGCAGATCTCTGCGATACGACGACGGTTGAGCCCGGAAACACGTACTCGCCGGGAGTCTGGACCTGTGGTATTTCGCTCTGGCTGGTGGTGGGCGATCAGGTCGCTACACCGGATCGTCTACCTGCTGATGAGATCGCTTGGGGCTTTGCGCGGGAGCACGGCCTTCCTCCACTGGTGCGCGCCGAGTACAGTGCGGATGGCGTACACGTCACGCACGACCTTTGCCACCTGGGAACCGAAGGGGCAGAAGGCGTGGACTTCAACCGAGTCAAGCTGCAAGCACCCAATGCACAGCCCATCACACTCTATCTCGTTGTCAGAGGCGTTGGGCCGGCTGGCGGCGTCATCAAACACCTCACGTGGAGCGACCAGGACGCTACCTTGACGATCAATGATGGCGCAGCTCTCTGTGTGGAGGCACCGAGCATGTCATGTTGGATCGACGAGGGCGGCGAAGCTGCTGCACCCATCGCCCTGATCCACACGACGCTCACGCTGCAGCCGGATACGCCTGTCGAGCTTCGGTTCCGGACCGAGCACGGGTTTGATGATCGGGGCTTCGTCAGGCCGCTCCCCAAGGGTGGGCAGTACTCGGGTATGCGCGTTGAGGAAGGCTTTACCGCGGCTGGAACCAACTGGGAGAGGGCCCTTCCGGCGCGCGTCTTCGCTCCAGACCCACGGGTCCAGCAGGTCTGGGAAGCCTCCGCCTACCACACCCTGGCTGCGATGGAGCTCAACCTTCCTCGGATCGGTGCTATCAACTATCCCATCTTCTGGATGCGCGACGGCATTATCATTCTCAGGGCGCTGGATCTCATCGGTCGTCACGATCTCGCACGCACTGGTAATGACTACCTTGCGCCGCTCGACTTCAGTGGAGGGTTCGGGGCCGAGTCCGACGCGCCTGGCGAGGGTATCTGGACACTGGCGAACCATGCCCGACTCAATCCCGATCCGAAGTGGCTGAGTAGCGTCTTCCCCCATATCGCCCGCAGAGTTGGCTGGCTGCAGCGCATGCGCAGAGCTACCCATCCCCTTCGTGCTATGGTGGAGAATCGCACCGCGCCAACCTACAACACGCCGGGCAGCACGATCCTTTGTCTCCCTGCCACAAATGGCTGCATTCACGGTCGGATGGATTGGCATTCTCCGGATTTCTACATCAACTCGTGGGCGCTGGCGGGCTATCGACTGGCGACTTGGGCAGCAGAGCAGCTCGGTAAGCCCGAGGCCGGCACGTGGCGAGCCGAAGCCGACGTGCTTGAGGAAGCAATGGTTGCCCACCTGCTGCCCAAGTATGGGAACGAACGCGACCCAGTGGTAGCACCGTATCCCACCGGAGCCTTGAGCCATACTCCGTACCGTGCCAAGCTCCGCGATCGCTTCATCAGCTGGTATCGCCAACACCGCTTGGATGAGGCAGGTCGGCGCAATCCCGAGTTGCTCTGGACCTACTTCGAGGCAGCTCAGATCCACAACGCACTGCTGCTTGGGTATAAGGACGAGGCCTGGACCTGCCTTGATGGGATGCTCGATGATGCGTGCCGGCCCTGGATGATCGCGGCCTGGATCGAAGGCCCTCCTGGTGGCGGCGAGGGGCTTCCGTTCCGCAACGATGCCGGCGCGCGGGGGTGGCTCCGCAAGGATACGGCTGTCGGCGGCAATATGCCGCATAACTGGACGAGCGCGGAGATGCTGGCCCTGCTGCGCACCCTGTTCGTCCATGAAGAGGGTGATATGCTGGTTCTCGGGCTGGGTGTGCCGGCATCCTGGCTTGTGCCCGGCGCGAAGTTCGGCGTCACTGACCTGCCCACCGAGTTGGGTCCTGTGAGCTATACTGTGACTGTGAGCGCGAACGGCGAGCCCCAGTTGGAGTACAGTGGCCCGAAGAATTACCGCTGTACTTGGATCTGACACAGGAAAGAGAGACGATCTATGTTACCATCGCTGGATATGCTGAGAGATCGACTGGCTGCGATGATCGCCACCCAGTATCAGCAGGGATGTGACGTCGAGTCGTTCCAGGAGGAGCTCTCGGCGCTTCCCGATAGCTACGATGCTGTAGCGGCCCTTGCCGAGCGCCTCGCTGCGGCCCCGATGCGGGCCGACTGGCCCTATGTGGAGCCCAATGGCCTCGACGAAATATGGGCAGCGTGCGATGCCGATCGCCCGAGCGATCCCATCGGCGTGTTGGCACCGGAAGACGCGTCAGCGCGGGCCGAAACTGCCTTCCTGGCGGCGGTCTGTGGCTGCGTCCTGGGCAAGCCGCTGGAAGTCGGCCCAACACTGCATGAAATCCGTGATGCGGCACAGGCTGTGGGTGCATGGCCTCTGGACGATTACATCCCCGAAGCCATGATGGAGAAGCTGGGCAGGCGACATCCCTCGTGGACCGAGACCGTCCGCGAACGGATTGCGTACGTTGCCCCCGATGATGACATGAACTACGATGTCATCGGTATGCTTCTCATTGAAGAGCACGGACCGGCGTTCACAAAGCGCGACGTCATGGACGTCTGGCTTAACAATCTCCCCCCTCTCTGGACGTGGGGCCCTGAGCGATCTCTCCTTCTCAAGGCCGGACTCCACTCTCAATCAAACGACCCCGAAATACCGTTCGAGGAGTGGGTCAGCAACTGGAACCCGGGTAACGAGCTGTGCGGCGCGGCGATCCGTGTCGATGCTTACGGCTATGCATGTCCCGGGCGCCCAGCCCTGGCGGCGGAACTCGCGTGGCGTGACGCAAGCTGGACCCACCGGCGTACCGGCATCTACGGGGCCATGTTCATTGCAGCAGCCATAGCGGCGGCTTTCGTCACCGACGACCGGCTGGGGATCTTTGAGACAGCTCTGCAGTTCGTGCCACAGCGGAGTCGCTTCTACGAGTATACCGCAGACTGCTTGTCGATGGTTCGCGAGGCGGGGGACTGGCTGGAAGGCTACGAGCATATCCACAGTAAGTATGCCAGGTATGGCCACTGTCAGATCTATCAGGAGGTGGGCACGCTGATCAACACGATGAAGTTCGCGCCAGACGTCGCGACCGGCATCGGGATACAGGTCGCCCAGGGCAACGATACGGATTGCTTTGGTGAGATCATCGGATCTCTGCTGGGTGCCTATTTTGGACCCGGGAACCTTGAGGATCGATGGCTGGCGCCATTCAACGATGAGATCCGCACCAGCCTGGCGAACTTCCACGAGCGCTCCCTGTCCACGGTTGCTCGCCGGATGGGAGCGCTGCCCGCCCGAGTCCTGGCGATTCCCACATAGTCTGCTGTTTGTCTATGACGCGTGACTTGACCGGCGATGTATCTCGATGGGGCGATACATCGCCGGTCGAGGACTGATTGGAACGCCACCCTATGCGGCTATTCTATCGTCTCTGGGCCATTCTGCGCGTTGCGGGTAGCCGTCTCCTCTCCCAGCGGTGGTTGGCGGCGGCCCTCGCCGTTGGACTGATCACAGCCGTGGCGTTTGTGGTCAGCATTCCGATGTACGCTGACGCTGTCTACTACCGCACCCTTGTGGATAAGCTCTCAACGCGCTACGAGACGCGGATTATGGGAGGGCCAGCTTCAGCCGCGGCGCGCGCGCGCCAGCGTCCACCTTTCGCGTTCACCTTCCGCTATACCGGCGAGCTGTTTGGGGCTCTTGACTTGGACAGTGTCCGTGCTGTTGATGCGTACTTTAGAGAACGTGCCGCCGCCGATCTGGGCCTGCCTCAAGAGCTCCTGGTGCGCCACTTCAGAAGTGAGAACCTGCGCCTCTTCCCCGGGGAACTGAGTAATTACACCGAGTCTGACCGCCCTCTCGCGCCGGTGAAACTGGCTTTTGCAGATGACTTAGCTAGCCATATCGAGCTGCTCGAGGGTCGACTTCCTCAAGCTTCGGGCAACGTCGGTGACACCGTCGAGGTTCTTGTGGGCGAGCCCCTGGCTGTTGAGTTGGGGCTTCAGGTTGGCGAGCAGTATACTGCGCTGCCGCGCCAGCTGTCGGCCGAGCAAGTGGTCACACCGATCGCGATCCGTATCGCCGGTGTGTGGCGCGCCACCGATCCCACTGACGCTTACTGGTTCTACGACCCCACGGCGCTGGAAGAGCTGTTCATGGTGCCCGAGACGTCGTTCCAGCGCATCGGTCTCCAGATCAACAGGGAAGTCCAGCTTGGTGTCTGGTACCTGGTCGTCGACGGTTCGGAGATCCATGCTGGCGAGGTCCCGGACCTTATTGAACGTATCACCCGTATACGTCAAAGGGTCAACGGATTCCTGCCCAATACCGAGCTTGACGAGTCCCTTGTCGATGCCCTGGCGGCTTATGAACAGGCAACCAGCGTCCTGACAGTCTCGCTCTACGCCTACAGTATCCCGGTCATCCTGTTGCTGTTGGGCTTTGTAGTTCTGGTTGCGGACCTGTCCGTAAGCCGGCAGCGCAACAGCATCGCCATGCTGCGTAGCCGTGGCGCGACTTTACCACAGGTCGTGGGGATTGCCGCTGTGGAAGGACTCCTGCTCGGCAGCGTAGCCCTTGCTGTCGGTACGCCTGCGGGAAGCGTCATTGCTCGATACATCGGTCGAGCTTACAGCTTCCTCACGTTCACCCTGAGACCCAGTCTGCGGGTCCAGATCACGGCAGAAACACTAGGTATCGGCACCGGTGCCGTCCTCTTGACGCTGTTGGCGCAGATGCTTCCTACCGCCTCAGCCAGCCGTCACACGATTGTGACCTATAAGCAAGAGCTCGCGAGGAACGTGCGCGCCCCGTGGTGGCAGCGCGCCGGGCTGGATCTGCTGCTCTTCATACCGGCAGGCTATGGTGCCTATTCTCTGCAGCAGCAGGGCACTATTGTCTTGCCCGGTACAGATGGGGCTCCGGTTGGCGATCCTTTCCAGAACCCGCTGCTCTTCCTTGTGCCTGCCTTGAGCCTACTAGCCCTGGGTCTGCTGACGGTGCGGATACTGCCGAAGGCTATGGCAGCTGCCGGGTGGCTCACGTCCCATACCGGCAGCGTGGGCTTCCTGATGGCCGCCCGCCACCTGTCACGCACGCCCGGATTCTACGTCACGCCGCTCTTGCTGCTGGTCATCACCCTGAGCCTCTCGATTTTCACCGCTTCGCTGGCGGGCACGCTGGATCAACACCTTCACGATCGTGTCTACTATGAGGTCGGCGCTGATCTGCACCTGGTAGAGCTCGGTGAGAGCACGGAGGGCGGCAGCGCCAGCACAGGCTTGATGACCGCGCCCGGAGGAGGCAGCGAGGGCGCTCGATGGCTCTTCTTGCCCGTCTCCGAACATCTGAAGGTACCGGACGTCGCAGCTGCTGCCCGGGTGGGTCGTTACGGGGCGATCACACGGCTCGGCAGCCAGATGCAGGTGGGGACCTTCATAGGGGTAGACCGTCTGGACTTTCCCAGCGTGGCCTTCTGGCGACCCGACTTCGCCTCGCGCAGCCTCGGCGCGTTGATGAACGAGCTGGCAGCTCACCCCAATGGGGTCCTGGCACCCCGGGGCTTCATGGCGCGGCACGCGCTCCAGGAAGGGGATCTCTTGTTGATCACCGTCGACACCTACGCGCAGCAGAATGAGTTCATGGTGGCGATCGTCGGCACCTTTGATCTCTTTCCCACCTGGTATCCTCAGGACAACAAGGGCAATATTGCACCGCTCTTCGTCGGCAACCTCGACTATCTCTACGAGCAAGCGGGGGGACAATACCCCTACGACGTTTGGGTGCGTACCGCACCCAACGCGGACTTTGAGTCCATCGTCAAGGGCATCCGGCAGATGCAGGTACGCGTCGAGGAGTGGGATGCCCCCGCAGTCAAGATTGCAGAAGCCCACCAACAGCCTGAGCGGCAGGGGCTCTTCGGTCTGCTCTCCGTCGGCTTCCTGGCAACCGCGCTCTTGACGGTGCTCGGCTTCCTTCTTTACGCGCTCTTTTCCTTCCGCCAGCGGCTCATCGAGTTGGGCGTAATGCGCGCCATCGGGCTCTCGACGCACCAGATGGTCGGGTTCCTGGGCTGGGAACTAGCGTTACTCATCGGCACGGGCGGCGTTGTGGGCACAGCCCTTGGAGTAGGCACCAGCAAATTCATGATACCCTATCTGCAGGTTGGCACCGAAGCCACAGCTCAGATCCCACCGTTCATCGTGGGGACTCCCTGGGTAGCCATCACGCAGATCCTCCTGCTCTTTGGACTACTCTTCCTCGTCGCACTGGCTGGTCTGACAATCTCCTTGCTGCGCATGCAGATCTTCCGCGCGATCAAGCTAGGCGAGACAGCCTAGCCCCCCCCGTGCCTCAGACCAGGCAGTATGCGCGCCTGAGCCTTGTTGTACCGGTGACGTGACTCCTGGAAACATGAGCGCGGTCGCCAGACCCCCACCACACCTATCATCAGGACCACGTCGTGCCAGGCCCGGCTTGCCAAGAATGAGAGGCCCCAGCGGCTCTTGACACTGCGCAGTGACCTCGATGAAGAAGAACGGCAACTGCCACAGACTCCTGCCCCCCCGGAACCCAATTGGCGACCGGCGGATGCCACTGCCCGTGGCGCCGAGCCAGGGCGAAGCCGCGCCAGCCGTTACGCCAATCCAGCCCTCGGCGCCAGAAAGCCTTCACCGACACCCAACGGCCCTCGCGGTAGCGTCACAACCGAAGCCGCAGGGAACGGCCCCCAGGTACCCACAAAAGGCAAGAGAATGAAAGGCACCTGCAGATCAACCAGCTCTGCGTCGCCAGAAGCCCCGACGACCAGATCAACCAGGGGATACCGAGAACCAATACGAAGCACGACCAAGGAACCCGGGTTTCGCGCGTCGCTTCACTGGTCACAGAGTGCCTCCTGATGATGCTGATACCCAATGGGGTCTGACTGGATCGCTACAGCCGCACAACCATCATCGCCGACCCGTTAGCGGGCGCCAAGCGCACACCGTCGGTGCATTCGTCGGCAGTGCCACCCTCAACCGAAGCCACGCCCTCCACGCCTCGCAGCAGCACCGACCACGGTTGGGACGCACCATCGACCTCGATGTCTATCGCGTCACCCACACGCCGCACGCTGATCTCAATCGCAGTATT
>Ga0114918_10001956_pt1 | contig 18495 bp, 13 predicted proteins | sample LantaG_FD_87015 | JGI IMG/M metagenome (GOLD analysis project Ga0114918, IMG submission 87015) | Deep subsurface microbial communities from Baltic Sea to uncover new lineages of life (NeLLi) - Landsort_02402 metaG | ecosystem: Environmental > Aquatic > Marine > Oceanic > Sediment | place... | reverse complement strand
TGATCGGAGCCCCCCAGGCGAAACCATCAATGCTCGTGTAGACGTGATAGGCAGTCGCCGCGTCCCCGCGCAGGCCCACAGCATCGGTCGACGATGCCTGCCAGGCTACCCTTAGTGAACCGGCGCCGATGTTCTCCACCCTGAGATGCGTTGGCGGCTCGGGCGCCAGGACCAGATCGCCGGCGTGCCCACCCAGACCATCGAAATAAGCCACGATTCCCTGGTAGACAGCGCGAGCAGCCAATTGATTGAACCCTGGATCTTTGAGCGCCAGAGCATCGTCGTAATTGTCGTGGAATGCGATCTCCAAGAGGACGCCGGGGACCCGAGCGGATGCGTCATCTGGATCCCAGAGCATGCGGAGTTCACCCAGGTTGAGCTGTCCCTGTCCACGATCGGTCCAGTTGGGGTCCCAGCCTGTACGGATGTCGCGGACCAACTCGTTGTGGACCGCAGCCTGGAGCTGCGTGCTGCCGTCCGTGCGCGGATAGGTGTCGCCGTTATGCACATAGGATACGGTGCCGCGGGCGTCACCATTGTAACCATTCGTATGCCATGAAACGTACACTGCATCTGTGGTGTTGGTCTCCTGGTACCACCGTGCCACCATGGGCCGCGCAACCACGTCATTGAAATACTCCCAGGCGTAAGGATCCAGCCCTACGTGCTGGCTCCAGTAGAAGGTGCCGGTTTCCCACCAGGGCTCGTAGGGCGGGTCATTCGGAGGATCGCTGCCGGCATCGGCGGTCGCCGATGTCAGCAAGGGAAGGCCGGACAGCGAATCAAACGTGCCGCCACCGATCCTGATGGCATCGGCGATCACAGCGTAGGTGTAGGACTGAGGGGGCGCGTTGGTCGCGTTGTCAAGGACGACTGTGGCGCTTCCGGCATAGAACGGAAACGTGCCCAAGTAGCGCCAGGTATTGGGGAATATGCGTTGGTCAAGCAACACTTCAGTGCTGCCGCGGGCATGGTAGATCGTGTAATGTGCGTCCGGAACCCGGTTGGGGCCGGGAAACACCCAAGCATAGACAGCACGGTTGCCGGCTGATAGGATATTCAACGTCCATGTAGCAGTTGCCGAAGCCGCCCCCCATGTCGGCGTAACAGCTCGATAGGTGCCGCCGGCATATCCTGTGCCTGAACTGCCGGTGAACCAACTCCCGGTCTCAGCGTAGCCTGGATTCGCCGCATCATTGTCCGCGATGGCGGCGGAGGCACTCCAGTCGCGTTCGCGCACCGGCACGACGGTCGCGCCGGCGTTCTCAAGATAGGGGATCAGGTACTGAGTGACGGCCTCGGCGTTGTTGTGGTCTTCGATGATACTTTGGTAGGGGATGCGCTGGGTCTTCCAGGCACTGCCATTCCAAAACCAGCCGTGTCCGGCGCTGATATACACGGTCTTGCCTGCCAGGGAAGCTGGATACGACGCAGCCGCCTCCACGTTGAGCGCTGGTGGCAGCGTCGCGAGAGCTTGCGCCAACTGGGCACGTTCCAGCCGCTCCTCAGGTGACTGTTGATCCGTCTGCGTCGTAGGAGCGAAATCGGACAGAGGTCGGCACGTGCCGCTCTCAACGTCAAGCGCCTGCACTGAGAGCGCCTGCCAGGGCAGTGGCACCAGGACGTTGCGCACGCTCTCTTGGATCCTCTCCATACCCAGCCATCCGTCAGCAGCCAGATCGTCGACCGGTACCTCAAGACAGACGGTGATGGATTCGTCCTCAGCGGAAATGCTGTGGATTGTGAGCCGGTCAGCATCTACACCGGGTGCCAAAGCTACACTGCTACCGAGAAGCAGGTTGGCGCGGTCGAGAAGCTGGGGAGGGGATGGCGGATCCGGCAGTGCAGCTGCGTTCGCCGCACTCGATGTGAGGCTCAGCACCGAGGCTAGAAGCACAACACAGATGCTTGGTATCCGTCTCATCAATCCACACCTCCTGTGAGGGCATGTCTCCCAAAGCCAACTTCGGGTCGGGCGATCCAACCCCCGGATCGGCATTTGAGACTGGATGCTTTACAGCTATAATCAAGCCGTCAACCGGTTGTTGGAGTCGAAACGGGCATCCGCGTACCCGGTCGTAGCACCGAACGCATTCGACCCAACTATACCACAAGATAGGCGGCGGAGTTACTGTGGCACGCAAGATCCTGGTTATCGAAGACGATCCGGTCTTGGCCCGTCTGGTGGACCTGACACTGAAACGAGCGGGGTACGAATCGATCATTGCCAGCAATGGCTTGGCAGGGATGGAGCATGTACGCGCGGACCCGTCACCGGACCTTGTCCTACTCGACCTGATGCTGCCAGTGATGGATGGTTTCGAGGTACTCAACCTGATTCGGAGCGATCCCAGAACAGCGGATCTACCGGTGATCGTGGTCACAGGCAAGACCCAGACAACGGACAGGCAGCTGGCACTCCAGCTGGGAGCGAACGACTACATCACAAAACCGTACCGGCCGCAGAACATCGTGGCCAGAATAGAAGACCACTTCGCGCAGCAAACACTATCCGCCTGAGTTGGCGCATATCGAAGATCCCACACTGATCTGGGACCGGTCCCACAATGAGATCCTCGACAGCATCGTGATGCGCGGCTGGCTTGGCCTGCTTGCGGTGGTGCTCTTGGCCCTTGCTGTGGCGCGTCGAGGCTATCGTCTGTGGCCGCAGGCACCGGATCTGGTGTCGCGTGCCTGGGCCGCAGCGCCTCTGGCCGCGCTGCTCGCACATGCCGTGGAAGTGCAATTCGCCTTCTCGACCAGCACAACACCCTGTCCTGAGCGTAGTCGAAGGAAATCGAGAGATCTCGCTCCAGCTGAGACCCTTCGACTGCGCTTCGCTCCGCTCAGGTGACGTCTAGACGCCTACGTGAGTTTGGCTCCCTATGTCCGAATCAGTATGTGAGACCTGATGCCTTCTTGGCCTTCGCTGCGTTCTGGCGTAAGCTCACTGCCGATATTGCGCCTCCCCTGAAACCGTGCTACACTAAGCCAGGCAAGAACGGATTGTTGCTCACCAGTTCGATTGCACGCCACTGTCGCGGGCTGTGCGGATGTACGGCGGCTACGGCAGGCTCGCAGGAGGAGTCGGAATCTTGACCACATTGCTGCTCAAGCATGCGGACATCATTGTCACGATGGATGATGACCGCCACCGCATCTCCGATGGCAGCATCTACGTCCGTGACAACGTAGTCGAGGCGGTTGGGCCCGCGCACGACTTGCCCGACCAGGCCGATCGGGTCATCAATGTCGCGGGCATGCTCCTGATGCCGGGTTTGGTCAACACGCATCACCACCTCTACCAGACCCTCACGCGGGCCGTCCCTGGCGCGCAAGACGCCGAGCTTTTCACCTGGCTGAAGACGCTCTATCCCATCTGGGCCAACCTCGATGCCGACGCCGTCTACACCAGCGCGAAGGTCGGGTTGGCCGAGCTGCTGCTCTCCGGCTGCACCACGGCGGCGGATCACCTCTACATCTTCCCCAACGACGTAACGATGGATGACGAGATTCGAGCGGCCCGAGAGATCGGCATCCGCTTCCACGCCACGCGCGGCTCGATGAGCCGCGGGGAGAGCCAGGGCGGTTTGCCGCCGGATCATGTTGTCGAAACCGAAGCCGGCATCCTCAAGGACACGCGCCGCGTCATTGAGACCTACCACGATCCGGCCCCCTATGCGATGCTGCGGATCGCTGTGGCGCCCTGTTCGCCGTTTTCCGTTACCGAAGATCTGATGCGCGAGTCTGCACGACTGGCCAGGGCCTACGGTGTGCGCCTCCACACGCATCTGGCCGAGACCAAGGACGAGGAGGACTTCTGCCTGGAGACCACCGGTAAACGTCCCGTGGCGTATGCCGAGGCCTTGGGCTGGGTTGGCGACGATGTCTGGTTCGCGCACGGCGTGCACGTCAGCCGAGATGAGATCTCGCGGTTGGCTGCTACGCACACCGGCATTGCGCATTGTCCCTCCAGCAATATGCGGCTGGCGTCCGGGATTGCTCCGATTCGAGGCTATCTTGACGCCGGTGTGCCAGTCGGCCTCGGCGTGGACGGATCGGCCAGTAACGACAGCTCACATATGCTGGCTGAGGCGCGCCTGGCCATGTTGCTGCAGCGCGTGATGGGCAGTCCAACCGGGCTCAGCGCAGAGGAGGCCCTGTGGGTGGCCACACGAGGCGGTGCCGAGGTCCTCGGCCGTGACGACATCGGGCAACTGGCCCCGGGCAAGGCAGCGGACATGATCGGCCTACGGCTGGACAAACTTGCCTACGCAGGTGGCGCGATCCATGATGCACAAGCCGCGACCGTCTTCTGCGCGCCGCAGCGCGTGGACTTATCCATTATCAATGGTGCCACCGTGGTTGATCAAGGCCACCTGGTCACGTTGGACCTTCCCCCTACCATCGAACACCATAACACCATCGCAAGACGACTTGTCGCGAAGATCTAGGAGCGTTCAATGCCAGCTGATACTACTTGGTGAGGAAACCGTGGACCACGACAATCATCTTCGTCGTATGAACCGTATGTTGACCGGCCTGAGCCGCGTCAATCAGACCGTTTTGAGTGTGCGAGAGGATCGCCGCCGGCTGTTGCACGAGGCAAGCCACATCATCCACGAGCAGTTCCTCTATGATTTGGTGTGGCTCGGAGAGATAGACCGTGGGGGCGAGGTGCTCTACGGCGCCAGCGAGGGGGTGCTTCCGGGTGAGCCGGCGCCCTCCGCTACAGCGGCTGCAGGGCCGGTCGCGCAGCCGCTCAGCGCGAACAGCGCACTCTCTGCCCTCCGAGACGTCGCCGTGCGCGCCGTGACCACCAATGAGGCCATCATCTCAGAACTCGTCGCGGCCAACCATCCCCAGCGCGCGTCATGGAACTGGTGCGTCTCTGCGATTCCGGTACCGATCGATCCGAATGTCACCTTTGTGTTGATGGTGTGCACGCCTCAGGGCCGCGCATTCGACTCCGAAGAGATCAATATTCTGGTTGAGATGGCGGCTGGTCTTGGTGGTGCACTTGAGTCTATGGAGGCTCAGACCCGCGCTCAGAGCGCTGCACAAGCATTGCGGATCTCCGAAGACCGCTTCCGGCGGCTCGCCGAGAATTCACTCGTCGGCATTGTCCTGATTCAGAACGACCTCTATCGGTACGTGAATCCGGCGTTTGCCGAGATGTTCGGCTACAAATCTCCGAGCGAGATCATCGATAAGCTGGGGCCTGTCGATCTGGCTGCTCCCGAAAGCCGAGAGCTTGTCAACACGAATGTTCGGAAACGCGTTCTCGGGCAGATACGCGCTTCCCGGTACCAGTACCACGGGCTTCGCAAGGACGGCACAGTCTTCGAGGTAGAGGAACACGGCGCGCGCACCATCCACGCGCAGCGGCTTGCCGTTGTGGCGACGGTACTTGACGTGACAGCGAGCGAAGCTTCCCGTCGTCGGATCGAAGCGCTGTCCAGGGCCGGCTTGGTCCTGTCACAAGCGCAGACACCTCAGCAAGCCCTCACCCGGGCCGCTGAGCAGGCTGCGGCTATCCTGCCATGCGATACCGCCACCATCGTCACATTCGATCGAGATAGCGGCCGGCCCGACTTCCTGGTCAGCCACCCACACGACACCGGTGCTATCCACGAGATGATTTCCTCCGGCGGATACCTGGCCGCCGAGAATAGCCTGCAGCATCTGCTCACGACGCAGGAATCGGTCGCTGTTCTCAATGCCGACGAACGCCTGACGAGCACCGACACGCCCACATATTCGTATGCCGCCGCGCCACTGGTGGTGCGCGGTGAGTTGATTGGCCTGCTCGCAGTTGAGGCGGAACAGATCGGCATGTTCAGCAGCGAGGACGGGCGCTATTTGCGGCTGTTTGCAGACCACGTGGCTGCGACGCTCCAGCACCTGCGCCTGATTTCTTCGTTGGAAGCAGAGCGTAACCGACTGCAGACTGTCAACGAGCTATCGCGTATGCTATCTGAGACGCTGCGGCTGCAGGAGGTCGCCACCCGCGCGCTTCGCCAGATCAGCATCGCAATTGGAGCAAATGTCGGCTTGCTCTATCTGTGGGACGCCCACTCAGAGACCTTCTCGGCTATCGCCGCCGAGGGACTGGATCCCTCAGCCCTGCCGGAGCTGAATGCGGCACTTGTCGGCACGAAAACAGAGACCGCTCAGAGAGTAGCTCACGGCATCGAAAGTCGCTCCATGCCGAGCGACGCAGACCTAGGGTGCCTTCACTGGGAGTATCTTGAGTTGATCGCGGCCAAAGAGGGCATCGACACCGGTGATATCGCGTGTACGCTGGATATCCCACTGGAGGCCCACGGGGAGCTCGTCGGTATGCTATCCTTCCTCACCGACAGTGAGGGTTTCGACACCCCTGACACGGAATTCGCGAAGGCACTCGGTGTGCCCGTCGCGCTGGCAATTCAGAATGCGCAGTTCTACGAGAAGGCGGCAAAACAGGCGGAAGTGATGGCTGAAGCTCTGCGCGGCCAGGAAGAGCTGGATCATATGAAAGATGAATTGATCCAGAATATCTCACACGAACTCCGCGCCCCGCTGTCGCTGGTCATGGGCTACGCAGAGATGCTGTCGAGTGGAGACCTGGGGCCGCTGCCGCCCAAGCAGGAAGCAGCCGTTGGCGTCATTGCCCGACGCAGCCGTATGCTGAGCGGTCTCGTGGAGGATATCGCGCTGCTGTGGCATTTGGAGCGCCGGGCGGCCCAGAGGGAGGTCGTCGATCTGCAGGAGATCGTGACGATCACGGTGGCCGAGTTCCAGGTCCGTGCTGAGGAGAATAGCTTGACTCTGAGGGCGCGAACGCCCAAAGAGGCCGTGATGATCGACGTCGTGCCCATGCAGATTCGCCGCGTCCTGGACAACCTGATCGGCAACTCCCTGAAGTTCACGCCGCCGGGAGGAAGCCTCGATGTGACGCTCCAGGTCATTGATGACTGGGCCGAGATGGCCGTTTCCGATACCGGAATTGGTGTGCCCGGCGACAAACTGCAGCGGATCTTCGAGCGCTTCTACCAGATCAATGGGAGCTCTCGGCGCAGATACGGCGGGACAGGATTGGGGCTGGCGCTGGTGAAGGCAATCGTGGAGATCCACGGCGGATCGATTCATGCTGAGAGCCCCATTACCGATGACCCTGCGAGGCCGGGAACCAGGATCGCGATTAGACTCCCCCTATCCGGCGCCCTAGATCAGGTAGCCCTCCCCTGAGAGCAACTAGCCTCGATCGGAAGGATCCTCCAGCCCGACGAGCGCATCGATGGCACGCGTCCACGAGGTGCCCTCTTCGGGCTGCATAGATTCGTCGGCAAAACGGTAGTCGTTCTTCCGAATGAATTCCTCCAGCTCGCCCATCAACTGCGCCCACGCCTGTCGCTGCGTGCGCATCAGAAGCTCGTGGACGCGCTCTGCGCCCTTGAGCGTCAGAACGTGACGTAGATGAGGAAGACAGAGTCCCCCGCACGCCACGAACAGCGCTTGGACCTCTGCGTCCCGAACGTCTTGCAGGAGCTGTCCGCCGAAGCGCGCCGCTGCATCTTCACCGATGGTACATGCCGGGCACTGCGCCCCAGCCTGCAACCGGCTAGCCACGGTTGACGCGCGACCGCGGCGACGAAAGACCGGGGTTGGCTGAACCTTGTCCGGCTCTGTGTCTCGCAGTAAATCCAGAACCGAGATGCGATAGACGATGGCGACACCCAGGGCCGAGCCCTGGACGTTCTGCCAGACGCGGCTGTGCTGGTCGCATAGACCCCGGGAGGCCTTCAGGGCATCACGGGTCTTCAGATCCAGAACCCGCTCATAGTTGAGCGAGTCGATGAAGGTGCGTTCGGCCTTGGTGGCGAGCCGGCACAGGGGACACCCTTGAGATGCCATCGCCGCCCTGAGTTCCAGCTGTAAGGGGGCCAATCTCTGGAATGAGCTTCCGTTGTTCATATCGTTCCAGTATAGCTGCTCCTACAAGGATTGCCAGGGAGGCAGGCACGGATACGTTCTTGGGGTTAGGAACAAGTGTTTGAGATAGAAGCCGCGGTAACATCCGTGGTTGACAACGTTGCAGCACGAGGGAGACGGTCCACCGGATCGTCTCTACGTAGTTGTTGCCTCGATTGGAGGCTGCTCGCTCCGACGCTTCTGGACGGCGACTACTGGTTGTCCAGATTTCCATCTGGCTCCTACACCCAAGCGAGAGCGCACCCCCCGGCAAACATAGCGCCGGGGACCTCTGGGTCCAGCCCTTTGAGATGACTTCGGAACGCAGCGGCTAGCGGGCAAACGCGCGGAATGGGTTGCCTCGGGTTAGTTGGTCGATCGTCGCGGCGTCCACGCCGGAGGCTGCCAGCTTAGGGAGAAAAGTCTCGCTGATGTAAGTGAACGGGCGCGGCACGCCACCGTGGGGCTTGGCAGGGTCATACCACCCGCGATCGTGGCTCAGCAGTACCCGATCCCCACAGCCTGCGTCCAGCATACGGTGGATATGGGCGATGTAGACGTCGTCATCTATGCCACCTCCGATAGCATCGTACTCCACCCAGGCACCACGCTTCACCGCGGTCAAGTGAAGCTGCACGTCCGGTTCTGCCTGCGTATGGATCCAGATGAAGCGCTCCGCAGTGTAGCCGGATGATTCCAGCGTATCGAGTTGGTCCATCACCACGCGACCGCGGATCGTGTGACTGCCGATCACGGCGTTCGTGGTCGCGCCGGCTTGGGCTGCCGCCCGCAACACCTTGCGCTCGCAGTCCGTCACACCGTCATCACCGGCACTCAGCTTGATCCAGGCAGCCTGCACCCCGCTATCAGCAACAGACCCTGTCAACTCACCCAACATCCAATCCACCAGCGCCGCCTCCGAGGCATCCCTGATCCAATCCGGTATCCAGGGCTCCCGGTAGGTCCCTGTGGGCACAACGACTGGGAAGGTCGCCGCCTGGGATACAGCGAGGTCGAGATCCACACGCCGCCCCACCCCGACAGGCGTGCACTCTACCAAGGCGGCAACACCGGCGGCCCGCGCCCGGTTCAGCTCTGGCCCCATGAGGTCAACGACCTCTTCTGCGAGTGCTTTCCCCTGGTCCGGCTGATCTGGGGTTCGAAGATCGACAAACACGTGCTCGTGAGGCAGGATCACACCAGGGCCCAGTTCGATCAGAGATTTGGGACCAAGCGTCGTGATAAGCTTAGGCATAGCTGACCTCCTGTTGTGACTTGCGTGTAGACCACAGCACCAAGCCAAGGACAAGTGCATCCAGCAACACCGCCAGGGCGATTGCCAGGATCGTGACGCGGGGACCGATGGATTCAAACAGCTGCCCGATGAGCAGGGGCAGGGACATCCCTCCCAGACTCGCACCGACAAAGAAGAAGCTCGTCACCGTGCCCGTGATCTTCAGGTGCCTCTCTGCCAGCGAGATGGCGGTGGGGAAGATCGACGCCATGAACAGGCCCGCGCCAAAGGTCCCGATCCACGTCGCAATCGGGTTGCCCATCCACACAACCAATACCAGCACACTGACGAGGCAACCGGCAAGATCGCCGGTCGCCACCTGGCGTGGCGAGAATCGGCCGGCCAACGGCACTGACAGCAGCCGCCCCACCATCATCGCGCCCCAGAAGGCCGACGTAAGGTAGGCCGCAGTAACAGCATCGCCCATACCCGTGGCCTTCGCGTACGTGGCGATCCACCCACCGAAGCTGGACTCTGCGCCTACGTATAGGAAGAAGAACAAGGCGATGAGCCCGACCAGACGGGCATTCTGCGACCGCGTCCTTCGCGACCGGCTCTCAGAGCGGGTCGCGTTGCGGGATTCATCGTCGGAAACTCTGGAAGGACTGGGAATGCGCGCTAACAAGATGGCGACAGGCAGCACCAAGATCGCCAGGCCCCAATAGCCCCATCTGATGCCGCCGGTGCACATCACAGCCTGCGCGATGACAACCGGAGAGAGGAAAGCCCCGACGCCGAAGAAGAAGTGCAGGGCATTCATATACGGACCAACTTTGTCCCGGTGTACCCAGACCAAGAGCGTGTTACCGCCGACATCCACAGCGCCCAGAAAGGCACCAAGGAGGAAGGCAAGACAAATCAGGAGCCACAACACGGACACGAAGGGCATTGCCAACAGAAGAGCTGCGGCCACCAGCAAAGACCCCGCCATAACTGGATTGCCCTTGATCGTGTCGTAAAGCCGGCCACCCACAAGTGACCCGACCAGGTAACCCAGGCCCCGGGCACTGAGCACGTAGGCGACGCGCGTGAGATCTGTCCCCACGTTGGCAGCCAGATCAGTAAGCGTGGGCCCCAGCACTGCATAGGCCAATCCCAAAGCCACGAATCCGGCGAAATACCCAATCGTCGCGGTTTTGCGTTTCGACCGCTGTTCAGCAGCAACAACCGACACAGAGTGATCCATTATGCCTCCCAAGGCCTACAGTTAGCAGCTATCTACGTGATAAGTTCCGGCGGCAGAAAATCTCTGCGGTTCACATACTGGACGCCGACGCGCCCCTCAGCGTGGAAGTCGATGCGCGTGATGGAGGTGTTGTTTAGCGTAAACCAGAGCTTCTCTGTCTCAGGAAGTCCAAGAATTGCATGGACCAGATGGTTGAAGAAGCCCCCATGGCTGACCAGGACAACCTGGTCAGCAGTGTCGCCGTGTTTGTCCAGTAGCTCCGCGAGCACACGCTCTGCTCGTGGCTGCATCAGTTCCGGTGCCTCGCGAGGTCGATTCCACCAGCCGGCGTCGTCGATAGTGTCCGGCAGAACCAGTCGCGGATAGTGCGTCTCAAGGTATGCACGGGATCTACCCGACTCGGGATAGGAAGTATCTGTCTCTGGATCATAGGTGAACATGCCGCCGGTCTCGTGGACATCGACCCAGCTAAGCAGCGGCAGGTCAAGAGCCGCAGCGATCTTGTACCCCGTGACCACAGCGCGTTCCATCAGGCTTGCATAACAGTGCGTAATGCCGAATCTCGAAAAGCCCGAGCTTGCATCATCCCACTCGGCAACGTCCACGTCGCGACGGGCAAGAAAGTCGGCAATCAGATCCGCCTGCTGCTCTCCCACATCTGTCAGCAATGGATCCGGAACGCGCTTATAGGCTGAACTGTCCTCCATCCAGCGTGCGTTGTTCTCCGACTGTCCATGTCGTACGTAGTAGAGTCTCATCGTTTCCTTTCCTGGTGCGTTTGGCTGCAGCAGCTTGAACGCAGCCATCACACCCAATACAAGAAGGATACTATATTGACTCTGCAATACCTGTCAAATCCCTGACAAAAAGAATCAGCGAATGGTAGAACTCCATTCGCTGATTCTGCATCCGCTGATTCTTCTGCTCCTATAGGTTCACCACCCGACCCTCTTTCCGCGCCTGCTCCGCAGCGAAGACCAACAGATGCGAAGCCAACGTCTCGTCGGGCCCGGATAGAATCAACGACGGGTTTTGCTCTGCCACCGCGCGGACGAAACTGTCCACGAGCCCGAAATCCCCTCCCCCGTGGCCACCGAGAATGGAGCTGTCGGTCGCCTCCGTGTCAAACGTCGTCGTCTGATCGGTGAGGAAGTCATACAGGTGGATGTAGCGACCATCCCCGGTCAGCTGCCCTTTGGTCCCGAAGATGCTGGTCTCCCTGTGCCCCATCTTGGTAAAGGCCATCATCGTGAAGGTAGCGGTTCGCCCACCCTCGAAGTTGATGCTGACCACCTGATGGTCCACCACATCGTTGTCCAAGGCATAGACACAGCGTCCGTAAGGCCCCGTCGCCAGCGCTGCCGACACGCTCTCCTCTGACGGCTCGGGGGTCAGGATGTTGACAGGCCAACCCGTATGCCCTCGCCTCAAGGCCTCAAGGTAAAAGCGCATTGCAGAGTAGGCGCAGTCCGGCTCCACCGGACACTCGAGACAGCGAGCGGCAGCGCCCTCCGGAGCTTCCTCTGCCCGGAAGTGTTTGAGCGACCCGAACGATGAGACAGCCTCGCACGGCACCCCCATAATGTAGTGGACCCAGTCAATGTCGTGGCATGACTTCGTCAGCAGCATCGGTCCTGAGGCGGCCTCATTATGCCAGTTGCCGCGCACAAACGAGTGCGCCATATGCCAAAACCCTACCGGTTCTAGCCGCTGCAGGCCGACCACATCGCCGATCACACCCTCGCCAATCAGGCTCTTCAACTTTCGGGTAAAGGCCGTGTAGCGGAGCACGTGACAGACGCCCAGTATGATGTCATTGGCCTTCGCTGCGTCCACGATCTGCCGGCAACCCTCGGCATCGGGGGCCATGGGCTTCTCCAGCAAGATGTCGTAGCCCAGATCCGCGAACGCCATAGCGGGCTCGACGTGCATCCTGTCCTGCGTGGCGATGATCACGGCATCAGCGAATCTGGGTCGCGCCGCGGCCTGCTTCCAGTCCGTGAAAATGCTGTCCGCCGGGATTTCGTGAGCTTCCACCAGATTGTTCCGGTACGCATCGCGTGGCTCGGCGACACCGACCACTTTGGCGCGCTCCGGGAACTCCGCTGCAAAACGGGCATACGTCGTACCGCGGCTGCCTGCACCAATAACAATCAAGGAAACGGGTGACATAGATGACCTCCGGTAATAAGATGAACTACCGCTGCTCACCGATGCTGGGAGCAGCACGAAACAACCGCCTCAAGACGGGGAACGTCAGCAAGTTCACAGCAGCAAGGATCCAGAACACTGCACGGAAGCCCAGATCGTCGCTCAACGCAGTTGCAGCACCATCGGCGACGGCTGAGCCGAGATTCGAGATGCCCATCATGATGGCAAACATCGAGGCCGCAATGCGCCCATCGGCAATGTCCATGGCCAGAGCAAAGAAGACCGTCTCGTGAAGGGCCCACACGCTGCCCAAACGAGCCCGAGCATGACGACCATTGTGTTGCCGGAAGCCAGCCCGAACAACGCAGCGCCCACGGTGATGGCCAACACGGCTGCCCGAGCCCCGAGCTTGCGCGAGACCTTGTCCAAGAGCAAACCACCTCCAACAGCACCGAGGACGGCTCCCAGGCCACGCAGCGCGCCATAGCGACCGATCAGCGCCTCTGAAGCGCCGAATTCCTGGCTCATGAAGTATGTCACGAGGCCGTCCACGCCGAAGGAACCGATGGAGTACACAATGGCATAAGCTGAGAACCAAAGGAATCGCCCACGACCTCACTCCCGGAAGGCTGACCACTGGAACCGCTGACCGGCATCACGTCTTCGCGGTTCTCGCAAGAGTATCACCCATCCCAGCGGGATCAACATCGCCACGCCGATGATCGGGAAAACCGGTCGATACCCAAACTTCCGAACCAAGCTGCCAAAGATCAGCGATAGCAGGATGAAAGCTACCGCCCGTCCCGCCACCATAATCCCCTGGACTGTACCCTGCTCGGATCGCGGCGTGATGTCGATCGCCAGCCCATCTGCAGCTGAGTCAAACAGTGTCACACTGAAGCTGCCCAGCGTGATAACGCCGGCAAACAACAGGAAATCTGTGTCTGGCAGCACAAATCCGGCCAAAGTGAATGTAACACAAGCCAGCATTAGACCCAGCATGATGTAGGGTTTCCGGTGCCCCAGGCCCAGCAAATTGACCCGATCGCTCAACATGCCAACGAAGATCTTCAGGACAAACGGGAGCTGCAGAATCAGAGTGAGGAGGCCGATAGTATCGGGCTCGATCCCTAGACTGTCCAAATAGGGCTTCTGAAGGTTCCGGAAGTAGGCCAGTCCGACGCCTTGAACGACGTAAAGAGCCGCGAACATCGTGTATCTGAAACGACGAGCAGCAAGCTGTGTGAACGTCACGGGGATTCTCTCCTTGGCCGAGCCTAGTGTCACACTACCCGATACTATAGCGTCAAGCGCAGCTCAGCCAAGCAGCGCGGGCGCATTTCGCTTTGGAGGCAATCAGGTACCGCCCTCGCGCATTTCACAATGGGCAGGAGACAGTTCAGTAGCCCAACCAGCCGCCTTTCCTAAGCAGCCCCTACGACTCAGGAATGCGCCAAGCGACGGCGTCCTCTTGACGATCTGCCCCAGACGTGCTACAACGGCCACACCGTGAACCGCAAATAAGGAGTGATGCTATGAAGACGACTGTATTCACACCCAATGCTCCCGCCGCTGTTGGCCCCTACTCTCAAGCAGTCAAGGCCAATGGCTTCGTCTTTACCGCCGGGCAGCTTGGCATTGACCCGTCGGAAGGCGCCATAGTCGCCACGGACGTGGCAGGTCAGACGCGCCAGGCCCTTGCCAACATCAGCGCAATTCTCAAAGCCGCGGGAAGCAGCGCCAACAGCATCGTCAAGGCCGCCATCTACATGACCGACCTACAGCTTTTCGGCGATGTGAATACGGCATATGCTGAGTTTTTCGCGCAAGAAGGGGTCTCTGAGCCACCGGCCCGCGCCATCGCTGAAGTGGCCGCACTGCCCCTGAAGGCCCTCATCGAGATTGAGGTCATCGCCCTGCTGGAAGCCTAGGCGACCATTAACAGGGCTCCGCAGGCCCCGCCTCTCGCAAACGGGGCTCACCGGCGGTTGCAGCAATGCATCGCAGTCACGCCTCAGCCACACCAAGAATCAGACCCTACACTTGCTGGTCCGCGCTGGGCATGGTTCGCCTTCGCATAGTCTGTTCTCCATTTTGGATGAGTGGAAATGGATGACGGTTGCGTCTTGGGTGATGACTACGCGAAATAACTGGCGTAGTATGAACATGCTTATGGCGCCGAAGAGGCCTCGACTACACCCGGATCGTGCCTTCGCTCTTGCCGAAGTTGATGCGTGTGCCCACTGCCAGTGTCACACTGCGCCCGGGCGGGACATCACTGAAACTCTGGCCTTCATCCGTCGTGACAGTCCACTTTTCCTGGCTCAAGTTGCGCAGTCCCCAAATCTGGGGGTTGGTGGGATGCTGAAGAATTTCAGCCACTGGATTGCTGAAATCGTAGAGACAAGAGGAATCGACGTGGTGTGGGTAGAGCCGCGTGTCGTAGTTCAGCATCACAACCGCGTCCCGGACACGTATGCGCGGCGGCAACACCAGCCGATGGCCACAAGACCAACATTCACCAAGATCACCGCCCGCGGCGCGCAGGGCATCCATGTCGTATAATGCTTCCATGCCGCAGTTTCCGCAGTAGTAGATGCTGTCCCGCAGATGCACCATCGCCCCGCGCCACTCGCTCTCACGCACGCGGCCGTTCCCCGGATCCCTCAACCCATCCGTGAACGCTTCCGTGAAAAGATCGCGCACGAACTGCGGGTAGAGCGGCCAGAAAACCAGGGCATTCTCGTGGACGCCGGGCACCGGACGGTTCGAATCGTCCTTCGGATCGAAAATGAACAACGGATCCGTGCCATACAGTTTGTTCATGGCCGGCAGATCCAGACACTTGATGTCGGTCTCGCGTTGACCTTCCAGCGGGTGGTGTAGCACCAACATATAGAACAACAGCACAGCGAGCGAGAACAGGTCCGTGCGACTGCTGGGCAATGCTTCGCCTCTCACTATCTCTGGCGCCATGAATCTTGGCGTCCCAAGAACGCCGGGCTCGCCCTGACCGTCCACCGCAACGTTGTCGTTGTCGCAGATCAGGACCTCACCCGAGTCTGGGTCGAAGAAGACGTTGCCGAACGAGATGTCACGATAGCAGAGTCCCATAGTGTGAAGATCCAGGAAACTGTCGGCTAGCTGCAGGCCTGCTGTGGCCAGTGCCCGGAAGCTGGGTTCCGCTCGGCGCTTCATCAGGTCAACGATGCTCTTATAGTGAGGTGCCCGCAGCTGCATGACGTACCCGAACCCAGGTATATCGGGCGAGTCACAGAGCTCCATTGGCCACAGGAACCGTTCCGTCGGCGCGCCCTTTTTCACCAACACCGCTAGGGCTGCGCGCTGCTCGGCCGTTGCCTGCGCCGGGAAGTACCACTTGAGGGCAACCTTCTGCCCATCCAACGCAGCTTGATAGACCTCTCCCTGCCCACCACCGCCCAGGAATACCTCAACCGTGCACGTCATCTTCGAGGTCGCCGTCTGAACACTCTGGCCATCCTGCAATATCCGCATGCTATCCTCCTCAGCTATGGCGGGGGCCGGCCCCGTCGCAAGGTTCTAGTGAGTGACTAGAATACCGGTTCTCTCAAGCTCATCCATGCCTTGCGGGGAAACCCCCGAACACATCGCAATATCGACGACTTCCACATTCGTTACACGGCTCAAGAGAGCCAACCCGACATCGGTGATCGCAGTATCGCCCAGGTAAAGGCGCCTCAGCTCCGGCAACGCGCCCAGATGGACAAGCCCGGCGTCGTGGATTGCCGTACCCCCCAGGTCCAACCCCTTCAGGGATCTCAAAGTGCCCACGGTGCGCAGTCCGGCATCCGTCACACCCGTGCTGGATAGGTCCAGGTCTGTCAGATCCGAAAGACGTGTCAGATACGACAGGCCGGCATCTGTCATACGCGTGCCAGCGAGACTCAGCTCACGTAGGTTTCTTAGATTGCCGATTCTGGCCACGCCCGCGTCCCCAATCTGGGTCCACGCGACATCGAGCCGGGACAGGGCGGTCAGATCCATCAGATAGAGCATGCCCGCATCCGAAACCTCCAGCCCCTCAAGGCTGAGGCCCGCCAGGCCCACGAGCGGGCGCAGGTGTGCCAGCGCCTGGTTCGCAACCATACCACACCGGCCCAAACGCAATTCCGCCAAACCGCCAAACTGCCGCAGCACAGCCAGTGCTTCCGATCGCAGGCCCACGCATCCAGAGAGATCCAGCGTCTCCAGCACCGAGTTGCCGGCGAGGTGACGCAGGCCGGCGCCGGTGATCTCCGTACCTGATAGATCGAGGTGCCGCAATGAAGTCAGTTCAGCGAGCGACGCAAGGCCACGATCGGAGACGCGAGTTCCCGAAAGCCCCAGGTACATCAATCCGCGCAAAGTCGCCAGGGAAACGAGGCCGGCATCGGTGATCTTGGGACACCGGCCCAACTCCACCCGTACCAGGCCCTCGATCTGCGCCAACGCGCGCAGACTGTCATCTTTCAGATTTGCCGCTCCCCAAAGGTTGAGTTCCTTGAGGCTGGACTGCTCAACACATGGCGGTAGCGCCGTCAGGGTGATCGAGGTACGGCTGAGGTCCATCGCCACCACACCCTCTAGCACCAGCAGAGCCATCAGGCCGCGATCTGTGATAGGGCTGTAGCTAAGGTCCAGTTGATGGATCCCCCCGGCCGATTCAAGATCTCCGGCGAGCTTCTCGGCACCAGCGTCGTCAACACGGCCACTCAGGCGAAGCTCCACATCTGATGGCAACTCAACTTCACCCGGCGTCACACCAATGATTTGCCACGTACGGTCGTCAGACAACCACTCGCGTACGGAAACGGTGGCAGCGATACTTGAATGGAAAACACGCACAGCACCGCGATCTGCCGCGGGTGACGTCAGCGCCTCATCACAGGCCTCGACCGCCCACCGGGCAGCCTCATCCGGCAGGAAGTAACCATCTTTGAGCCGTTGCACCAACCGTGCGACCACCAGCCCCCGAGGTACGGTGGAGGCTGCCGTCATCAACTCGCCTGGAATCCCCTCTCGCAACGCCATGTCCAGCAGGTTGATCTCACCCCTGTACTCCCCGCAGAAGTCCATCAGCAAGGCCCGACAGCGCCGTGGATCACTGAGAACGCCAGCGCCATAGGTCCTGGCGATGTCCTGGAGCATTCGGCGTGGCTTATCGTCCATACCTAGATGCACCACCGTTCAAGTCGCACCTGGACTGGCTCAGCTCTGGCTGCTTCTGATGCGGAGACACAGTGCTTCTCCAGTAGGCGCATCGTCAAGTGCCCTGAGGATTGGGAAGGCAGCGTCGGCCTAGTCGCGCCGTGCAGCGCGGACCGCATCGTCGGTCGACGCTGGGCCATCGGCATCCTCGTCATCGCCACCGACAACGTCCGCCAACGTAACGCGTTTGCTGGGCTCACTGGGGCCCTCGTGCTTGATACGCGCCACGAAACGAGTCCTGAGCTCAGGATCTTCGGTCCCGTGGCCACGCCCTCGCCTGTCGGCAGGCTGCGCATCCGAACCGTGAGGCTCGCCGCGGCGTACGGGGGCCAGAACCGTCTCCGCGCTCAGCGCCGGCACCACAGCGCCCTTGCCCGCCAAAGTGGAAGGTTCCGCATCAGGCACAACACCCGCGTCCTCGGAAAACGCTGCCGACCCAGATACGCCTCGGAGGGCATCCACGCGATACAGAATGCCCAACGAGATGTCGTCTCCGCTGCCGGTCGCCGAGGCTTCGCTGAGCCAGTCCGGTAGGTTCTCCGCCACCGACCCCGCCCCGTCCTCCCGCATGATCGCCAGAATATCTGAGCCAACCTTGCGGAAAGCATCGTCATTCACGAAGGAATTGGCATACCCATCGGTGGCAGCCATAATCAACGCCGGAAGCCCGCCATAGTTC
>Ga0114918_10001954_pt1 | contig 18504 bp, 19 predicted proteins | sample LantaG_FD_87015 | JGI IMG/M metagenome (GOLD analysis project Ga0114918, IMG submission 87015) | Deep subsurface microbial communities from Baltic Sea to uncover new lineages of life (NeLLi) - Landsort_02402 metaG | ecosystem: Environmental > Aquatic > Marine > Oceanic > Sediment | place... | reverse complement strand
TCGCCCGTCTTTGGTTCGGAAAATCGACTCTATCGGCATCTGTCGACGGTTGTGCTCAGGCAGAATAAGCCGGGCCTTACTCCAACTGCCGCCGTCATCCGTAGACGTGCGAAGAATCACCGCAAGCGGTCCCCAGGTCGACGCGACAGAAAACCCGTTGAAGTGATAAAGCGTCCCGTCAGAATCGCACCAAAGGGCCGAGGTGTGGTCATTGCGATCGGGCTGGTCCCAGAACATTGTCGCAGGCTCCCACTCATCCTTGCCATAACGAAGTCGGCTGGCCACGATAGCTAATTCGCGCCCCGATTCTGACACACACGTATACCAAATCGCCAGTAAGTCACCGTTGGCGCACTGCACAATGTTCGGCACATGGTTGTGATTGGAAAAAATAGGCCCCATCGAGCCTTCCGGGATTTTGACGAATTCGCGAGGCCCACTGAAATAAGGCTTGTCGGGGTCAGGCCCTTTCTTAATATCTTGTGGTATTCGCTGGCTCACACCCCGCTGATGCAACTGCGGTTCCGGCTTCGGCAGCGGCTTCGTTTGCGGCATCTCGCCCAGCACCACGCGGAAACCAATCAGCCAGTTCCGCTCCTCGGGAATCGTCCCCATACGGTTGGCCGAACGCAGATAATACAGCTCGGTCGAGTGACTGCCGCCGCGCGTAACCTTAAAATCACCATCGACGAGGCCCACAGGGTCGGTCTGAGTAGTACTGTAAGTGATGATGACGGCCCCTTGCTCAGTGTACGGAGTCGCCGTGATGTCAACAGAGCTGTACGGCCCGTACCAGTCGTGGCACCACTCTTCCACGTTGCCGTGCATATCATACAAACCCCAGGGATTCCACATCGTCTTGCCGACGTGCAGCGGCACCACATCCTGCCTTCCACGGCCCCTCGCCGCGTCCGGATACCAGCTTGTCGTGACATTTTTGTGAAAGGAAACGGGCAGCTTGTCTCCGGTATGAAATACAGTCGTTGTGCCGGCCCGGCAGGCATACTCCCATTCCGCCTCGGTGGGCAGCCGATACGTAAGACCCTCTCGCGCCGAGAGCCAGTCGCAAAAAGCTTTCGCCTCGTTCCAGCTAACAAAAACGACCGCCTCATCATTCTCGATGGAAAAGCCCAGCTTGCCGCGAAGATAGCGATGCGTAGGATCAAATCGCTCGTACTGGGCGTTCGTAACCTCGTAAACACCCATATAGAACGGTTTACTGATGGTGACCTTGTGCACCGGCTGCTCATCGGGGTCCCCATCACGCATATGCCGCCTGCTCGCCAGTTCTTTCGGCAGCTGTGTCTGTAAGCCGCCCATAGTAAACGTCCCCGGCTCAATGCGGACGAACTTCATACCGAGCGAGTTGGTAAATTCCTTTCCCATCGGCATCTCAGCCGCCTCAGATAGTTGATACCCTATCAAGGCCAAAATCACGGCTATCGCCAAACCTGTTTTTGTCATACCTGTAACCTCCTTATCGAAAGAGAGTTCTGCAGCCACCTCTTCTGCAAAAACTCACAACCAAAATGAAAAATTTTTCATACGCGCCACTTTCAACTATCTCCACATTATAGCCGGCGGCGGCTATTACGCAATTCAAACCTCCTGTGAAAGCATTATCAAGCAGGATACCTCTGCGCTGACACGCCTGCGCTTCACGGCTGGCCGGAACCTGGACAGCAAAGAATTTCTCTTGCAGCACAGGCAGACAGAAAGTAAAATTCAATCAAAGATTTGGGTCGGTGCCCGAGAGGCTAAAGGGGACGGGCTGTAAACCCGTTGGCGTAAGCCTACGTTGGTTCGAATCCAACCCGGCCCATTGCTGCCCCCTCTATATTTCTTACCATGACGTCAACAAAATAAATTCCTTGACTCCAATCATCAATGTCTCCAATAATGCGTTTATCATTTGTCAGGCAATTAAGGTTGGAGAAAAACTAAAGCATGAATTCAGAAAGGAGCAATTCAGCGATGTTCATCCCAACAATAATAATGGGCATGCTTGCAGCCATCTTTCTCATCATAGGATATTATAAGGGACAGGGACAACACATTACCGGCATCAAATCAGCTATGAACATGACAGTTCAAATCCTGCCTTTGCTGGTTTTCGCATTTATTGTTGCCGGTATGGTTCAGGCTCTTCTGCCTCAAGAACTAATATCCAAATGGATAGGGGCCGAATCCGGCATAAGGGGGATATTCATAGGCACCGTGGCCGGTGCCCTTGCCCCCGGAGGTCCTTATGTCAGTTTGCCCGTTGCTGCCGGACTATTACGTACCGGCGCCGGTGTGGGCACTATGGTTGCGTTTCTTACAGGATGGTCGCTTTGGGCGGTTAGCCGGCTGCCAATGGAGGTAGGAATATTGGGCTGGAAATTCACACTCATCCGCCTGGCAAGCACGTTCTTCTTCCCGCCCATTGCCGGATTGATAGCTCATTTATTCTTTGCAGGTGTAAAATGATTATTAGCAAAACAAGATTACCTGATGACGCCTGAATAGTGAGGAGCTTAAGATATGTGGATTGCGATTATTATTTTCGTAATAGCCCTGTTGATTCCAGTCCTCATCTATAACAGCCTGGTGGCAAAGAAAAACCAGGTGCTCAACGTATTTGGCACAATCGATGCCTTGCTCAAGAAGCGATACGACCTAATCCCGAATCTTGTCGCCACCGTCAAGGGATATATGCAGCACGAGAGAACTTTGCTCGCAGAAGTCACCGAAATGAGGGCGAAAGCAATCTCAGACCGTACTTGCGACGACGAAAAAGTCGAGCTTGACAATAAAGTAACTAAGGTACTGAGCCGCATAATGCTCGCGGTTGAAAATTATCCTGACCTCAAAGCCAGCGACAATTTTATGCATCTGCAGAGAACGCTGACTGAGCTTGAAGAGCAGATTTCCGCCGCCAGACGTGCCTACAACGCAGCGGTTACTGACTATAATAACGCGGTCGAAATGTTTCCTACCAGTGTGGTTGCTTCTATGATGAATTACAAACGAAGAAAGTTTTTCGAGATAAGCGAAAAAGAACGCCAGGTTGTGGATGCCGGGAAATCCTTCACAACTTAGCGCCGACCCATATCGGAAGGGCACCCCTGCAATATGAAAACGCTGGATGATTTAAGACAGTTTTATAATACCACATTATCAGCCGACCTCAACGCCCTTGAAGCCAGACGCAAGGCTCTCGTACAGAAACTCACCTACGTTGGCGCTGCCGTAGCAATCCTTGGAGCTATTGGATTTCTCCTGATGGCACAAGGTGGAGTTCCGTTTTTCCCCGGAATTTTGTTCCCGCTTATAATAGGTGCAGTGCTCTTTGTATTTATCGCAAGTCTCTTGAGCAAAGGCTATGTCAGAGAATTCAAAGTTGCAATAATTCAAAAGATAGTAAAGTTTATTGACCAAAATCTAAACTATGCTTCGTACCGCTATATTCCTAAATCTACTTTTATGTCCTCTGAAATCTTCAAAACAAGACCCAACCGCTATAAAGGCGATGATTACGTCTCAGGAAAAGTAGGCACAACGCAAATTGAGTTTTCCGAGCTGCACGCTGAATACGAAAGCGGCTCCGGCAAGAACAGAAGTCGCCGCACCGTATTCAAAGGTCTGTTTTTTATCGCTGACTTCAACAAGCACTTCACCTGTAAGACAATAGTCCTGCCTGACACCGCCGAGAAGCTCTTCGGCAGTTTCGGAAAGATGTTCCAGTCATGGAACGTGCTGCGAGGCCGGCTAATAAAGCTTGAAGACCCCGAATTTGAAAAGTTTTTCGTCGTTTACGGCGACGACCAAATCCAGGCAAGATACATCTTATCAACAAGCCTGATGGAAAGAATCATCAACTTTAAGAAAAAAACCAACAGACCGATTTATCTGTCTTTCGTCGGCTCAAGAGTTTTTGTCGCCGTCTCGTACACCAAAAAACTTTTTGAGCCGAGATTATTTAGAACAATCCTGGACTTTGAACTCGTCCAGGAATACTTTGAGGACCTCCAGCTCGCCATCGGCACCGTTGACGACCTCAATTTGAACACCCGCATCTGGAGCAAACAATAGCACGAACTATCAAATAACCCGGCCTTTGCAGCTTACTTCGCTGCGCAAACACCTTCGCACTTTGCAAACCGGAAAAACTATTATATGATACTTGGCAATGCGCCCGGATTGATATTGAGAAAACCAGAATGATAAAAGATTTAATACTAAAGAACAGAAGCTATCGGCGTTTTTTTCAGGAAGTTTCCATAGAACGCCAAACACTCAGAGAACTCGTTGACCTTGCAAGATTATCTGCGTCCGGAGCCAATTTGCAGCCGCTAAAATACATCCTTTCCTGCGACCCTCAAAAGAATGCTTTAATATTTCCACACCTTGCCTGGGCCGGCTATCTCAAAGATTGGCCGGGCCCATCCGAAGGAGAAAAACCTTCTGCGTATATCATTATCCTCATCGACACCCAGATAAGGAACTCTGTTGGCTGTGACCACGGAATAGCCGCTCAAAGCATTCTTCTGGGCACGACGGAGAAAGGCTTGGGCGGCTGCATCATTGCTTCAGTACAGAGAGAGGGACTTCGCAAGGCCCTCGAAATACCATCGCGCTACGAGATACTTCTTGTCCTGGCCCTCGGCAAACCCAGTGAAAAAGTTGTAATCGAGACAGTCGGGCCTTCTGGCGACATCAAGTACTGGCGCGACGCCGAAGACATACACCACGTCCCAAAGCGAGCATTAGATGACATCATCATTGGCTGAGTATTTGGCAGGCTCATATAGATAGGTTGTTTGCTGTCCGCATAGGACGTCACAATTTTTAGCACGCCCCGGATTACAAAGACTTCTGGCTCGAATTATCGCAGGAGGAAACATCTCACGCTAAATGCATACGCAAGCTCCAGTCCAGAATCGAGGAGAGTATTGTATATTTTAAACATTATTTTTATTGCCTTTTGCGTGTAAAAAAAACCCCCGCCTGAAAATAAGGTGAGGGCTTTTGAGCTTTCAACATCTATATCGATGTCATTTATTTTTTCCCGGAAGCAGCCTCTTTGTCGAGCATCCCCCTCAGAACAGTTCCCATCAGCGCATCGGTCATACCTGCACCTGCGCCGCCGACCATTACTTCCGGCGTAATCCTGATTTTCCCGGTCTCGACCAGTTTCATAATCTCAATAAGAGCTGCATTGCTTGCGCCTATCACCTCGGAAATCTTTTTATAAGCCAGGGCCTTGGCCTCAGCGGTAATCCGAATCCGTTCAGCATCAGCCTGTGCCTCAATAATTCTTTTCTGCTTATCCTGCTCAGCGATCTGAACGTCGTACCTGGCAGTTGCCAGTCGTTTTTCCTCTTCAGCCTCCTGCGTGGTCTTTGTCAGTTGCTTTTGTTTTTCCGCTGCACGCTGCTGTTCCTCGAACGTTGCCTGTTCCTGAAGCGCTATTTCACGGTCTGTCTGGGTCTTCAGAAGCGAACCAAGGCTCTTTTCATCCCCAACATCACTGATACGAACTGCAAGAACGGTTACTCCGTATTTGGCGAGTTCATCTTTGAGCATTAATGTACTTTGCGCTTCCTGCCCTTCGCGGTTCTGAACATATTCGAGGGCCTTGACCTTTGAGGCATTATTTCTAAAAATCGCTCTGACCGCCGGCGTCACCAGCTTGGTCAGAACAAGTGCATCATCACCGACCGTGGCAACCACTCGCGGCGCATTTCCGCTGTCAATCTGGTACATTACACGGACATCAACGGGGAACGTAAAACCGTCCTTACTGCGAACAATTATTGGCCGCATAGGCTGATACGCTTCGCCTTCACCAGGTTCTTTCTCAGCCGTGTAGCTGACCTTGACCTGCCGAATGCTGACAGGTATCGCTTCATAAGCTTTCGTATGTAGTCTGTACTTTCCTTCTGTTAACGGCTTTCTCCATATCCCTCTCTGTCCTACATCCACCAGCCGGTCTTCAGACTCAACTGCTTCGCCCACGTTACTTTTAATAACCACAACCGTGCCAACCTTAACATTTGTTATCGGCACTGCTGTTATGGTAAACAGCCTGGTATTGATGCGGTATTTTTTCGGGGGAAGGACTGAAAGCTGCGGGCCGCTATAGCCTTTGCCCTGTCCGAGGAAATATTCGGCATTGTGCATTTTTTCCAGATCTTCCCATTCCGGCGCATAAATTTCGCTGGCAGGCAGGCTTCGCCCGTCCGCTGCCTGAATCAGGCCGACAAAGCCTTCTTTTATCTCGGTCATCTTAATCTTGGTGACATTATACTGCCATTTCCATTTGACATACCAGCTCGGCGCCAGAATCTGGGCCTGAAAGCCGTTCTCTCCGTTTACCGCTAAAACCTTTCCCTCGGGAAGGCTTCCGCCGAACAGTTTCTTCTCCACGATCCCCACTTCATCACCGTCAATTTTCACAATCGAGCTGCCAATTACGGCAATCAAAGCAATCAAAACCACCACAACAAGTATCAAAGTTACCGTGACCTTATTTACACGCATTCCTTCCCATGTACCGTCCATAATAGTCCCCTTTCCAAGAAAATTGTCAAAAATACAGTTTCGGTGTATGCTCCACAATTACTGGAGGGAGCCAGACTGCCCATCTAACTCCCTCCCCAAATAAATACTAACTCTCTTCGGTTTCTGCCGGTGCCTGTTGAGGCTCTTCCGATGGTGCCTCTTGAGGCTTTTCCGATGGCGTCTCTTGAGGTTCTTCGGGGACCTGAGGTTTTTCTTCGCAAACCATATAATTCATCTCCTTTCACAAATAAATAAACCTGGGATTTCCCATTTATACATGCTCAACTACGCCGTTGAGCCTCATTTCTAATAGAATATCAAGTCTGTTTTGAAAGTCCAAGCTTTCTTGCTGCTACTCGAAGTTTTTTCACCCAGAATAGTCACAGAAATACGAATTTGCCCGCTCATCATCAGTCGTGAGACGTACCGCAACCACCAAAGCGGTAAGAAAACCAAGTTTTTCAGTATCTTTCAGCATTATCCTGCTCCAGATGCCATCGCTGCCAGCTCGGTTTTCAAATTGTAACCTCGGCTGAAATACTAAAAAATACCGAAGGCACAAGGAACATTTTCTCAGAGCCCCCCTGACCAGCCATCGGAAAATCCGTGGTCAAACGCTTTCCCGCTTGATTTTTGCACCGACAGGATTTAGTCGTTCTTCGATTCTTTCATAACCGCGGTCGATGTGATAGACCCTGCTGACAACCGTGGTTCCTTCAGCAGCCAGCCCTGCCAAGACCAAGGCCGCTGACGCTCGCAAATCCGAGGCCATCACCGGAGCAGCAACTAATTTCTTTACGCCGGCAACAATGACGGTCGGCCCTTCCTTGCGCAAATTCGCCGCCATTCGATTTAACTCGGCAACGTGCATAAACCTGTCGGGAAAAACCTTTTCGATTATGACACTATTGCCCTCTGCAAGCGACAAAAGCGCCATAAACTGAGCCTGCAAATCAGTAGGAAAGCCCGGATACGGCTGGGTGGTGACATCAGCAGTCTTTATAGGCCCGCTGCGGGAAACAACACAGCCGTCATTCGCAGCATCGACCGTCACCCCAATATTTCTCAGCCTGTCAACGACAGCCATCATATCGTCCAGCCGGCAGTTGTGCAGGCTCAATTCCCCCGCAGTTATAGCGGCGGCAATCATAAACGTCCCCGCCTCAATCCTATCAGGAACCACTTCGTATTCGACCGGCTGCAACTGCCTGACCCCTTCAATAATCAAACGAGGCGAGCCGATACCACTTATTCTTGCACCCATTTTGTTAAGACAATTTGCCAGGTCGGCTATTTCCGGCTCACACGCCGCCGACTCGATAATAGTTTTGCCCTTCGCCAGGACTGATGCCATTAACACGTTTGCCGTCCCCAGTACGGTTGAGCCGAACGGCCCGCCAAGAAAGATGTCCTTACCCGTCAATCCGCGCGGTGCTTCGGCAACGATATATCCGTTTTTGAGATGGATTTGCGCACCGAGCTCCCGCAGCCCACGCAGATGGATATCGATGGGCCTGTCGCCGATTGCACATCCGCCGGGCATCGAAACCTCCGCCCTGCCGCAGCGGGCAAGTAACGGCCCAAGTATGCAAATGCTCGCCCGCATCCTGCAGACAATTTCATACTCGCCAACAGGATTATCAATAACCGTCGAATCTATGCACAAATCCGCATTGCGGTTTCTGCTAACTTTGCAGCCCAATTGGCCGAGCAGTTGGCTAAACACCAAAATATCGGAAAGATGAGGCGCACCTTTCAAAATGGATTCGCCCGAAGCCAAAATCGCAGCAGCCATTATCGGCAAAGACGCATTTTTCGAGCCATTTATGTTGACGCTGCCGGAAAGCCGAGCCGGCCCTTCAATGCGAAATATATCCATAATCTATTTTCCTTGAAAAGACGACACCAATGTAATACAAGACAGCTTTGGTTTCAACCCTTGCTTTTGCAGGGGTGTCATCCCCCTGCAAGCGGAAGCTAAAAGATTATATCAATGAATGTTCTTGAGATTATAAAACAACTCGCCAACTTTATAACCCTAACAGATATTATCTGCCTGACAGGGCTGATATTATTGGTTTCCTGGCTGCTTAAAACATCTCTGGGCAGAAACCCGTTGGCTGATTCAACGCCTCGCCGCAACAATATGCCTCTTTATCTGCCGTTTATCATGCTGTTTATCTGGTTTGGTGCTGTCTCGCTTACGATACTAATAACGGCAATGACAGAAAAAAGAATGCCCGATTTGCCGGATTGGCAAAGCGCTTTCCTTGGCAATGCTATTCTCTGTATCGGCGGGTTGGGGGTAATGGTAGTGATTATTTTTTCAGTCAAAACCCATTTTGCCCGTGGGTTAAAGGGATTTGGCCTGAACCCAAAAACAATTCACAGAGATTCTTTCGCCGCCATAATAAATCTTATCTACGTTTGGCCTATTGTTTTTCTTGTCACCCAGTTGACGATATTTTACGGACAGCTCATATTCAGGCAGGATTTCAACTGGCCGCAGCACCAGACACTCGAATCAATGACATCACATCCGCAGCTTCCGCTCAAAATTTTGATTTTTATAACCACGGCGGCAATAGTGCCCATAGTTGAAGAAATGCTTTTCAGAGGACTATTCCAAACAATGGTACGTTCGTTTTTAGACAGGGCCTGGGTAGCCATTATATTAAGCTCCGCCTTATTCGCAATAGTACATCAGGACAAGGAACATTGGCCGGCACTATTTGTGCTTTCGATGTGTCTGGGCTATTCGTATGAAAAGAGCGGCTCCCTGCTTCGCCCGATTTTCATCCACTCAATTTTCAACGCCGCCAGCATAATATTTGTATTATGCGCTGCCTGATGTACATTTTGCCGAACCGAAAAAAAGCAAGGGCAAAAAACCAAAACACATCCTTCGTTTGACTCAGAATTGCAGCAACTCTCGTCTCAGCCCGCCCAATACACCACATTGTTATGACGGATGTTTTACTTTACTTCGACTCCAGGCGTGCTTCGCCGATACCGCCAACTTCATTTGGCCAGGTCAGGGTACAAGATGGCCGCCACGAGCGCGTTACCGTATTTGCCCCACAGCGATGCCGCATCGAGTCGGTTGGCATCGCCAGGCATCTCGAACGTTACTATCGGGATACGGAGCGTCTCGCCTGCGTAGGAACCCAATGAGCCGGGCTTGGCGCCCAGCTTGCGAACGGGCAAATCGCAATACTCTGCCAGACACTCGGCCAGTGCCTTGCCGGGGCCGTCGTAGTCAATGCAGGTCAGCGGCTGATGAATGCTGACAATTCTATCCGGCTTGTATTGATGGATGAGCAGATGGATGAAACGAGATTCCGGTTCTGAAAGTGCTCTGTATCCAAACCTGCGGTTGTTCCGGCGATTGGCCGTCTGGAAATTGCGATTCAAATCGACTCCATTAGCATTGAAACGACGATTGTGCACCCTGCCGTCCGGATTTGCCACGGGTACAAACACAACCGTCCGTCCCCGCAGTATACGCGGATGCTGCCGCAGATATCCTGCCAGCCGCTGAACAAGCGATGTGCCTGCCGGCTCGTTACCGTGGATGGTCGCCAGAATCAAAGTCACGTCGCGACCCTGCCCGAAAACCACATATTCCAAAGGCCGATTCTCGACCGACCTGCCGACAACGTAGCGCCGCACCAACCGGAACGACGAGGAACCTGCTTCCTGCTCATCGACACTGTCCGGAAGCTGCTCAAGAGAAAGTATTAACTCCGCCAATGCGTTCTCAAGACCGTCGTCCACATACTTTGTATCTTCAAGAGGAGCATGCAGAGGCTGCTCAGCGGGCCCCGCTGGCGTTGCGCAACCGGCCGTAATGACCACAGATAAACAACAGGCCAACACCAAAAGCACTTTTCTTACCGACATAAACAGCACCCACAGTAAAATCTAACTGTATGACCAACCACAAAACCTGTCGATATTGCCGAACATCATAGCACACATTCAGAGCGAATCAATAATTCGCTTTTAGCGGCGACCCCAACAATCCCTACTACGGCGTGGGACACCGCACTATTTTCACCGGCCCCGACGGCCGAGACTGGATATGCGCACATCATCATATGAAAGGCTGTGGCTACAAAGGCTCAGACATTCATCTCGGCTTCGACCCCATCTGGATAGAAGACGGCGTCATAAAAACCAACGGCCCAACATACACCCCACAGGTAGTCGATATCCCTGCACCCCGACGATGAAATGTCCGCGGCTTGGCAACGCCCGGCATATGGTGCTCACAAGAGTTCAATTCACCAGGGAAACCAATAGACAATAATGGGGGTATAAAGCCTGAAGCCCCAAATGTTATACCAGGCCGCCCAGAAGGAAATAATCGAAGCAGTCACAAAAATATAGCCGGCAAATCTTCTACAAAAAATGCCAACAAAAAGACCTGCAACGGCTTTGCCAATTGCCCCTATCAACAGCCCAGCTATAGGCCCGAATATTTCCGAAACGAATCGGATGGCAAGGTGCATTTCAGCATCCGGGCCTTCTATTAACATAAAGTGCATAGTGCTGCCGGCATCGCAGAACAGCGATACTATAAATACGACTATGAACCAGCGGTAATCCTTCCAGAACCCGCGATAATTCTCCCGAAACTTAGTTATAAACCAGCTTGCCAAAAGTCCATACCTCTTTCAAGCCCACAAAAAAATCCGGTTTCAATCATCGAACTTTGGTCGCTTACTACTAATTGCCGCTCTTGCTCACGAGATACCCAGAACGTTGGCCATTGAATAAAGGGCCGGTTTTTTTCCTACAAGCCATTTCGCCGCTCGCAGAGCTCCTCGCGCGAAGCCATCTCTGCTGTGCGCCTTATGATTCAACGTCACCGTCTCGCCGAGTGTGCTAAAGATTACCGAATGGATGCCCGCAATATCACCGGCCCGAATGGCGTGTACACCAATATCGCCTTTTTGCCTCAGGGCGTCTTTGCCGCTCCTGCCGTGAACGATACAATTCGGGAAGTCCCGGCCGGTCGCCGTGCAAATGTTCTTCGCCAGTGTCAGTGCTGAGCCGCTCGGAGCATCTTTCTTGAAGCGATGGTGCTGTTCGACTATCTCTATATCGTACTCTTCACCGAGCATTGATGCGACTTTGCCGACCAGTGCGAATAAAACGTTCATCCCCACACTCATATTGGTCCCATATATAATAGGGATTTTTTCCGAAGCAGCTTCTATTTTCCCGTGTTGCTCCTCGCTTAGCCCGGTTGTGCCCAAAACCAGCGCAGCACCATTTTCGAGGCAGTAATCAATTGTTTTGTCCGCCGCTTCAGGCATCGAGAAATCAATTGCCACATCGGCGCCAGCCGGATAGATACTATCAATCTTGACATTTATCTGCCCTGCTGCCGCCACAAGCCCTGCGTCTTTGCCGATATCGGGATGGTCGGCTCTTTCAACCGCCGCGATAATATCGAAGTCGTCAGCTTCTGTAGCTAACAAAAGCACGCGTCTGCCCATTCGACCAGCGGCACCGACAATCAAGAGTTTAGGTTTCATATTCGGCTCCTTTAAGCTCTTACAACCAAATAACCGGTAAAAATATAATGGCCTAAACGCACTTTTACAAGCTTAAAGCATTATTGTCTTGACTATTCCAGTCAGCCAATAGTAAAATAAACGAAGAGGTTGACAAAAGGAAAATTTGGTTTCATACTTTATATAAAGGGGAAAATTCCGGAGGTGTTAAAATGACTAAAAGTTTGATAACAGTTCTAACGGTAGTTGTTGTGAGTTTTGGCCTGGCATTTTTCGTCGGCTGTGAGAGTGACGCACAAACCGGTGCTCTTATTGGTACGGGCGCCGGTGCGGGTATTGGCCAGGCAATAGGCCGTGACACAGAATCAACATTAATCGGTGCAGGAGTGGGTGCCGCCGCCGGCTATATGATCGGCAACGAAAGCGACAAGAAAAAAGCCGCGGCCGACAGGGATGAAATACGCCGGCAAATGAACACCGTTACGGTCAACGTTGTCAATAGCAACGGTTCTATTACCCCGGTAACGCTGAGAAGACAGGGCACCGGCTACATCGGCCCAAGAGGTGAGTACTATAGCCAACTGCCGACATCAGAGCAGTTGAGACAGGCCGGATACGGCTTGTAATCGTCCCTGAAGTTGCGCATTTTTGACAGCGGTTTGGTATTGTAGGACAATGAAGATGGAGGAATGAAGTGAAACTGATGCTAAATGGGAAATCCCGGTTAAAGGGATAGAAGCTATATAGAAATACCTGGAGGCAATTGTTTGAAGAGCAGAAGGCTTTCCTGTTTTCTTTGCATTTTTTTGCTGTTGGCAATTTCTGTTGGGGGATGTAACCCGGCCAAGCAGGACATTCAGAAGTTTAACGCCCTTTATGAAAAAGGATGCCTGGATCAAACGACATTCGAGAAATCCGTTGAGTTTGCTCGCACAAAGATGGGCGAAGTGGAAAAGCCTAACGCAGAAGATTTGTTATGGGCTATGCAGTTGGGTGTTCTGGAGAGGACAAGGCAAAATTACAGGCAAAGTTCTGAATACTTTGATAAAGCTGAAGAGATGCTGAGTTATTTCGATTATCAAAATAAGGCGGTCGACTCAGTAGCGGCTATTGCGGTTAGCGATAATGTTATTCCTTATGCAGGGGAGGAATACGACGGAATAATGGTCAACACCTACAAGGCATTGAATTTTATGTCACTGAGTAAGGATGATCTTGCCAGGGTAGAGTTTAACCGGGCTATGGACAGGCAAAGACGGTCAAAAGAGAAATTTGCCGAACAGTTACAGCAGGTCAAAAATGAGATAGAAAAGCAAAAGGGCAAGCAGAAAACACTTGTCAAAAAAAGTGTCGAAAATCCTAAGGTCAGCAATCTGATAGCCAAGAAATATCCCGGTTTATCTCAATTTGAGGCTTACCCGGATTTTGTTAATCCTTTTGCTACTTATATGGCCGGTGTGTATTTCAATCTTGTTGGCGACCACTCCAAGGCTGTTACTTTGCTTAAAGAATCTTGTGGTATGGTTAGTGATAATCATTATATAGCTGAAGATTTGGCGGTAACTGAGCAGATTCTCGACGGAGGGGCGCAGTTAAAGGATACGGTGTGGGTAGTATTTGAAAATGGCCTTGGACCTGTCAGGAAAGAGTTTAGAATTGACCTGCCTTTGTTTATAGTGACCAACAAGGTTAAATATGTGGGTATAGCACTTCCAAAACTGGTATTCAGGAAGGAGGCTTACCCATATTTGTCAGTCGAGACTTCTAATGATAGTTACCGCACAGAGCTTGTTGCTGATATGGACAGGGTGATACAAACCGAGTTCAAAGAGGACTTCAAGGGGATTTTGACCAGAGCCATAATATCAGCGACAGCCAAGGCCGCGGCCCAGTATGCTTTGGATGAGGGGGGAAGTTCGGAGCTTCAACTTGCTTCTATTGGTGTTGCAATTTTTTCATTTGTTACTACGGCGGCGGATGTCAGGATTTGGACGACGCTGCCCAAGAACTTTCAGGTGGCCAGACTCCCGATACCCGACGACAGGCAGATAACCATATCTGCGCCGGGCGGGACCCTGTTTAACATAAAGATTCCTTCTTGCAAAAATGCGGTGATTTATGTTAAAATCCCATTTAGGCAGGTAAGCCCCGTTTATGAATTGATAAAATTTTAACAGAATTTTATGAATTAAGTGGAGAATTATTATGAAAAGGTTGCTATTAGCCTTGGCGACGGTTGTGGTGTGTCTGTATGGCTGTTATAAGCCACAAGACCCCAGAATCCACGCGCGGGAGGGAATCAGGAGCGACACGCTGGAGAGTAATATTGTAACCAGACCTGTTGCCCATGCATTCAGTGCTCTTATAGGTGAGGGTATCGTAATTAAGGAAGCTGTTATGAGGAGAAATCGAGCAGGTCTCCTTGAGCTGCAGGTCAGCGGACTTAATAAGTCCTACAATACCAAGCGGTTCAGGTACAGGGTGGAATGGCTTGATAATGAGGGGTTTGTGATCGAATCAAAAACGAGTGTATGGCTTCGGATGTCGGCTATGGGCAAATCGCCGTTTAGTTTTACGGTAGTGGCGCCGAGACCGGAAGCCGTGAATTTCAGAATGGATACAAGAAAGTGGGAGTAAATTATGGAATCAAAAATATTAAAAATCATTACAGTCACGTTCATCTTAATTGCCGGGTGTGCCCAGAAAACAGTCAATATCGATACTATGCATGATGAAGGCAAGCCTGTTATGGCTCTGGATTATAGGGATTTTGACCAGGCAGCAAGTAAATTGGTGCAGTCAATGCTTGCTTCGGGCGCTCTTAAAAAGGAAGGGGGCGGAAGGTATGTAGTGGCGACCGGACGGATAGTAAATGATACTATGCAGAGAATTGACACTAACCAGTTGATGGTAAAGATTGAGACGGAAATATTAAACAGTGGTCAGGCGGTGATGACTTCGGCAGTTGGTGATGGTACTGACAGATTAATCCACGAGACACGAGAACTTAGATATTCTGAGGAGTTTGATGCAAATAGTGTAGCGGCGAGGCGTACCCTTTTGGCGCCGGAGCTTAGTATATCCGGTAAGATTTTTCAGAGGAATATCCGTTACAGTAAAAACCGGCAGCAGGTTGAGTACTATTTTCAATTGAAACTATCGGATGTTAAAAGTGGCCTTAGATACTGGCAGAATGAAGTCCTTATTGGCAAAAGAGGCAGCAATAAGTCAGTGGCCTGGTAAAAACGTTGGTAATTCTGTTTTTCAAAGGGTGAAAAGATGAAACGATTATTGTGGACGTTGGTTCTTTGCCTGTCGGCGAATTTAATTGTTTTTAGTGGTATCGCCCGGGCGGAGAGCGAAAAGAAAGAGGAAACTAAGGCTGGTGCAAAGCTGCTCAGGCGCGAGGTAAATGACGTCGTTGTTCGTGAAGTTGTGGGGCAAGGCCCCAACCGGGAGGAAGCGATAAAACAAGCTCTGAGTATAGCTGTGGGTCAGGCCAGAGGAGTAAGGGTTGGTTCGGGCAGTTATGAGTTTGCTTTCGATTCTGCTGGTGTCGGTATCTATTACAGCTCGCCCGATGGCAGGAGGATTGATTTTGACCGCGTGAAGGTTGCAACCAAAGGGACGCTGTATACACACGGTATTGAAGGATTGGTTGCAGATTATAAGATTCTCGAAGAAAAGCAGCTCAATGAAAAAACTTACGAGGTCAAACTTAGAGTCCTGGTTTATGATTACGGCACGAGGGGCGAAACCCGCAGGGTCAAGGTGGCTTTGATGCCGGTGAAGACATCGCAGAGTAGTTATCGCTTCTTGAATCTAACAGTGACAGGTACAGAGCTGTCCGGATTGTTTACTCACCGACTTGCGGCGGGTCTGACCGAGACCAACAAGTTCGCTGTCCTGGATAGAGAAAGTATCGAAGCTTTTGCCCGGGAACACAATATACTTGTTGCACTGGATGCTCCGCTGAAGGAGCAGGCAAAGCTGGCTGAGACAGTGGGAGCTGAATATCTGCTCGTTGGGACGATAACACAAGCCAAGCTCGAGATGCTCAGAAGACATCTGGAGGTCGCCAATTATACAACGACCGAGTATAAAGCAAGGTTTACCTTTAATTACCGTCTTGTTGATAGTATCACCAAGGAGATTGTTCTGGCCTCGGTTGAAACGAAATATATTGAAAATGAGCAGGTGCGGGCGCTTGCAGATGAGCCTGACTCTGCCCAGTGGGACCCGGCACAGATACGTGATGCTTTTCTGAGCCTTGTTGCCAACGAGGTTATCGAAGCAATCATAGACCGTGTGTATCCCATAAAGATTGTTTCGCTTCAGCCGGACGGAACAATAATTCTTAATCAGGGCGGAGACAGGACATCAAAGGGTATGATGTTCGATGTGTTTTCGGAAGGCAAAGAGATATTTGACCCCGACACCAGGGAGTCGCTGGGGAAGGTTGAAACTCAAGTTGCCACCATAAGAGTTCAAGAGGTTGCGCATACGATGTCCTTTGCCAAAATTGTTAAGGGGGATTTATCCAGGATTTCCAAAGGTTTTGTTTGCCGGGTCAAAGAGCTTAAAAAGAAACGTGAGCCTGGTATGAAGCCGGATATAGTTAGAACAAGGGAAGGAGGGGTCAAACTACCATTTGATAAGTGATAAATGGTGCGGGTAGGGGGCGAGAGGCTGTTGTTCTTATATCGGGGGATGTAAGTTAAATGTCAGTTAGACGGGCTTTTCTCGCAAATTTATAATCGCCGCGAATTGTAATAAAAAACGGCGTGGACAGTTTGTTATCTCCTTTCGCTTTTTTTATTTAGAGGGACTTCCCAGAATCTTACTGCCGGCTGTGCTGCGAGATTGGTTATCATTACACAAGTGAGGCAATGACCGGCTAACGAAATAATGAAAGGCTAAGGGCATTTATCGCCCTTAGCATTTCTATATGTTATCCGCCTCACAAACGAGGGGGCAGCTCTGCTGCGGTTGTGCTACACGGGATTATAGCTAACGTTGGCGTAGCTGGATTTTTTTTCAGGCCGATTGGGCCATTTCAATTCATCAAACAAAAACTCGCCGGCCTGGCGTATCATCACAGCCGGCATACAAGGACACATCTCAAACGAACCAACTACATCATTGTCGTATTTGTTTAAGGCGTCTAAGAGGTACTCCCAATTCTCACGGGGTATACCACCCCGCAACCCGGGCGGCTCGTGGTCGTCAATCCGGCCATAATTGTCTGTCAGATGCAGATAAACCACTCTCTCAGCCAAATCATCCACATACTGTTTGAAGCTAAATTTCGGGTCCAGGTTTATGTAGCCGGTATCAAGACAATACCTTATCGAATCGAACCTTTTACCAACCTGCTTAAGCGTAGCCAAACCGCCGGTTTCGAGGCACAATTTGACTTCATTTTCCTCGGCCAGTTTAATCACGTCTGCGGCGAAATCGCAGCCGTCAACATCCGGTTCGTCGGGGATACGCAAATTTTGCAGATCAGCCACGATATTCGCTCCAAGCAGCTTGGCACACCCGATTTGCTCATTCCACAGGTCTAATGTGGGGCCACCGTCGCGAGAACGCATCGCCACCGGCATACCCTCAGTGGCGGCGGCGAGTCTGGGCCAATTGCGCCTCTCGTAACGGCAGTCGTTTTCACCTTTTATATTGGGCCATAATTCCACGCCGAAGCCCTGCGACCTTAAAAACTGGCATTCCTGCTCAAAAGAGACGTGGGTCTCCCGCCCCCAAAATATCATTGTCGAAACAGAATATTGAATCCTCATTGTGCCATCCCCTATCCAGCTCATAAAGTGAGCCCTTCTATAGAGTGTGGACATTATTACTATCGATTGAAAACAAATGCAGCTTCAAAGTTTCCTTAAAAAAATGCGGTTTTTTTCAGCGATTCTGAGCCGGGGGATTGAGTCAACACGCAAGTTCAGGGGTTGATTATAACAGCCAATTATCCGGGTAAGAACAGAGCCATTCTTCGCTAAGCAGTCCTAAGTCGAGTGAGTTCACATCACCATTATAGTTGAGGTCGGCACCATCACACCAATTGTTCAGGTCGTTGCAATCGTTATCGAGCCAATGGGCGGCGAATGTTGCAAAGTGGCGGAATCCGACTACGCATGAGGGACCGGGAACTAACTGAGTGTTACCTCGTCCCTGTGAGTCAACGGTTGCATGTACCGGCCCGTAGCTGTTGGCAAGGGCAAAATAATAAACCAGCGAATACTCGCCGGGGTCCAATTCGCACGTTGTGTCGAACGGATTGCCCGTGTAGTTGTAAACGGTGGCCTGAACAGGACCACTATATATGAATACAAACGGGTCCTGATGGTTATTCACGTTGTACCCTGAAGGCACAACACGAATTGACCACCCAACGCTATATATCGGGACCAGTTCCTCATTGTTA
>Ga0114918_10001953_pt1 | contig 18504 bp, 12 predicted proteins | sample LantaG_FD_87015 | JGI IMG/M metagenome (GOLD analysis project Ga0114918, IMG submission 87015) | Deep subsurface microbial communities from Baltic Sea to uncover new lineages of life (NeLLi) - Landsort_02402 metaG | ecosystem: Environmental > Aquatic > Marine > Oceanic > Sediment | place... | reverse complement strand
TCCCAGATCCATTCGCAGGCAAGGCGGATATCCTCGCTGGAGTGCCCGAAGTTGCCGAGCTGGGTAGCGACGCCGGCCTTGAGGGCGGCTTCGGTGACAACACGTGTCTCGTAAACGGTGCGGCAGAGGGGCTTTTCACAGTAGAGGTGCTTACCTTTGGCGATTGCGGCCAGGGAAATCACGGCATGAGAATGGTCCGGCGTGGCGAGCAGGACGGCGTCGATATCTTCTGTGTCGAGCATTTGATTGTAATCGCGATATGCCGGGCAGGGCTGGCCGTACTGCTGGCGTACCAATTCGACGGCGGGTTTCAATCCCGCGGTATCGCCATAGTAAAACATGCTGTAATCGCTTTCTTCATTAACGTCGCATAAGGCAGCGATGCGCACGTCGGGCTCGTTGAAGAGCTGCTTCATGTTGACTATGCCCTGGCCGCCTGTGCCGATAACTGCGACGTTGATTTTTTCGCTGGGTGCGGTGTTGCCGCTGCCTCCGAGGACGTGGCGAGGAACAATAGTGAAAGCCGTGGTTGCCGCTGCGCCCACAATGAAATCCCTTCGAGTAATCCTCTTCTTCGTATGAGCAGAATTTGCTGTTCGATTCTTCATAGGCTCTTTCCTTACTTATAATTATGCGCCTGTCAGTTATTGTGACCGTAACGTTCATCAGCCTCGCGGGGGATAACGCAGTCATCGCCGGTACGCGGAGCCGGTCATCGTTTTCTGCGTCTCATTATATCAGGCCCGGCCGGCATCGAACAGCTTTTCAAAGCTCCACATCGCAGCCATTTAAGAGCGATAGACGATTTTTTCGCCATTCGGGCGATAATTACGTTGACACCATCTTTGCCAACTTATTATACTGTCAAAGCTTAAAAGCTCCTGCGCCTGTAGCTCAATTGGATAGAGCGTCGGTCTACGGAACCGAAGGTTGGGGGTCCGAATCCCTCCAGGCGTATTTTCATTTCATCTTCGCCGGCACCAACCTGTCTTTCACTGCTCGACAGAGCTAAAATGGGCATTCCCGCAGAAGCTTCCGCTGTTAAGTTGGGCGGCTTTTACGCTGTTTTGGAGTGGGTGCGGGGGCTTGAAATTGGGTTTGATTGGGTTTGATTGGGTTTGAATTGGCTTTGTTTTTCGGGGCCGGAAAGCGGCGGTTTTCTTTATAATTCTTTGCTATTAATGCGTTTACGTCGTTTTCCGCTTAGGGCAAATTGGCTTTGTTTTTTCAACTTTACCTCATATTTTGGTCGTTTTCGTCTCTTTTTCACCTGGTTTTTTCAATATTCTGTCTTTTTGCAACCCCCAGAAAATCTGGGGGCTAAATAAATTGTGGATGCTAAATTATCGAAATTGTCTTATTTACCATCATTCATCAATAATCAATAATCATTAATCAATAATCATTTCTTTACGTATTATACGAAAAATAACGTAAATGAGCGGGGTAATTCCAGAAAAATCTCCATTACACGGCGTTTTCATTTTTTTACCACGAAGAAAAACGAAGAACCACGAACAAACAATCATCAATAGTTCACCACATGAGATAGCTTGTCCCTTAGCGGGCGAAGCCGACATCTCACGGGGTAAATCGTAAGCTTGTGCCCGCGAAGGTGGGTATAGTAAATGACAAGGTATTCTACATTCTAAAGTGGACCAAAGTAAAGTCCTATAATCCATTGTTGTCTTGTAACCCCCTTCTAATCAATGCCTTATGTTAATTCTTTGTGTGTCGTACATGATATACAAAGAATTTTGTGTACCACAGCAGTATTTTTATGGTACACAAATAGGCATTGTGTATCACAGGTGATACGCAACAATCAAAGTTTTACTATCTCCACGAGTTTTCTAAAGATATATAATGCAGGCATTGAGCCGCTTGCAAAACGGACAACTTCTAAAACATTATTTTTTTCAAGAATCCTCAGGTTCCTCATCGCCGTGACTTTGGGGATCTTCGATTCTGCAATAAAACGAGTTGAGGTAAAAGCAGGCAACTTAAATAAAGTATCTACCATCTGAATCGCATAACGGGACCTTGTAAGCGTTGAGATTTTCTCCTTTTTAGCGGAATACAAATCTAAAATAGCTTTGGCTTTATTAATATTGTTGTTTGCCTGCTGATTAACAGCTTTGAGAAAGAACAGTATCCAGCCTGTCCAGTCCTTTTCACGGCTGAGAGCCTGCAATCGTGAATAATACTCGTCTCTGTTCGATTCAAGATAAGAGCTGAGATAAAACATGGGGCTCGATAGCTGTTTTTTTTCAAAAAGGAAAAGCGGAACCAGCATTCTGCCGAGTCTGCCGTTTCCATCTATGTAGGGATGGATCATTTCAAATTGTGCGTGGATTATAGCAAGCTGAACCAAACGGTCGTCCTCATCATAGTGAATATAGCTTTCGAGATTGGACATATAGTTCATTACTTTCAACGGATCAGGCGGAATATAAATAGCCCGCTCAATAGGAAGACCGGGTTTGCCTATCCAGTTCTGTATTTTTCTAAATTCTCCTCTTGCTTTGTTCTGGCCTCTGACACTGTCGAGCAGGATAAAATGAAGTATATGAAGGAGGTTAAGGTTTATTGGTTTTTGCTTCAATTCTCCCAGGGCGAACTGAATTGCATTGCGATAATTTATAATTTCCTTAATGTCCTGCTTTTTGCTTTCTTCTTCAGGCTCCTCATTGGCGCCTTCAAACCTGAAGACCTCCTCAATTGTAGCCTGTGTCCCTTCAATCTGCGAAGATAAAACCGCTTCCTGTGTTGTCAGCGGACTTAATAAAATCTGAGGATCAATAACAGCCTGCAGGATACCGTCATATCTTGCCAAGGCGGCATTAGCCGGACCGATTAATCTGATAAAAGGTTTCCAGTCAAGTTTTTCTATAGGTAATCTTAAGGGAATATGCGGCTTCATTTTTATGTAACCTTAAAGTCAATATTTTCCGTTTCCATTTGTTTTTCAAGTTCTCCGGCTGTCTTAACATCTCTTAGCCATATTTATTTCCTATTTTATTGGCCATCCGCCGTGGGTGTCGATTACTTCGTCAACTTCTTTCATTATTTTGTTAGTTTGATTGATGCTTATGATAATATTGAACACCACATCCTATTATTATTTTTTGTTACTCAGGAATCTTATCGACTCCATATAATTTACACACCAATTCATTAACCTGTAATTCGTTTGCCTCTATCTCTCTCTCATGGCGTTCGCGTTCTCTATCACTGAGTCGCGTAATCTGTATCCTTTTCTTTAATTTATGTAGGGATTTACTTAGAGATATAATTTCAGATGCCAGTTTCGATTCTTGCTTAGTGATTGGGAGTTTGATTGGTAAATCTTCAATATACTGTTTGTTTGCACCAAAATAACCTCCATGAAATTTACCGGCTTGGGTTTTAAACCATGTATCAAGTAAAGAACTTGATAAATATGCAGTTAAGAGCCATGAGTCAATTTTATTTGAATGAATTCCAAATCCACCGGTAGTTACATTTACAAAAAAGAAATTGCCAACATCATCATAAAAAGCATTTAATTCTGTGACCATATAAGGAACCATTATTTTTGGCCCTTCCCATTTTTCAAGATTCTTACGCATAAGCCCATACCATTCTTCATGATCGAACTTGTTTGATTCACGTTGACGTAGGAATTTTTCATTTTGTTTAAGATAGTGCCATGCTAATGGGAATTTTTTCTCCATGCTATCTTGGGAAATGATTTTAGCTTCATTATTATCTATTTTATAAGGGAATAAAACTAAAGCGGTCGGTTGCGCAATATAACGGTTAATATTGCCGCTACGAACAACGCTTTTTAACAAACTTGATTCTATTTGGACCTTTTTTTGCAATACATCACTCCATACATGAATGACTTTTTCACCAGTATCATATTTTTTAAAAAGAAATACGTCGTCTGCACTTGTTTGTAGACCAACAAAAATTTCAGAAGCAACCTCTGAGAGAGGTGTATTGTCTTTCGCTACGTATATGCACCATGATTCACAGCTTTTATTTCGAAACACCCATGCTTCTGATGAGATTGGATGAACGGCCTTAAAAGAAACAACGTCTCTAATAGACTTGTCGCTATCGATAGAAAAACATTGCGATTCGCCGTCACTAAGTTTTTCTATACAACTATAACTAATCGTTTCACAATATGAATTATTTGAAAAAACATGAATCGCCGTGTACGTTGATACACCTCTAAATACTTGTTGGTCTTTGAAGTCAATTATTGAAACTATATGATTCCCTTTCGTAACAATTTCGCGTATTCCTTTTCCATATGTTGCTTGCCAAAATTTATGTGGACAAATAAATCCAAGCAATCCATCTGGCGCGAGAAGCTGTAATCCTCTTTCTATGAAAACCACGTATATATCATAATTGCCTTTTGCGGCCGATGTATACTGTTTCTTATAAAATTCGCATTCTTCGGGTTCCCATTTCCTTAGTTCCTGTACACGAATATACGGGGGATTACCTATTATGCAATCAAAGCCCTTATGTTCGTCAAGCAATCGGCCAAATCCACGAGTTTGACTATTCCAATCGAATGCGTTAATTCTAAATTTTAAATCCTCATCTCCGCCGAATAGGGTTCCAAATTTATTATCCCAATATTTGTCAAAGTCAGTTTGCGATAAGAGACTGTTGCCACAACAAATATTATTGTCTAAAGGAGGCAGTAATCTTGATTGAAGAAAATCTCGCTGCCAATGCGGCGGTAATCTTCCTTCCAACAGTTTGAGGTATAGACTCATAATTGTTACTTCAACCGCTTGGGCGTCTATATCAATCCCATATATGCAGGTTGAGAGTAATTGACTCCGGAACTTCGGAGACAGATGCCAGTTGCCCTCATTATCTTTAAATGCTATTGTGATTTTCTTTGTTCGTGAGCGTGTGCTTGCTGGCATTTCCGCAGCATTAGGGTGTTCTGATATGTATTGAATACAATGATCGATAAGAAATTGCAAAGTTGCAATCAGAAAAGAACCAGAGCCACAAGCCGGGTCAAGAATCTTTGTATTAAGAACCTCATAGGGTTTTTTATCTTTGATTTTTGGTCCGACAACCCTGCGAATTATTGTATCTACAACGAATCGAGGAGTATAGTAAACACCGCCTGCATGGCGGACTTCCGGCTTTGGCTCAGCCTCAACATTATTTTGTTTGACGGTAATGGTACTGCCTAGAAATCGTTCATAGATTATACCAAGCAAATCATCCCCGATTGCTTCGAATCTGTAAGCACCCTCTGGCATATATATTGAACGAATAAAATCAGCAAGCAATTCAGGTGGCACTTTAAGCTGTTCTGAAAAATGAGGTTTGAAAATGTAGCCGTTGTATTCTTCATCGAAACGTCGAAATTTTTTTATAAGCTCAGAATAAAGGTCGAGGCGATTTTTTGAGCAAGAATTCAAAATATCACGGAGTTCTCCATAAGGAGTAATATCCCTGTCTTCGCAAACACGTATGAACACAAGGCGATCAATAAGGCGTTGTGTTGCTTCTGTGAGGCGTGCAGCACCATGGTGTGTATTTGCTTCGGGGAAATTATTGCTATTTTCATTGTACAAAGCGCGAGCAAATCGCAATCTGAAATCTTCGAGATGTTGCAAAAATACACGGTCGACTGGTTCACTGCCACGGAGATCTATAAGCATCCGGTCAATTCCACGAATACGCCTACCTTTCCGCACACGCTTTATCGTGGCAAGAAGTTGCTCCAGCGATCCGCCAGCTACGCCACTTCGGCTGAATATCTTCCAGAGAATATCCCATTGAGTCGTATAGTCTTCGAAACGGAGATCAAAATCGCTAACTATACCGCGATCTGGTTCGGCATAATAGGGCTTTATAGTGGCGTCAAACAAACGGAATTGTTCGAAGTTAGTAAGCACAGCAAATGGAATTTGCGCGCTCCATGCATATGTTTTTGCTTGAAAGATCGCATCTTTATCTGTCTGAATATCGATATGAGGTGGTTTTGCCTCCACAACGAATCTTGTAAAACCGTCAATTCTAAAAATATAGTCGGGACGACGAGAACGTATCTTCTCACCTTCAAGCGTCCCGACCATCGCTTCAATAACCACGTCTTTCTCTGCCAATGAGCGGTGCGTGTCATTGGCAACATCCCATCCAAGGAGTTTCCAAAACGTGTCGATATATTCTTGGCGGATGACTGCCTCAGGTGTGTGCTCGTCTCGCAAATTACGTAGATTCGCACGAAATCCTTCTACCAACGAATGGATATCTTCGATGCTGCCTTGTGAAGTACAATTTTCTGTCACTGGAAATTCTCCGTCATTTCCTAAACTATCTCTACACGGTGCGGACCTCTCGAAAACTTAATATTAACACTTTTTGGAGAATAAAGCAAAAATCTGGTTAAAAATATTCTTGAGAAGGGACCCGTACCGCAGGGGTGCGGGCTAAACGGGATTGTTTCGTACTGCGTTTTGTGTATATTTACCGTTAAGCAATAGAATGAGCTGGGCAAGAAATCCTGCTGCTATGAGGATCAGGGCGAAGAAGTACGGCCAGTGGAGGCCGAGATTCTTTGCGAAGTATCCGCCGGCACCCGAGCCGACTATTACGCCGATAGAGATTGTGGTTTCGTGAACAACCATCTGTACGGACCGTTTTTTTGTGCCGCAGACGCCGTAGTAGAGGTGCGAGCTGTATGCGAAACCGAAGCCGCCGCCCATAACGATAAATGACAGGGCAAATACCGGTAGTGACCGGCCGTAAATAATCAGTACGAGCGATACGGCAAGCAGCACCTGGACCGCGAGCAAAAGTGTGGATTTGAAGTGCCAGAATGCACATCTGCCGGCGGCCGTCATCACGGCGAAATTAAAGACGCCGAATATCGTGACCATTATGCCGAACCATGTCTCGGAAAAACCGATGTCGGTGAAAAGCAGCGCAAACTGCGAGCGGGTAACGCCGAGGCATGCCCAGGAGCTGAATAGAGCAATGCGCGCAATCCAGCGGAAGCGCATCAGGTCGGCCCTGTTTTCACAGCCGGCGACGGGTTGAGCGTCCTCGTCGCCAAACAGACTCGCATGTACCGAGCCGTCAGTTGCTACGCTTAGAAATAGAAAGCAGACAAACATGCCGCAGGTAGCAAAGACGACGGGAAAGACGGTATTTGTCTCGATGAAGATACCGCCGAGCAAAGGGCCTACAATAGCGGCACCGGACCAGGCACCGTTGTAGGTTCCAAGCCGGCGATTCAAGGTCGGGCCTTCAAAGTCCTCGGAGACCCAGCTCATAAGAAAAGGCCAGAATAGTGACATTGCCGCTCCGGCGACCGCACCGGCAGCAATTACGGTCCAGATCAGCACCAGGTTGCCGACGAGCTGCTTCGACAGGATCGCATAAACCACGACGCTCATTGCCAGGGCCGATACAAAGGCAATGGCCACGGCGATGCGGGTGGTATTTTTTGGATTGTGCTGACCGAGGGCTGCGCCCGCCAGGAGCAGACAAACCAGGTAGCCGAACATATTTGCCGCCCAGGCGTAACCGACGTGGTCCTCCGAGCCGCCGATATTGCGAACGATAAATGGCATAGTCGTCCACCACGCGCTGAGACTGATAGCCATCATGAACGCCGCGCCATAGAGCGGACGAACGCCATGTAAAGCATTTATCGGATTTTTGCTAAATACACTTTTCATCGTCTTGCACCTTAGAATGGGCCATTCTATCGCCGCTGCTTTAGAATTCCACAAGATAATGGCAGAGCAATGATTATCCGGCGAATCACGCTTATCTTTTTGCGGCTGCATGGAACATTGGTGAGCTGCGAAACGTGAGCGTAAATTCAAAAGGCCCGTTACCAAAACGCCTCTTAGTGCCTATTATAAGTAGAGACGACAATCATGATAATTTGCAGTTTTTTATGTGCTGCATATTTTAGAAGGAGTTCGACGAAATGGCACAGACAGAGTCCAACAACAGATGGGGGCAAAAGCGAGGCTGGAATCTAAGCCACAGTTTTTCTATCGAACGTGCCGGCCCGGCTAATCGCTGCGCAGTCCGGATATGTTCGGCGATTATGCTGCTCTGCTGGGCGAGCATAAGTTTTGCCGGAAGCTCCGGCCCCGGAATCGGAATCAAAGTGGGTGCCCAAACTATGGACAGCCCCACCGACTTAGACAAAACGACACGGACTCGATTCGAGGTGGAAATCGCCAGCCCCAGATTCGCCAACGACTACTTCGACATAGCCCTGTCATTCGGCGGCTCATCATTCGGCTCTTATGACAGTGAATATGCGGAATTCGTTGACGATGTGCTGGTTGAAGAATTTTATACGGATCGTTACTCCATCTACGACCTGCGTCTTGCCGCGCGTTTATATCCATTTGGCGACAGTGACTGGCTCCAGCCATACGTTGGAGCGGGCATCGGATACTTCTGGTTTCTCGATTCATGGGAATACGAGTATTATGAAACCTATGAAGATCCGTACATTCCCGACGTATTCGATACATACTCTGAAACCGGAGAGGACACGGATACACTGGCCCACGGCTTGTTTCCTTTCGTCACGGCCGGCCTGATGGTTCCGCTCGCATCAAATTTCGAGCTGCAGTTCGAGTTCCAATATCATTACGATAAGCAAGATTCAGGTTTCGACTTCGGTGGCCCTGTTTACATGTTCGGCTGCCTTTTCCGATTTTGAGGCAAGGAAAAAATCCGTATCAGGCTTGTTCCGGTCCGGGCAAGGCATCTTGTTTTTCGCCGGCGATCAAATGCGGCAGGCCCTCTTCCAGCTCCATATTCTCGGTCAGGTCCTGAGCAACCTCGGTTAAAAAACGGCTCGGCTTCATCATTATCAGGCTACGAGAACGGTTGCGATAAAGCTGCGGTGCGACAAGATACAACTCGTCTTTGGCCCTGGTCACGGCCACGTGGAAGACTCGCCTTTCTTCCTCCAGATCCTCCTGTGTATTGATAGCCAGGTCCGTCGGAAACCTGCCGTCTGCCAGCCAGGGAATGAAAACAACAGGCCATTCCAGCCCCTTGGCCTGATGAACCGTGCTGAGAATTACGAATTCCTGTTCGGTCGGCCCGGTCACTACGTTCTCTCCGGAAAATTCTCCCGCTAAGACGACGTCGGCAAGGAAGGCCTCGACCGTATTGTACTGGGCGGCAAAATTGGCCAAAGCTCGAATATCCTGCTTGCGAAGCTCGGCTCGGTCATAATGAGAAATAAGGTAGTCATCGTAGCAGCGGTCCAGCACGGCGTCGATAATCTCTGCGGGGGAATTAAGCTTCGCCAATTCCCCGACAAGCCCGACAAAATCAACGTAGAAAGGTCTTGCACCGGCAGGAAGCAGGTCGGCCGTCTCCGGCTTGCAAGCCAGCTCGAATGTCTCGTCCGCCTGGCTGATATGTTGCCACACCCTGCGAGACAAAGCGCCGCCGACCCGGGGCAGCATCTTGAGCAGCCGCAGCCAGGCAAGCTCATCGTGCGGATTCTGCAGGATCCGCATATAACATAACACGTCCTTCATGTGCGCCTGCTCGAAGAAGCGCAGGCCGCCCCGAACGTTAAACGGAATGTTGCGACGCTGGAATTCCAGTTGAATCTCAAGCGAGTGCCAGTGGCTGCGATACAAAACAGCAATATCGTTCAGATTCCGGCCTTCATCGAGCAGGTGCAGCACATACTCGGCGATAAAACGGGCCTGGACGTAGTGGTCCTGGGTGGTGACAATAGCGGGTTTCAAGCCCGACGGCCTTTTAGCGTGAAGTGTTTTGTCAAGTCGACGGCTGTTGAGCGCGATGCTGGCGTTGGCCAGCGATAATATCTCAACGACAGAGCGATAATTCGTTTCAAGCTTGTATTCTCTGACATCGGGATATCGCTGCCTGAAGGTAATAATATTTTCAAAACTTGCTCCACGAAAACTGTAGATGGATTGGGAGTCATCGCCCACAACAGCAAGGCTGCGATGTTTGGACGCCAGCAGATCGACGATAGAGCCCTGGATGGCATTCGTATCCTGGTATTCATCGACGAGAATGTGCAGGAACTGATTTGCAAGAGCTTCTCGAACCTGCTCGTGCTCGGTCAGAAGCCGCAGCCACAAGCTGAGCAAATCGTCGAAGTCCAGCAGTTGCCGCTCCCTCTTTCTGGCCATGTAGAGTATCAGCACTTTCTCGATCTCGCCGGTCTCTCGAATGAACATCGGATAGCGTTTGGCGAGAACATCCTCCAACGGTTCGAGCGTGTTTTGGATAAAACTGGATATCGCGGAGAGCACCGACTTTTGCGGGAATCGCCGCTGACGAATATCAACTCCTGCATCATAAACACAAGAGGCTATAAGGTCCTTCGAGTCTTCTCGATCCAGGATCGTGAAGTCCGGAGAGATATCCAGCATTTTGCCGTGCCGGCGAAGAATCCGATTGGCGATATGGTGGAATGTGCCGCCCCAGATATCTCTTGTTTTCTGCTTTACTAAAACCTCTACCCGGCTGAGCATTTCGCGGGCGGCGCGGTTCGTAAAAGTCACGAGCATGATGCGCGAGGGATCCACCCCATTATTAACAAGCCAGGCCAGTCGATATGTCAGGGCCCGAGTTTTGCCGCTTCCGGCACCGGCGATCACTAACATTGGACCGGCCGGAGCGGTCGCAACGGCTAATTGTTCTTCGTTAAGATCTGCTGCGAAGTCTATCTGCCCCGCCGCAGTTCTTGATGCCAGTGTAAATTTCCTTGCCATTTCATTACATCGTTGATTCTTTTTCGTTGCTACTTATTTTATGCAAAGAGTGCAAACTGCTGGAAAGCAGGATAACAGAAAACTACCCGATTGTCAGCTTATAAACTTCCTAAAATGAGAAGTGTGCATCTTAAGCCCCTGTCGCCACTATACCCCTTTCTACTGACTACTTAAGCCTTGCTAAATATAAAGAGAATTGTAAAATGCTTTCATACAACCAGCGTATTAAACAGTATAAAAAATAGGAGCTGAGCAAAGGATATGACTATGAGACCAAGGCATTTTGCATCATTTTTCTCAGTATATTTTATGAAAGTATCTGTTTTACTCATGATGTTTTCAGTTATTTTCTTTACGCAGTGTAATACCATCGCCCAATCCCCAGGCATATTCGATAATAACTCAGATGTCGGCTCGGCAACACATGCCGGATCGGCACGATTCATTCAAAGCAGAAAAGAATATCAGGTAACCGGAGGCGGCGCGAATATCTGGGGACAGAAGGACGCATTCCAGTATTTATGGAAAAAAGATTCCGGCGATTTCAGCCTGACAACAAGAATCTGCTGGGTTGGAGATGGTAAAAACGCACATCGAAAGTCTGGCTGGATGATTCGTCAGAGTTTGACTGCCGATTCTCCTTATGCCGATGCCATAATCCACGGCGACGGTTTAACTTCCCTGCAATTTCGAAAAATCAAAGGCGAACCAACCGATGAAATACAGTCTCCGGTTTCCGCTCCTGTTTTTCTGCGCATCGAGCGGCATGGTGACGTCTTTTCTCTATACGTCAGCGAAGATGGAAAAGCATTTCAGCCTGTCGGATCCGTATCCGTTGCTTTAGTGGACCCTGTTTATGTGGGATTGGCCGTCTGCTCCCACGATGATACGACTACGGAAACGGCAGTTTTCTCTAAAGTTGAAATGAAGTCACTGGGCATACACAAAATGGAAGATCGGATTATTGAAAGTTCCCTGGAAACAATATCTGTAGAAACCGGTCAAAGACGCATTGTCTATCGATCCGGCACGCATTTTGAAGCTCCTAACTGGTCTAACGACGGCAAATACCTGCTCTTTAACAGCGGAGGAAGACTTTATACAATCCCTGTTTCCGGCGGCAAACCTGTGCAATTAAATACGGACTTCGCCGATCGCTGCAATAACGATCACGGATTTTCTCCTGATGGCAAATTGCTGGCGATCAGCCACCACCTCGAAGGAAAATCACTGATTTATGTATTACCCGCCACCGGAGGAACTCCACGACTTGTAACCGAGCTGGGACCTTCCTACTGGCATGGATGGTCACCCGATAGCAGGACTCTCGCCTACTGTGCTGAAAGAAACGGAAAATACGATATCTATACGATCCCCACAGAAGGCGGGCAGGAAACTCGATTAACGAACGCCGAAGGTCTGGATGACGGCCCCGACTACTCTCATGACGGCAGATATATATACTTCAATTCCGAACGTACCGGAGCGATGAAAATATGGAGGATGGACAGTGACGGCACGAACCAGATACAGATGACCAATGACGACCAATATGCCGATTGGTTTCCCCACCTGTCCGGCGACGGAAAACAGATTGTGTTTCTGTCGTATGACAAGGATGTGAAAGGGCATCCTGCAAACAAAGACGTTGCTTTACGTATTATGCCTTCTTCAGGAGATAAGCCCAGAGTCCTGACCCGCTTGTTCGGCGGACAGGGCACAATAAACGTCCCATCCTGGTCACAGGATAACAAATATATAGCGTTCGTAAGCTATCGTCTTCTCGGCAAAGATGGCGGCAACTAATATGAACTTGAAAGGAGCATGACGATGAAAAAAATTAATTCCATAAGATCTATGTCGCTTTTTGCAGCAATTCTTTTTTTAATTTGTGCCGCCGATGCGCTTTGCGCCGGCGATTCGGCATTCCATATTTCAAGAGGCGTCAATATAAGTCACTGGCTTTCACAAAGCCAAAGACGCGGACAGCAGCGGCAAACTTTCTTTACGAAAAAGGATGTGGAATATATCGCAGGGCTGGGCTATGACCATATCAGGCTTCCTATAGATGAAGAACAGATGTGGGACGAAAGCGGAAATAAAGAGGACGAAGCATTCGGACTACTCAACAATGCCATCCAATGGAGCATCAATAACAACCTGAGAGTGGTTGTAGATCTGCACATTCTGCGTTCTCACCATTTCAATGCCGAAGATAAGCCTTTGTGGACCGATCCGAAAGCACAGGAAAAGTTTCTGCTGCTGTGGAGGGATTTATCTTCCGAACTTAAGAAATACCCGGTCAGCCTGGTAGCTTACGAACCAATGAACGAACCGGTGGCGGACGACCCTGAAGATTGGAACAAGCTGGTTGAAAAAGCGGTAAAAGAAATCCGAAAACAAGAGCCTGACCGGACAATCGTAATCGGCTCGAACAGATGGCAGTCGGTGAGCACATTCGACCAACTCAGATTGCCACAGGGAGATCGCAATATAATACTCAGTTTCCACTTCTACACGCCCATGCTGATAACACATTACAAAGCCTCCTGGACGGAAGTCGGCAGGTACAAAGGGCCGGTAAACTATCCGGGGCAAATTGTTGCTCCAAAGGATATCGAAGGATTGCCGGCGGACATTGACGGGATCGTGAAGGGAAATAATGGCGTCTATAATCGTGAGATTCTTGAGAAATTGTTTGAGAAGCCGATAGAGGTGGCAAAGAAATATGATCTGCCGCTTTATTGCGGTGAGTGGGGATGCCTGCCAACGGTTCCCCGCAAAGCAAGATTGCAGTGGTACTCGGACATTCGCCATAACCTGGAAAAACACAATATTGCCTGGGCAAACTGGGATTACAAGGGAGGCTTCGGGATAGTCGGGCAAGCCGGCCGGCCCGATGAGGAAATGATTCGCGCGCTGATACCAAAATAAAAAATCAGCTCAATCAACAAGGCTGAATTAAATATAATCATGAGCTTATACCAAATACGATTAAATTGTGCACTTTTGTCATTTCGACCGGAGGGCCACGAAGTGGCCTTCAAGCGGAGAAATCTGGTATACGAAACCAATCCATGTACAGTAACCAGATCTCTCGACTCCGCTGCGCTTCACTCGAGATGACCCAGGTAAGCGCAGTTACTAATCAGAAATCGTATAATACCAATTGGAATTAGTACTTGCGCCACACTGTCATTCCCGCGAAGGCGGGAATCCATTTTTCCCCAGCCAGGAGTCCTGGTAAAGAGTAAAATTGAATATGTGCTATTCTGCAGGAGGCACAAAGTCCGATAAGACATTAGGGCGAGTCTCGCAGTGACAAAGGCTTGCCGAGGATTTCATAATGCAGGATCGCCCTTCTTAGCTCTTCCGGGTTGTCGTAATCCAATAGAAGTTCGGAGAGATATTCCGACTCAGGCATTTGTGCCGGTTCATAAGCTCGCTTATCTTGCAGTCCTTTGATTGTTTTGCCTGTAGGCTCCGTGAGTTCGACGGTCTCGGGCGGAATCTTTGGTTCCGTTAATACCGGTTTGAGTTCAGGCGTCTTTTTACCGGATTGAGGTTGGAAAGCCTGTTCGGCTTCGACTGCAAATTTACGGACGGCAGCCTGGAGGTCGGCAAACTTCATTCGCGGTTGTTGTGCGGCGGGGCGAGGCTGTTGGCGTTGGTCTTGTGCGGAGTCGGCAGGACGTTGTAGCTGCCTTAGCATTTGTTCCCGTGCCTCCCTGCTGTGTAACGGTGGTTTGTGGGCAGGTTTACCAGGTAATTGTTCGTTCGGGCCGCCGGGCTTTTTCGCCTTCGCTTTTATAATACCGCCAATTGCCCAGAAGACCGCAAGAACTACGACGATCAGGATGTTCATCCAGCCTTCAGCGTCATCGCTTCGACCTGCCAGAATTATTTGTGCTAAAAGCTCAGTCATACGCTTTACTTTCGACCATAGAGGTCATACTGAATCAAGTGTTAGAGCATGAATAATCGAGACTATTCTTTCTTCTTGGGCTTTGCAATGGAATCTCGCATTAAGGTATCAGCCATAACGTTTTTCATTTTATAATAGTCCATGACACCGAAATTGCCCTTCTTGAAGGCCTCAGCTATCGCCAATGGCACTTTTGCTTCATTTTCAACTACGAGTGCCCGCATTTCCTGCTCGCGTGCCACAGCCATAGCCCGGCGTTTTTCGGCCTCGGCCTTCGCTCTTCGCATATCTGCTTCAGCCTGGGCGGCCTGTAGTTGGGCGCCGATGTTCTCGCCTACATCGACATCGGCAATATCGATGGATAAAATCTCATAAGCCGTACCGGCGTCAAGCCCCTTGGCAAGAACCGTTTTTGAAATATTGTCCGGATTCTCTAAAACGCTTTTGTACGTTATTGCACTACCGATAGTGGTAACAATTCCTTCACCCACGCGAGCGATAATTGTCTCTTGAGTGGCGCCGCCTATGAGTCTTTCGATATTGGCTCGGACGGTTATGCGAGCCTTTGCTTTCAACTGGATGCCATCCTGAGCCACTGCATCTATCGTGCCTCTGCTCTTCGCAGGATCGGGGCAATCGATCACCTTGGGATTGACGCTTGTCTGGACCGCTTCGAGGATATCGCGGCCTGCCAGGTCAATTGCCGTAGCCGTTTTCAGGCTCAAATCAATATTTGCCCTGTTTGCCGCAACGAGGGCGCGCACAACATTCGGGACCCGGCCGCCAGCCAGATAATGGCTTTCCAAATCCGTCGTCGTCAATGTCAGGCCCGCCTGAATCGCAGTGATTTTGCTCAGGACGATGGTTCTCGTATCGACCCTTCTGAGCCACATCCCAATAAGCTCGGAGAATTTGACGTCCGCTCGCGAGAGTCTGGCTTGCAGCCACAGTCGGAAGAATTTCAGGAACAGCATGAAGGCCACAACCGCTACAAGAATGACTACGACCAAAATCGCCACCATGACAACTTTTGTCGGATCGGTTTGTGCCAGAGTCGTGTTTGTTAAGTTATACATAATACTTGTCCTTTCATTAACTCTCTTCGATTATACGAACAGTCAACTGCGTGCTTTCCACGTTGATGACCTTGACCTTTTTGCCCTTGTCAACATATCCGCTCTCAGCGACACACTCGACTCTCTGTCCGGAGAAATCGCACATTCCCACCGGCCGCAGCGGTGTAAGGACAACGCCTTCGGCACCGAGCAGCTCTTTAAGCCTGTTCGTATCGGGTATGGCATCGCCCTGCCGGCGTTGCGGGGGTGTGAGCGTCACGCTTTTGCCGAACCTGGTTTTTGGGAATATCTTGTAAGCGACAACTAACACCGATGGAATCATTATAGCCGCGATTCCTATGCCGATCCACCCGACAGTAACACTATATTGGAAAAAAATCACTATACCGCCGACCAGGCAGGCAAGCGCGCAGATACTGATCAGGCCGCCGCTCGGCACGAATACTTCGGCGACGATCAGCGCCGCACAGGCAAAATAAAGAAAAACGGCAAAAATAAGCCACCAACCCATTCACTTTTCCCTATGATTGCTCTTACACTACTTTGACAACAACTCTGTTGCCGTGAATTTTTATTATCTCGACCCGAGTGCCTTTGTCAAGAAACTCGGCTTTGGCAACGACATCCACGATTGCATCGCCGAATCTTGCTTTTCCGGTAGGTCTCAGCGTTGAAACGACTTCTCCGATGTCACCTATATTAACGCCGATGGTTTCAAGTTCAGGCGGTGCCGTCATACTGATTTCCATTTCCGTGCCCTGCTTTGCTACCGCCGGCACCAGAATCAACCCGCTTAGGAATTGGAGTTTAGGCAGATACTTTGTAAGTATCCACGCCAGGACGACAAATCCAAGAAAGCCGAACGACAATCCCATAAGCCCATCTATGAATACATCCCAATTTTCAGGACCATCAGGCCAGGGAACCCTGTTGGGGGGATTCTTGATTAGCATGCCGAATAAGCCGACCATGACACAAATTATTCCCATCATTCCCGCGATGCCAAAACCGGGCAGTACGAAAATCTCAACCAACAGCAGGAGTATCCCCACGAAAAATAACGCCACCTCCACCCAGTTTGCCAGTCCCACCAGGTATTTGCTGCCGATGATTATTACAAGGCATATCACCGCTACGAGCCCGGGTAGTCCGACGCCCGGCGTGTTAAATTCAATATACACTCCCAGCATGGCAAGCATTACAAGCGCTGCCATCACCGCCGGCGAGTTTAACCACCGGACCATCTCTTCCGACCAGAGAGTTTTGAGCACCATCGGCTCGCCGGTGAAAGTCACGCCATCACGTTCGGCCAGGAACTCAAGGGCCCCTGCCCGGTCTTTGACCTGTGCCCTGGCAATTCCATACTCGAACGCCCTGGCAGCGGTCAGCGTCAAAATCTCGTCATCTTTAACAATCAGCTCTTTGCCGTCCAGATCATATTTATTCGGATCTTCGGGCAGTTGCGTGTCTTCGATGAACTCGCTCTGGCCCGTTTGCAGATTCTTTACCCTGTAAACCTTTGTCTGCATAGTGACCATTGCCTTTAGCAGTGCGGCCGGATAATCGTTTGCCTCTGCTGCCCGCGCAAAGGCTGCCCGGGTAAAACTCTCGGCTTTTTCACGCTCAACGCCTTCGAGTTTGCCGCCTATTGTAATAGGAGCACAATCGCCGATGGTGGTGTTCTCGCGCATGATGATATCCCGGCAGGAGACGCTTATCATCGCACCGGCTGATATCGCTTCGGTGGTTACGTAGGCGACCGTGTGTACTTTTTGACCGATATCGAGTATGAAGTACTTGGAAATATCGTCCGCGGATTGCAGCAGCCCACCGTATGTGCCGATTTCATAGATGATGTATTCGGCGTCGTTATCAAGGGCGATGTCGGTCCTGCGCTTGATGGATTTGTAGAGCCCATCGTCGATCATGCCCTTGCAGACAATGACTGCTGCGTTGACGGTGGGCGAATCCGTGCCGGCGGCGTTCGGCTCAGACGCCATACTCAATCCCGCGATCAATATCAGGCACATAACACCAACCGCAATTATCCGAAATGGACACTCCATATAGCCAATTATACCTTCAAATTGCTCGGCTGCCAGTATATAGTCAGGAATCGGAAGAAATTTTTGGTTTGACTCCCTCCCATTGCAGGCCGCCGATGATTGCCTGTGCGATATTTGTGAGGTGGTCGCCGATTTTCTCGACGTTATCGACCAGGTCGATAAATATCAAGCCCGTCTGTGGCGAGCAGATGCCTCCGGACATTCGCTCTACGTGGCTGCGGCGAAATTCTATCTGCATCCTGTTAATGTTGTTTTCGTGAACCAGGGCCGATTTAGCTCCCTTTATATCGTTATCTTTCAAAGCTGTGATAATATGATCACACATCCCTTCTATCTCTTTTTTGAGTTCGTTAGCTTCCTTAAGTGCCGAATCGCTAAATAAAAGCTTCTGGCCGATTTTTCGTTCGGCTATTTCGACAATATTGACGGCATGATCGCCGATACGTTCCAGGTCGTTGACCGTATGCAAAAGCACCGGCAGCTCGATCGAGACTTCATCAGACAAGTTCCTGCGTGATAACGCCGAAAGGTAAGATGTGATTTCGAGCTGCAACATGTCGATAAAATCTTCTAATTCTCTGACGGATCCGAGTTCTTTTCTGTTATTGTTGATAATTCCGCTGATAGAGCGCATCACGGCTTTTTTTGCCGTTTGAGCC
>Ga0114918_10001951_pt1 | contig 18510 bp, 19 predicted proteins | sample LantaG_FD_87015 | JGI IMG/M metagenome (GOLD analysis project Ga0114918, IMG submission 87015) | Deep subsurface microbial communities from Baltic Sea to uncover new lineages of life (NeLLi) - Landsort_02402 metaG | ecosystem: Environmental > Aquatic > Marine > Oceanic > Sediment | place... | reverse complement strand
TTTCGACTTAACAGTGATGAAAGAGTTCAAGGTTCGAGACTACACATTGACCATGATGATGCAGTCCTACAACCTGTTTGACCATCGTAACGTATCATATATGGATGTCCTGAAGGACGAACCTCGAGGATACGAGGCTGGGCGACGGCTGGTGTTCGGCATGAAGTTTGAGTTCTAGGGGGCCTGAAACGCCTGACACTTGACCGAGGGTTATGAGCGAGTTGTTCTGGTGGCTGTGAGATTCTGTGTTCCCGGCTAATCGGCGAGAATATATGCGGCGAGAGGAAGCTATTAGAAGAGTATTGAGGAGAGATTTGGTGGGAAAACCGAGCACATTAGGCCCGGGGTCGCCTATAAAAACATCATTGGCTCTGCTTTGCGCCTTACTGCTTCTGGCGTGCTATTGCTGGGCACAGGCGCCTGGGCAGGTTGGGGAGGGCACGTCATCCACGGCCACGCCTCCCGGACTCGCTTTCGGCGAGACGACTACCGCAACCTCGGCCGTGGCGACATTGACAACTGTTTCGACCACAGGCACGCCGACGACGGCAAGTCCCTCCGCCAAGCCAAGCCAAGCGGCACAGGCTCCAGAGGCGGAGAAGGCAGGTGGACTGGGGCTGGTCAAGCTTTTCAAGAGCGGTGGGCCAGTGATGTGGCCGCTGTTGTTGTCGCTTTTGGTCGGCATTGTCTTCATGGTGGAGCGAGGCATAGTGTTTTGGGTCGGCAGCATTAACGCGCGTGAGTTCATGATGCGGGTCAATACGTCAATTGACAAAGGTGATATGAATGCCGCGATGGCCATGTGCGATGCTAGTAGGGGGCAGATCCCGGCGGTTATCAAGGCGGGACTTCTTCGCTGGGACAAGGGCCGTAAACACGTTGAGAGAGCCATCGAGACAGCAGGTGCGGGAGCCATGTCCAAATTGGAAAGAGGGCTGCCCGTTTTGGCCAGCGTCGCCAACATCGCACCTTTGATGGGCTTTCTTGGCACGGTAACAGGAATGATAAGGTCGTTCGGGGTTATTGCGAAGGCTGGTCTATCCAATCCCGGGCTCGTAGCCCAAGGTATCTCCGAGGCGCTGATAACGACCGCGTCTGGGCTGATTATCGCTATCCCGACGCTTGCGGCCTACAACTACTTCACAAGCACTGTCGCGAAGACGGCGCTTCAGATGGATGAGAGCACGTCCCAGCTACTTGACCAATTGCGATGAGGTTCAGGCGCAGAGGCAGCATTCGGGCTAACATCCCGTCCGCCTCGATGGGGGACATAGCCTTCCTTTTGATCGTCTTCTTCATCGTTACCACCACATTCAGCGTGGATAAGACCAAGGTGAACTTGGCGGAGAGCCTCGAGCGAGAGGCTACTGTGCCCGGCGCTGCCATTATCGTCATTGATAGCGATGGCAACATATTTCTCTCTCCGGGGGACCGAAACCCCGAACTTCGAGGCATCGACGACGTAACAGTTTTTGCCCTGAACCTGGTCGCGCGAGCGCCTCAGACACAGTTCACGATCAAGGCGTCGAGGGACGTGGAATACCAATATGTTGACAAGGTTCTGGAGCAGCTGCGCGATGTCAATGCGCGGAACATTTCGCTGTTGACGTTTCAGAAGGTTCGGACTTCTGCTGGTTAGCGGAGAGCGACATGAGGTTCAAGAGCAGGCTGAAGATTGATGAGGAGTTCAACTTATCCTCTACTGCTGACATAGCTTTTCTCCTCATAATCTTCTTCATGGTTACAACAGCTTTCGGGACAACGAGAGGGCTGGAGATGAGCCTTCCAAAAAAGCAGAAGACACAGGAGGCTGCTACTACGGCGGCGGTTCTGATCGAAATACACCGAGACGGAAGCATTAGCCTCGACGGAACGCCCTCTTCGGTCTCGGATATACGGCCGTATCTGGAACCGAAACTCGCCCGGAACCCCAACAAGTTCGTCCTAGTGAAATCTGACTTATCTGCCAAATACCAGGGCATGGTATCGGTGATCGATGAGTTGAGGCAAGCGAACGTCAAGAACATCTCGGTACCGACCCAGATGGAGATTCAACGATGGGGTCGGTATGAGGGTGGAGGGTCATAATTGCAGGTCGCCTTTCAGCGAGGGAACATCGTTTAAGCGTTTATGAAACGTATGCGAGCATTCAAGACACGTTAGCTTATTCATCATAACTAGGAGGTTGATCATGAGACAGTTCTATCACGTGCTCTTGCCAGCTATTGCGATCATTCTGGGAATGCTCATCGCCCCTGCTGCGGTGCTCGCCCAGGAACCATCCACAAGCACTGACCTTGCCGCCTCGGACAATCCCTTGGAGCTGATCAAGAGCTACAAGGGCGAGAAGATCGACTTCGTGCTAGACATAGCGGCCTTCAAGCTCTACGACGCGCCGGGCGCCAAGATCGAGGTTTACTACGAGATAGCGAACCCCGCGCTCGAGTTCAAGCAGATCGTCTCCGGCGAGCTGGCTACATCCCTGATCATAGCCGTCAGAATACTCGACAAGGACGGCAAGACCGTCAAGGAGGCGGCCAATCGCGGTTCGACGAGAGTAAAGAACCAGCAGGAGGCGGCCGACCCGAAACTCGCTGGGAAGTTCGTGTCATCGTTCAACCTCAATCCTGGGCACTACGTTTTCGAGGTTGGTGTGAAGGACAATCTCAGCGGCAAGATCGGCGTCCAGAAGAGGGAGTTCGAGGTCAAATCGATAGCCCAGGGCGAGCTGGCACTTAGCAGCATTGAGTTCGCGAAAGATGTTGAAAAGGCCAAAGAAGAGGAACAATCGGGCTTTCTGAAGCCCACGCTCAACATGGTGGTTACGCCTCAGCCGAGCCGCCGGTATCGTCTTGGGGACACGCTGTCGGTTTACTTCAACGTGTACAATCTGAAGGTCGATAACGCCGGCAGGCCGCGGTTTAAGGTTACCTACAAGTTCAAGCATGATGGCGACAGGCGGATCATGCGGCAGGTAGTCGTGGGCGAGCGAGTCGAGGGCGCAAACCAGAGCCATCTTTATTCATTCTCTCTAACGCCAACATACAAGGGCAGCGATAAGTCCAAGTTCAAGGTCGGCAACTACACCCTGTTCATAAAGGTCAGCGATGAGCTGGCCGGCAAGGGAGTTGAGACGAAGGAGCCATTCAAGATAGTAAAATAGATAACTATCTCCGCCGATGCCTCGTGATTCTCGTGCCAGTCCAAGCAGACTAGCAAGAACCGCAGGGCGAGGCCGATTGTTTCACCGATGGTGATCAAGTAGAACACATTGGGAATTAACCTATACATCGATTTGGGAGGGAAGTCTGATGCGTATTTCTAGCAGTCAAGCTCTGTTGTTTGGTTTGCTGGCTCTTGTGATAGCCAGCGTGTTTTGCCTCAGCCAGGCGGCGTTTGCGACGGAGGAGGAGAATGGCGGGACCTACACCGGCATCTCAAAGGACAGAAGCTGCACATGGTGGCTCGACGAGAGCAAGCAGGTCAGCAAGGATGACAAGGCCGCGATAAAGAAACTGTTCGAGGCGCTGGAGAAGAAGCTGGAGAAGGACGGCCTAGATTCCGTGAAGTTCCCCTGGAAGGCACCTGAGATAGAGGAAGATGAGGAGGTCGGGAAGGAGGAAGAGAAGAAGGAGCTAACTGACGAGCAGAAGAAATGGGAAGAGGACGAGGTCTATGAGGACCCCGAGACCTGCCCTGGCGTGATCATACCCAGCAAGGATGATCTCAACATAGCCAAGGTTGACGGCGTGCCGACTGGGACGCTGTTCGTTGTTCGCGGCACGTTCGACGACCCCCGGATAGAGGTCTGGCGGATGAAGCTGGCGAAAAAGAAGGATGCGTGGACTGTCACTGGCCGGGAGATCGAATACTCATTCGAGCGCGCGCATGTGATGTACGTGAAGAAGAACACAGCTTATACCTTCAAAGAGATCAAAATTGATCATGATCTCATGCATATCTCGATCGACGAAGGTAGGTTTTATCCGCTTTATGCCGGCACGAAGATAATCGGGGGCACGGTAATCGGCAAGGGCAAGATGAATTACAGGCCGCCGACCAAGCTGGCGAAGGATTGGGAGACGAGCCAGGAGGTTGATTCACTGAGGCGTCGAACCGCCGAGGTGACGCGCCAGAAGGGCGTCGATGAGCTCAAGGACGCCCCGCTCACAAAGATACCCTTTTATTTCGCACCTTGTAACTTTGACAAGTATGTGAAGCTCAGCGGTTTGCAGAAGTTCGAGATCACGGACAAGGGGGAGCTCGAAGAGGCCGAGAAGCTCATCAAGAGCGAGATTGACTGGTTGGCCAAAACCAACTTCGGCGTCAAACTGCCCTACAAAGGTCAGCCCGAGGGTGAAAAGCACACGTTGATGCTCTATCAGCTTCCTGACTATGACGAACTGTGCGACTTATACGTATATGGCCCTAAGTACCAATGGATTGGTTACTACGATTATCCGGCGGACCAGGGGAATCAGGAGGAAATAGGGCTTTATATGCACAGAGAGAAACGTTTTATGATAGGTGAGGAGAAAAAAGGCGGGGGCGTCTGTGCGTACAACCGGCCAGAGCAGAGGGAGAGTCTCACACGGCGCGAGGCCGAATATGAGCCCACAGAAGAGGCCCGACAGCTTGACCGAAGGATAGACATTAACATCGGTTACAAGGAGCAGACAGTTGATCTGCTGGCCAGCATGGGCGCAGTTGAGTTCTTCAACGCCCAGACCGCCATTTTTGCGAAGATCAGGGCCACACTCGAGCTTGAGATAACTAGATCAGGCGCTAGGTTCTTTCGTATCGGTGTTTCTTCTCTCGCCACCAGGCCTGCTATCCCAATGAACATCAGCAAAGTAGTGGATGACAGAGGATTGGACATCCTTCGGTTCGGGACGCTTGATCTTGTCTATCCGCCGTTAGCACTTGGCCAGCGAGTGAAATTCACGGCCGAATATGAGGGCCCGGTGTGTGCAAGGCTCTTCACCTCATCAGCCTACACTTCGGGCAATACCGGATGGGCGCCCAGCTATGGATACTTCCAGTGCACGCCCTGTGCGATCGTAATGGGTGTTCCGACACCCCATACGTCCGTCTCGGTTGGCGCAGTAGAGGAGAGATGGACCGAGGGGAACAGGAACTTCTCGCGCTGGGTGTCGGATGAATGTATCAGGATGATCGGATTCGTGTATTCAAACTACAGCGTCCGCGAAGTTGAGGTCACCAAGCCCAACGGTGAGCCGCTCAACATATCGCTCTATTACTATCCGAAGATGAGATATTACATCTCCTTGTCGGATTTTGACAGTTTCGCAGAGCGGCAAAGGTACGCAGAGGATGACGATCCGCGTAGAAGGTCTAAGAAGGATATGACCAGGATCCGTATGCAAGAACGCAGGACCATGGCCCCAGACAGCATAGTTACGGAGTTCGAGAGCATCCTTAGGTTCCAACAGGCGCTTTATACCTCATTGCCTTACCGGAAGATAGCGGCGGTCCAGTTGCCTGTGTTTAGTGGTTACGGGCAGGGCTTCCCGACCATGCTCACTCTTGACGGCACTTCATTCTTCTCGGCGGGGGATGCCGCATTACATGAGATGCACCCCGGTCGTTGGGGCGCCGAGTTCTGGTCACACGAATCCGGTCACCAGTATTGGGGGCACGTCATTATGTGGGCCAACCCGCGGGATCAGTGGTGGTCTGAGGCGTTTACCGAGCAGCAGTGCGCGATGTACATGCAGGCTTCCCGGAGTGACACGGACTACATGAGCAAGTTGAATGATTGGCGGCGTGTTGCGTTGATTATGAATGCCAAGGGCGAGGAAGCACCAATGACGCTGGGCGGTAGCCGTCTTACTCGGCTGGCGTGGTACGGGCTTTTCTACTGCAAGGGACCTTATTTCGTCCACATGATCCGCCAGATGATCGGTGACAAGGCATTCATGTCCTATGAGCGCAATCTGGTGAAATCCCTGTATTGGAAGAGAGCAACGACCAGCGACTTCGTTAACGTGCTTGAACAGACCATCGGCAAGGACAACATGCTCGCCCTGTTCGGCAAGGACAACATGCAGTGGTTCTTCGACCAGTGGATATATGGGACGGGGATCCCCAGCTATGAATACGGCTACAAGATATCCGGCAACACCGCGAAGATCAGGATCAAACACATTGACGTTCAGTTCCGGGTCCGCATCCCGATCTGGGTCTATGACAAATCAGGCGAGAAATATGCGATCCCGATTCTTCTGACTGGCGAGAAGCCGATAGAGGAGTTCGAACTCAAGCTTCGCGGCCCGGCCAAAAAGATCGTCCTTGATGAATTTGGCGCGGTTCTGACACGCAAGATCAAAAAAGTGAAGTATAGCAAGATAAAATAGAGACTTGGTCATTTGCATTCCTCCTATTCCTGGGGGGCAGTGAACGCTGCCCCCCATTTGACTCTTGCTGCCGGGTGGTTCCCACCTCGCGGCCGGAGCGCTGCCCTGGTGGTGAGAGATGTGCTGAGACGCTTTCCTATTAGGTTCTGCCTGGTGTTTCTGGCAGCGCTCTTGTGCGCAGGCTGCGGCGTTACCTACTTGGCATACGACAGCCTTGACGCATCTGGCAAGAGGACGTTCGACGAGATACGCTACGTAGCCACGGACAAGGAGCTGGGCGAGTTCGTCGAGCTGAAGCCGGGTGAGCGGGCCAAGTGGGTCCAGGACTTCTGGAAACGGCGAGACCCGACGCCGGACACACCGATCAACGAGTATAAGCTCGAACACTATAAGCGGCTGCGCTACGCTCAGAAGAAGTTCCAATGGGGCAGGAAGCCGGGCTGGAAAACCGACCGAGGCAAGGTATTCATCAAATATGGGTCTCCGAATGACGTGGAGTTGAAACCGATGGGCGACGTCGCGCTCATGGGCGGGTGGTATTCCAAGCCGTTCGAGAAATGGTCTTACGACTACATTCCCTATGTGGGGACCGACATACAGTTTCTCTTCGTCGATCTTCACATGACGGGGGACTATGAGCTTGCGGGCTCGATCAAGGATACGTCGAACACCCCGGATGAGAAGGTCCAGGCCTCCAGGTCGGACCTGAGCTCCCAGCAGCAGACTTCTGCATTCGAGGATTTTCATCCGGAGCAGAATCTCCCTGAAGGCCAAAAGGAACAACAGGGAGACTACGGCTACAGGCGCAGCACTCGGGCTGGAGGCGGCGAGTGGGAGACCAAGGCGGAGGGGACGACGCTGTCCGAGGAATCGATCATCGATGTCGAGCAGGGCGTGAACGACCCTTTCAAGGCGGCCGTCCCAATCACGTCGGAGGAGGCCGCGCTTGAGCTAACAGCCGGCGTCTTGACGTTCGAGTCGCCGGGCCGTGCCAACATGGAGGAGTTTGACTTCGTCATCCCCAACACAGACCTTGAGTTCAGGGCCGACGACGAAGGGGTCCTCAAGGCTGAGATGATAATCTCAACCCGCCTATACGACTCCAAGCGGCGCCTGGTTGGCGGAACTGTGCGCCGTCGCTTCGCCGTAGAGAATCTCGAGGAGAACACCACTGCTCCGGACAAGTTCTTCATTTATATCGCCGGGGCCCTGCTTGAATCCGGCCTCTACGAGATCGAGGCAGTAGCGGTTGACCAGAACTCCAAGCGGTATGGCTACGTCCGCAAGAGCTTCGAGGTCAGGATAATCGAGCCGCATCGTCTCAGCCTTTCAAGCATCGAGCTCGCCTCATCTGTGAGGCCTGCGACCGAGCTGTCGATGTTCGTCAAGCACAGCTTCGAGGTCCTGCCCAACCCAGCCGGAGTCTATCGCATGGGCGGAATACTGAGCGTCTATTACGAGATATACAGCCTCGCCATAGCTGGCGATGGCGCGCCGAAGTTCATGGTTCAATACTCCATCTCGCCCCGCGACAATCCCAACAAGATCATCTTCCGCTACAAGTTCCTTGCGCCTCGTGAGGGCGGCCGCAACCAAATGCAGGTCTATCGGCTGCCTCTTAGGCCGGACATCATCGATTCTGGCGAATACACGCTGCACGTCAGAGTGGTTGACGTCGTCGAGGGCGTGGAGCTTCTCGCCCGCACAGATTTCGAGGTGATTGAATAGGCTATGGCAAGTAGGTTGGACGGTCGCGACCACGAGCTAATCAGGCTGGACCAGGTGACCAAATCCTACATAATGGGCAGGAGGGAGCTTCTGGTCTTGCACGACGTCTCGCTCTCGGTGCACGATAACGAGTATGTGGCGATAATGGGTCCTTCGGGCTCGGGCAAGACGACGTTGATGAACATAATCGGCTGCCTCGACAGGGCCACGAGTGGCAGCTACCATCTGGAGGGCGAGCCGATTGACGAGAAGAGCGACAGGGACCTTGCGAAGATACGGTGCAAGAAAGTTGGCTTCGTGTTTCAGACGTTCAACCTCCTTGCAAGGACTTCGGCGCTTCGGAACGTTGAGCTGCCCATCCTGTATAAGGGCGGGTCAGGGCGGATGCGGAGGAAGAGGGCGCTTCAAATGCTCAACCTGTTGGGCCTTGGCGAGAGGGTCAAGCACAAGCCCGGCGAGCTTTCGGGCGGGGAGCGGCAGAGAGTTGCTATCGCAAGGGCGCTTGCAAACCATCCAAGCCTGATACTGGCCGATGAGCCTACCGGCAACCTCGACAGCAAGACCGGCGATGAGATAATGCACATCTTCGCCGACCTACACGCCAAGGGCAATACGCTGATCGTGGTAACTCATGAGCAGAACGTAGCGACGCACGCCAATAGGATAATAAAGCTGCTCGACGGCGGAGTGGTCTCCGACGAGCGAATCGAGCGAGGGAGCCGAAGCGATGTTTGAGGCGGCAACCCTGGCCTCGATCTCCACAGCGGCGAGTGCATCGGTGGGAACCATCTCAACCAGCGCAACAGCTGCCTCGAGCATGGCCACCCTTTCAACCGCGGCATCGCTCGTGCAGAAGGCCGCAGCCGCGACGCCGATCTCGCCGCCCGGGCCCGTATCGTTCTGGCACTCAATGGGGTTCACGGCCGCCGGTGGCCAGGTGATGGAGATGTTCAAGAGCGGCGGCCCGTTTATGTGGCCAATCTTGTTTGCCTCGTTCGTCGTTGTGCTATTCCTAGTCGATCGGTTGGTAAGCCTCTCACGGGAGGCGAGGGCTACCAACAAGATGCTGAAGTCGCTCAGCTCGCTTGCTTCAGAACCTAACGTCAACGCCGAGCAGATCGAGGCAAGGTGCAGGCAGTTTGAGAAATCCCCCATAGCGACAATGACCGTTGCGGGGCTCGAGAAGCTCGAGGCTGGCGAGATGCGGAACATCGAGAGCGCTGTCGAGCGGGCTGGTCAGGCAGAGATGGGCCGTCTCGAGAAGGGCCTTCCCGCGCTTGCGAGTGTCTCCAACATCGCGCCGCTGATCGGCTTCCTCGGCACAGTCTGGGGCATCATCCTCGCTTTTCACGTCATCGGCCTCAAGAAGGTGGTTAATCCGCAGGACATCAGCGAGGGCATATCTCAGGCGCTCATCATGTCCGCCGCGGGCCTGGCCGTCGCAATACCGGCATCCGGCGCCTACAACTACTTCACGACGCGAGTCGGCAGAATCGCCGTGATGATGCATGAGGGAGCATACATCTTGACCGTCCTGTTCTCGATGATGGTGGGCGAGTTGGTCGAGCCTGATGAGGCGTCTGCGACCGATGAATCTGAGAAACCGGCGGCTAAGGGGGACGATGAGTGATGAACGCTGCGCTGTTTCTCGAGCAAAAACGGAGATTCGATCAGAAGCAGATTCTACTTGCTGCTGTTATCGCACTCTTATTCCACCTATGGCTCTTTTACTTCACGTTCCCCATAACGCCAGCCCCGACCTACGAGGAAGTAAAACACAGCGTGAAAATCAGGCGTTGGCGCCCGCGGCAGAGAGAGAAGCCGAAGGTCAAACCGCCGCCTCCCAAAAAAACAGTAAAGAAGGCCAAGTTTATCATTCCAGTGCCCGATCCGACGCCGAATGAGCCGGAGGAGATTCAGCCGCTAGAGCCTGAACCTCAGATTGAGGAGATCCCTCCGGACGAGGATTTCGTGTGGGGAATCCCCGAGGAGCCGGACGTCGAGGTCGGCAAGGAGGAGGCAAGGATCTACAATCAATGGGAGGTCAGTCAACAGCCCGAGATCGTGAAGGAAGTGACGCCGAGCTATCCTGCTCTTGCACAGCAGGTCGGGAAAGAGGCCATCGTGGTTCTAATGCTCGTTGTCGATGCGAATGGTGATGTTGTGAGCCATCAAGTGCTCCACGCAACGGGCGACAAGTTCAAGCAGCAATTCATAAAAGAAGCTGTGATGGCTGTCTATAAGTATAAGTTCAGCCCGGCCATTCAGGCCGGCCACCCTGTCTCCTGCTGCGCCAAGATCACGGTCAAGTTCAAGTTGCAGTAGCCCATTCTGAGAGCCCAGCTTCTCTCGACTCGCAGCAGAATACACGGGCTGGTGCAAGGCAGGTCCACCTTGGGCGGTGTGGTCTTGGGCAGGCCCGGTGCGCTCGATTGGCCGGCCTGGCGAGTGGGCAACCGGTCAACGCGACGAACAAGGATCAGAATATAGCTGGATGCCGAGAGGGGGACTCGAACCCCCACAGGCTTTCGCCCACTGCCCCCTCAAGGCAGCGTGTCTACCGTATTCCACCATCTCGGCATCTAAGTGCGCAGCAGCTTGCGCGATCGACTTGGCCCGGCCACGCCGTCCCCACTAGGACGCTCGAAGACATGCCCAGCCATATTACTGCCATGACGCTGTGGCGCTATTTGCCTCGGCCTGCGGTTCCTTCGGTCCCAACCGTCCCAAACGTCCCCGAAGTCGCTGCGGCCCCAGGCGATTCCTTCGCGGCCTCGGGCGATGTTTGAGAACTCTGCTGACCCGCGCCCTGCTGGATCACCGAACCCGCCCCGCTCGGCGTGTAGAAATACGACAGAATTATACAAGACAACAGAAAGCCAACAGCGACCGCCGTGGTTACTTTGGCGACAAACGGCTCAGCGCCGGTGACGCCAAAGGCTGTCCCGGAAGTCCCGCCGCCGAACACACTCGCCAAGTCGGCGCCCTTCCCTCCCTGGAGCAGGATTATGGCCATGAGCCCAACACACAGGAGAACATGAGCAACAATGAGCACTGTCAGCATTGTGTATAACTACCTCGCGCTGGTGATGATAGTGTAGAAGGCATTTGCGTTCAGGCTTGCGCCTCCGACCAATGCCCCGTCAATATCTGGCTGAGCAAGCAGCGAGACAGCATTCTCGGGCTTGACGCTGCCACCATAAAGCATCCGCATCTTGTTGGCCACCTCGGCCGTCGAGAGCGGCGCAATCAGTCCTCTAATAAACCGATGAGCCTCTTACGCGGTTTCAGGGGTCGCAGTCCGTCCCGTGCCGATGGCCCAGATTGGCTCGTAGGCCACGGTTACTCTGGCGAGCTGCTCGGCCGAGAGGCCCCCCAAACAGGCCTCAATCTGCGTCCTAAGCACATCAAGCGTCCTCCCCTGCTCTCGCTGATCAAGCGTCTCGCCAACGCATAGCACCGGCAGAAGACCACACTCAAGCGCGAGCTTGACCTTCGCTCTGATTATCTCGTCAGTCTCCTGGAAATAGGACCGGCGCTCCGAGTGCCCGAGAATCACAAACGTGCAGCCAACGTCGAGAAGCATCAGCGGCGAGATCTCCCCTGTGCGCGCACCCTCGCGCAGAAGCGAGCAGTTCTGCCCGCCCACGGCAACATTGGTCCCCGCAAGCCGCTTTGACACGCTTGCAAGCGCAGTAAACGCCGGACAAACGAGAATATCCACACCTTCAACAGGCTGTTTGGCCAAGCTTTCAATTATCCCATCAACGAGCTCAAGAGACTCCTTGATCGTCTTGTGCATCTTCCAGTTGCCAGCTATCAGTGGCCTTCGCTCTTTCGCCATCTCCCAAATCCCTATATATCGTCTAGCGCCGCGATGCCCGGCAACGTCTTGCCCGCCAAGAACTCAAGCGAGGCGCCACCTCCGGTCGAGATATGCGTGATACGGTCAGCAACGCCCGCCGCCCTGACCGCCGATACCGTCTCGCCGCCGCCAACCACCGTTGTCGCACTCGCACTCGCACCCGCAAGCGCTTTTGCCACAGCCATCGTCCCTTTGGCAAATGCAGGTTTCTCGAACACGCCCATCGGCCCGTTCCAGAAAACGGTCGCTGCTCTCTCAATTGCGGAGACGAAAAGATTCGTGGTTTGCGGCCCGATGTCAAGCCCTTTCTGACCGTCGGGAATCTTGTCGGCCGAAACAACCCTTGCGCTTGCCTCGGCCGAAACATCTTCTGCCACGACAATATCGACCGGAAGGACGATTCTTGTCCCCATCGATTCTGCCTCGTCAAGCAGGTTGGCGACGGCCGCAAGATGCTCCTCGTCAAGCAACGAGTCTCCTATGCCAAGTCCCTTCGCCTTGAGGAACGTGAAGCACATCCCGCCTCCTATTGCCATCGTGTCAACCTTGCCGACTAGGTGATTGATCAATCCGATCTTGTCCTTCACCTTAGCCCCGCCAAGTATGACGATGAACGGCTGTATGGGCGACTTAAGAAGCTTCCCGAGATTAAACACATCCTTCTCCATCAAGAAACCTTGAACGGACTCAGGGACGAACTTGGCGACCCCAACTACTGAGGCGTGCGCGCGGTGGGCAGACGAGAACGCGTCATCAACGTAAACATCACAGAGCATCGCCAACTGCTTTGCGAGCTCGGGCGAGTTCTCAGTCTCACTAGGTTTGAACCTAATGTTCTCGAGCAACAGTATCTCGCCCTCACCCAGAGAGGCGACCGCGCTTGCCACCTTGGGACCGACACAATCGTCAACGAAACTGACCTTTGCCTCAAGCATCTCGTCGAGCCGTTTCGCGACCGGAGCGAGGCTCATCTCGGGGACCACCTTGCCCTTAGGCCGGTCCAGATGCGATGCCACGATCAGTTTGGCGCCCTTCGAGAGGATGTAGTTGATTGTCGGAAGATGTGCGCTAATGCGCGTGTCGTCGAGAATCTCGCGCCCGGGGCCAAGCGGCACGTTGAAATCGACGCGCAGCAGCACTCGCTTGCCCAAGAGCGAAACATCGGCAACGCTTTTCTTAGACAGCTCCGGTATCATCTCAGAGCGACCTGGCCACGAGCTTCGTCATATCGACGAGGCGGTTGGAGTATCCCCACTCGTTGTCATACCAAGATATGATCTTAACCAGCTTGCCCTTGATGACGGCCGTGCTGAGCGCATCTACGATCGACGAGAACGGATTGTTGTTGAAATCAACCGAGACCAGCGGGAGCTCGCACACATCTAGTATGCCCTTCAGCTCGTTGTCGGCCGCGTTCTTAAGCGCCCTGTTGACGTCACCCTTGTCAGTCTCCTTCTCCACAACGCACGAGAGATCAACTAGGGACACATTCTGGGTCGGCACACGGATCGAAATGCCATCCATCTTGCCCTGAAGCTCGGGAATAACGAGCGCCGTGGCCTTCGCCGCGCCCGTCGTGGTTGGGATCATCGAAACCGCCGCGGTCCGCGCCCGCCTGAGGTCAGGATGAGGGAAGTCAAGGATCCGCTGGTCGTTCGTGTAGGAGTGGATTGTCGTCATGTACGCACATTCGATCCCGTAGGTCTGAAGCAGCACTTTCGCAATCGGAGCGAGGCAGTTCGTCGTGCACGAGGCGCACGAGATTATGTTGTGCCTCGTTGGGTCATAATCCTTGTCGTTGACGCCGATGACAATTGTGATGTCAGGCTCTTTGGCAGGCGCGCTGATGATGACCTTCTTGGCTCCTGCGTCAAGGTGCTTGCTTGCTCCCGCTCTATCTCTAAATATCCCCGTCGATTCAATGACGATATCGATCTTATCATCTCGCCACGGCAGATTAGCGGGATCACGCTCCGCGGAGACCTTGATCTTCGTGTTGCCCACCATTATGGAGTCCTTGCCGTAAGAGACATTGCCAGGAAACGGACCGTGAGCCGAATCCCACGCCAAGAGATGAGCAAGCGTTCTCGAGTCGGTCAGATCGTTGATCTGGACGAACTCAAGCTCGGGGCTCTTGTAAGCCGCCCTGAAATAAAGCCTTCCAATTCTTCCAAAGCCATTGATCGCAACTCTTACCGCCATCATTCTACCTCATGCTCGGTTACTGTGAAGCGAGCCCGCCGTGCACAACTGCGCCCTGCACCATAAGCCCCATGCTAGCTAGGTGAGACGGCTCGCGCTCCACATACGCACCACACAAACACCGTTACTTCTCTTCTGGTTCCTCCGCAGCCTCCTCGAACAGGTCAGAGGCCGTCGGCTCCTCCGGCGGGGCAGCCGCCGCGGCAGCTTCCGGCCCCGACTCGACCTGGGAAACATCCACCGAGACCGGCTTGCCAGCCTGGGCAACCTCCTCTTCCTCCTTTGGCTGCTCCTCCTGTTCCTTCTCCCGCTCTTTTGTCAGCTCATCAATGTAGGCCTTGGGGTTCTCCTCATTCATCGAGAGTGAGACAAGGCCTCGCAGTATCTCGAGACTCGGGACGACCAAGTAATCTGCGACAGGTGGGTCCGCGTCAAGCGACTCAAGCCTGTCCTTCATCTGCGGAACGAGATTGCCTGCCCTGTTGAGCTTCACATCCTCCGGGCTCTTGATCTCACCAAGACCTCCCTGAAGGTCCATGATCAAATCATCCAGCGCCTCGACCAGGTCTTTGTCCTCAAGATAGCCGTCATCCTTAGCAGCTGCAAGGAACAAGTCGTTCAGAGGCGTGGCAACGCTGTCAACGGTCTGCATAGCCTCCTCGTCGTCGGCGCTGAAATCACGTTTGAACCGCTCGCCGAGCTGGTTCTCCCTCTCCCCCTGCTTTTCCGACGCAAAGGTCTTGCTCTCCAAGAGAAATGGGCAATCCTTGGGACAATTGCCCTCTACCTGAAGCAGTCCGCAACACTGCGAGCAGATCATCGCGTTCTTCAGCGGGCAGAATCTCTTGCCCCTCTTCTGTTCACAAATTACGCACTTACTCATTACGGTTATCTCCTACCCAAAAAAATCCGGCACGCACAGCAAAAGCACGCTCACAATCGCGAGCACAAGGCAACCTATTGAAACGATTCCGCCCACGATATTGGCGGGAAAGCGCTTGACCTGCGAGGCATAAACCCCCCAGAATAGGCCGACCAACCCAACAGCGATACCAGCAACATAAAGACCCATCGGAAGAGCCCCCTTGAATCGGCCAACATCGGCCAGTATCTATCAAATCGGTTGAAGAGGATGCAATCACGGCACATGAAAGTCAAGCCGCACTCATCGTGTCAGGCGTGCCAGCAAACACCGTATAGTAGAGAGCGCGAACCTAAGAATCTACGCCATCGCACGCGAATAAAGATAACAGCGGTCGAAAACACGCCTGCGGCCAGCACCCTAAGAACCCTACCCTTCCCGCTTGGCCCGCCGCTTGCTCCAAAAACCTGGGCGCTCTTGCGTGTCCTTAAAGCGGTCATGGACCCAAAGCCACGCCTCAGGATACTCACGTATGAACCGCTCAAAGACCGCATTGTAGGCTGAAGTGTTGATGGCAAGGAACTCCTCGTAGCTGTCGCAGGCCTGATTCGGTATTCGGTCGGAGAAAATCAGCTTGTATCTTAAGTCAAGGGAAGGGACACCGGCCCCGAAAACCACATCCGCCCCCGTCAGTCGGCTTAGTGCGGCGGGGAGAGGTGAGCTTGCGACATTCATGCCGCAAAGCCTTGCAAAGATGCACTCTTTCCTGTGGACGTTCTGGTCAAACAGAATCGCCACAATCTTGCCGGCCTTAAGCTCTGAGACGATCCTTCTCAGGGAGTGTCGGCGGGCGATTATGGTCGATCCGGTCATCCGTCTCATTCGGCCAATCCATCGGTCTAGGAAGCGATTGTCAAGAGGCCTTGCCAGAGCCGTCAACGGGAACCCCGCCTTCGTCATCCCGAGCTGAGAAAGCTCCCAGCAGCCGAAATGGCCAGTCAGAAGGATCAGTCCCTTGCCGCCCGCGGTCGCCTCCTGGACGGCCTCGATGTTCTCGAACGCGAATAGCTCGTCCACTGGCCTCGCAGCGAGTTCCGCAAGATGCGAGAGTTCGCCCACAAGCCTACCAAGGTTGCTAAAACTCTTCCTTACGATGTCCTTCTTTTGGCTCATACTCATCGCATCCCCGAACACAAGCCCCAGGTTGCGAAGTGCTGTCTCTCGCCTCTTGCGCAGGAACGTGAGTATGAACGCGGCAATACCCTCTCCCAACCGGATGGCGGCCTTCCTCGGCAGGGCTCTAAAGGCGACCGCAACAAGCCTTACAAGGATGTAGAGAACGAGGTCACGCAGGGTATCGAGCCGCTCAACCACGGAGACGAGTGCGATACATAAGAGCGAGGCAGAGCCGAGGTAGCCAAGCCAGAAGCCGATGCCGAGCGCTGACGGAAACACCATGTTGGACACGAGCCAAGTCGCAGAGAAAACGATCGCGCCTGAGAGGGCGGCAACGAGTGTCAAGAGGATGTTGTAGGCCAGATTCGCCTTGTGCTTGTGAGCGGTGTAGCTCCAAAGGATGCCCAGAAAGCCCAACAGCAGGATAGCACACGGCGCAGCGAAGGCGAGAAGCGGGATGCGCAACGTGTTGCTGTCTTTATAGAAGTATGAGAGCATCCTGAGTATGCTCGAGCCGCTGACAGGTTCCTCGAAAATCCTGATCCAAGTGAGCCAGAATGAGCCTATGATGACAAAGGAGAATATGATCGCCAGAGCGATTCGGGCAGGTCGCGGTCTTGGGCGCTTGGACTGCTGGGCCCGAGTAGAGAGAGCGTCCACGCCCTCCCGTGAGGTTCGCTTTCTCTTGACCTTCTTATGCGTTTCCTCTGGCATATTCATAGGCTATTTGCTAAGTTTTACTGAGCCATGCTTGCTGTGTGGCAAGCAACTGGTCGCCCTAGCGGAGCGTATGCCTAGCTGCGATGGCGATCGCATCTTGTTGTTTGCTCGTCATTCTAGGGCTTGAAGCTAAGGATTGAATTGAGGGTTGTCAATGAACGCGGCTAACAGACTAACGGCATCCCGAATGTTTCTTGTGCCGTTTTACCTTATCTTTCTGTACTACTCCAAGGTTGAGAGCAATGCATATCTGTGGGTCAGTATTGTGATATTCACGACTGTGGCCGTTGCTGATGCATTCGATGGCTACATCGCTAGGAAGTTGCACCAGGTAACTTCTCTGGGCTCCTTCCTCGATCCGCTCACTGACAAGATGATTGTCTGGGTCAGCCTTGTTACTTTCGCCTATTATGACAAAGTCCCTTTTTGGCTTACGATACTAGTCGTGAGCAAAGACCTGCTGATCGGCATAGGCGGCCTGGCACTTTATCTATTCGAGTGCGACTGCACCATCACCCCAAACTTCTGGGGTAAGGGCGCAGCGGTGCTTCAGTTCAGTTTAGTGGTTTGCACACTATTCGCAGTGGGAGTGAATTGGTTCGGCCAACCATCCGCCCACGACTTCTTCTGGGTAATGTGGTCGCTGGCTGCCTTCATGACGACCGCCTCTGGCATCAGTTATGCCGTAATTGAGTCCCGTCGATTGAGCAAGGCAGACTGACTATGCGCCCTACGTTCTTTACCGTGCCCAATATCATCACGCTCTTCAGGATCTTCCTAGCGCCGATCATCGTCGTTTTGCTAATCTCTCCATTGAGAGTTAGCGCATTCGTGACCGTTGCGGTCTTCCTCATCGCCGCCGGATCGGACTGGCTCGACGGCCGCATCGCAAGGCGCTACAACCAAATCACGGCTTTGGGAACGCTCCTAGACCCAATTGCCGACAAGATACTGGTCATGGGCGCGCTGATCTCACTCGTCTCACTCCGGAAGGTTCCCGCATGGATCGTTGTCGCGCTGGTCGCAAGAGACATAGCAGTATCTGGAATCCGACAAATGGGCGCCGTCAAGGGCGACGTGATACCCTCGAGCCGCTTGGCCAAATGCAAGACGGCGATGGAGATGGGGGCGGTCGTGCTTGCCATTCTCTCGATCGACGTTCAATGGATCGATCCCGCGGTGTTCCCGAACTTGAAAGTGAGCTTGCTCGCACTCCTGCTTGCACTCTTGCTCACACTATGGTCCGCCGGCTCATACCTGTCCCGGCTGCTAGCTAACGCGCAAACAAAAGGGACGGATGACCAGCATCCTCCGGCGGCGGCGAGATAACCGTCCCATGAGGGCTTCTGGCGCCCTTGCGACTCTCGGCAAAAGGGCTGTTCTGCTCATAGCATACGGATTCATCCTATACGAGGCTGTGATCAGCCCAAAGGAACCGAGCCTTGCGCTCATCACGTGGATTGTAACGTTTGGCGTCTTTGGCGCCGCCCTTGTCATCGGCGCCTCAACCCGGAATGAAGGGCACCGTTGTCAGGGGATCGGACAGGTCCTCAAGAGGTCCTATGACCCGCTGCTACCCA
>Ga0114918_10001950_pt1 | contig 18524 bp, 19 predicted proteins | sample LantaG_FD_87015 | JGI IMG/M metagenome (GOLD analysis project Ga0114918, IMG submission 87015) | Deep subsurface microbial communities from Baltic Sea to uncover new lineages of life (NeLLi) - Landsort_02402 metaG | ecosystem: Environmental > Aquatic > Marine > Oceanic > Sediment | place... | reverse complement strand
TTCGGGGGCGCCCGGGGCGGGCTGTCCCCCTCCCGGTGTGGAGGGCGGCCCCCCGGCCCTCCCCGGGTTCCCCCCCCCCCCCCCCCCCCCCTCCTCCTCCTCCTCCTCCTCCTCCTCCTCCTTCCGCCTGCCCTCGGGCCCGCCTCCCTGCGTCGCCCTGCTCGGCGGCAGAGGGTCCGACTGCAGGCTAATCGCCGTCGGCGCGAGGCTCGCCCCGGTGCTGGCGGAGGAGTTTGTCAAGGCCGTCGCCGCGGGGAGGGCGCGGGCGGCGGCGGCGGCCGAGGGCGGCTCCGTCAACGGCGCCGACGACGAGAACGGAACGGCCGCGACGGGGCGGAGGTCGAGGAGGGCCGCGGCGGGGGGAGCTTCTCCTACGGCCACCGCCGGCGCGTCTCCCGCCGCTTCCTCCCCGGCGTCGCCGGCAGCCAAGAACGGGAACGGGAGCGGCAGCGGCGGGGAAGGCACCAAGACCGCCGCGGCCCTCGTCGCCGAGGCCCTGCGCGACGAGGGCAACGCCGCCTTCCGCGCCGGCGACTTCGCCTCGGCGGTCGCCCACTACTCCGCCGCTGCCGCGGCCGACCCCTCCTGCCCCCTGGCGCTCAGCAACCGCGCCGCGGCGCACCTCAAGCTCCTCGACTACGAGGCGGCGGCGGCGTCCGCGACGCTCTCTCTGCAGATCGACCACAGGCAGCCGAAGGCGCTCCTGCGGAGGGGGATCGCGCGCGCGGCGCTGAGCGGCGGCGCGGGAGCCGTCGCGGGGCCCGTGGACGAGCGGCGTGAGAGGCAGCTGCTGGCCGGCGCGCGAGGGGACCTCGAGGCCGTGCTGGCGCTGGAACCGGGGAACAGGCAGGCGAGGGCGGAGCTTGAAGCCCTCAAGGTGATGTTGACGAGGGAGCCGGCGAAGACGGCGGCGACGACAGTAAGCGAGATCGAGCCTGCCGGAGGAGGAGGAAGAGGCAAAGGGGAAGCGAAGTCGCAAGAGGACTTTTTCGTTTGAGAAAACGTTGATTCGAAATGTTGGAGCTCAAAAAACGATTGATGATTTTTCTCTTTGGTTTAAAGAGTACAAGTGCGTCTCTGTTTCTTAACCTGTCTCTCTCCCCCTCTATCGCACCACCGGCGTCGTCTCCGAGGGCTGCTGCTGCCGCCGCTCCTCTCCCTCGGTGTGGCGATGCTGTTGGTGCCCGTTGAGCCCTCCCGTCCCCCCTCCCCCCCCCTCCTCCTCCGACCGGAGCAGCGGCGGCAGCAGCAGCTCCGCCCGCACCTCCGCCAGCAGCCTCCCGAGGTGGTTGCACCCGGAACCGTCGACCCCGGAGCCCCAGAAGTGGTCCGAGGGGCTCGCCTCCGCGATCGCGCGGGGCTCTGTCGCGAGCAGGGCCCCGCGGGCGGCGGCGTGGGCCCCGAACTTTGCCCTCAGGCCGCAGATCATCACGTCGAGCTTGGCGTCCTCCCAGTCGGCGCGCACCAGCCACGGCGAGGAGCGCTGCGCCGCCCTCCCCAGGGACGCGGCGTCCACGGGCGTGGGGGCAGCCTTGATGGCCTCCACGACGGCTCTCGAGGCCTCCAGGTCGGACGCAGAAAGGGCGGCGGAAGGAGAAGAAGAGGAAGAAGAGGCAGGGGACGGGTGGGTGAACTTTTGGGCCTGGTAGAAGTGCTCGACCGTCGCCCACAGAGTCAGAGAATCGTCCTTCGACTCTTGTTCGTCGCCCTCCTTCTTCTTCTCTGCTCCTCCTCCTCCTCCTCCTCCTCCTCCTCCTCCTCCGTTCACGGGCCCCGTCGGAGCCTCGATCGGGTGGGGAGAGAAATTGGAGAGCTCGCCGTGCACGTCCCAGCTCTTGAAGAAGGCGACCGGGGCCGGGGCGGGGAGGAGAGCAGCGCTGGAAGAAGAAGAAGAAGAGGAGGAGGCGGTCGAGCTTTTCCTCGAGCTCAGATTCACCTCCGCAGCCCGGGGCAGCTTGCACTCCCTGAACCCCGCGAGAGAGCTCCTGGCCCCCGCGGGCCACGCCCTCAGCCGCGCCGCCCTCGCGGGAGCCGCGGAGGCCGGGCTGGCCCCGGCGGCGGAGGCGGCGGCCGCCGCGGCGGCGTCGAGGGCCGGGGGCCCCCCGCCCGCCGTGGGCAGGTACCCCGTGAAGAGCACGTCGGGGCCGACCGGCTCCCACGCGGCGGCCGGCTGCCAGAAGTCGGCGCCCTCGAGCAGCCCCGGGGAGAAGGCGGCCGCGGGCTCCACGGGCAGGGCCTGCGTCATCTCGTAGAGGCCCAGGTCGCCCACGGGCGTCGGCGCGGCCCTCCCCGCGTAGGCGCCGAAGCCAGTCCCAGAGCCGCCGCCGCCGCCGCCGATGATCTTGGGCGCGACGAACGCCATCACCTTGTGGATGACCCGCGCCCCCAGCGCCGGGGCGGCGAGGGTCCCGCCGCACTCCCACAGCACGTGGAGGTGCCCCCGCGCGGCGCACCAGTCCGCGAGGGCCCCGGGGCAGAGGTGGTCGAACTCGACGACCTCGACGCCCCTGTCGGACAGGAGCCGCTGCGTCGCCGGCCTGGCGCCGCGCTGCGTGGCGACGACCGTGGGGGCCGCCATCGTGTCCCAGAGGGCCGCGTCCAGGGGCAGGTCGAGCGTGCGGGACATGCAGATGCGCAGCGGGGAGTGGCGGGGCGGGGAAGAGGAAGCGTCCCCGCCGCCGCCGCCGCCGCCGCTGGAGGGAAACGCCTCCCTGTTGGTCAGCCGCGGGTTGTCCCTCCGCACCGTGTTCCCGCCCACGACCACGGCGTTGGCCCTCGCCCGCGCGGCAAACACCCGGCCGCGCGACTCCGGGGAGGAGACCCAGGCCGCGTGCCCTGCGCTCGTCGCGATCTTTCCGTCGAGCGTCATCGCGTACTTGAGCAGTCCCAGCGGCCTCCCCGTGGCGGCGCGCGCCAGCAGGCCCTCGTTGGCCTCGAGCGAGGCCGCGCGGGCGGCCGCGAGCAGCGAGCGGCGGCGGGCGCCGTTGCCGTCGTCGTCTCCCAGGACGTGGACCTCGAAGCCCGCGGCGGCCAGCGCGGCGGCGCCCCGGCCGCGGGCGTGCGCCAGCGGGTGGAGCATGCCCAGGACGACCCTGGTGTTGCTTCCCAAAGCAAGGAGGGCCTCCAGGGCTCCCGCCCCTGCCGGCGTCGCGTCGGGCTCGAGGGAGAGGTAGACGGACAGCGGGGCAGAAGAAGCAGAGGAGGAGGAAGAAGCGCTCGACCCCCCAAGCGCCGAGACCGCGACGACCTCTGCCGGCGAGGCGCCCTCCCCGGCAGTGTGCCCCGAAGAGAGCACCTGCTGCTTTCCGTCGACGATGACGCACCCAGACCGCGGGTGCGGGGCGACGCGCCCGTCCGAGGCCCGCGAGGCTTCGACGGCGGCGAGGAGGTGGGAGGCGTCGAGGTCTGTAAGAAGAAGAGGGAGAGAAGAGAGAAGAGAAACAAAGGAAGGGCGTCGATGTGAGATAGATGAAGAAAGAGATAGGTCAGTTTGGAGACGGCAGGCACGCGATATTGATACTTTATTTTGCGACAAGCGCATGGTCCTTGATAAAGAGACGTCATCGGGAGGAACGAAAAGAGCAGGAAGAGTTCCAGTCCGACTCGACGCGGCGCGGCTAAATCGAGTGCCCTGCGGCGACGAGCGAAGACAGGTTTGCAGTCAAAGGCTAGTTTTTTTTTGCATCCGCATCCTTGTTTACGCGCCCTGGCACCTTGCAGACTTTTTTGCGTCATTCCCGCTACAAACCGACGTACCTGTGAGTCTCAGAGACTCCGCTGCACAGGAGACGGAGGCATGGCGCGCTGCACGCTGCTGCGAAAGCGGCGGCGATGTCGACGGCGGCGTCGATGTCGGCCGTCGAAATCGTCGTCGGCCGCATGCTGGTGCAGCAGCTGCGACGCAGCCGCGGCCGCTGCAGCTCGCCAGCGGCATGCTGCTGCTCAACGCTTTCGCTCTGTCTCTCTGTTTCAGTAGCGTGCGAGCGCAACAACGAGGGAGTGGATAGAACTAGAGCAAGCTTTGCCTCTCTCCTCTTTGTTTGAAAAAGTAAAGTGAGTCAACTTCTCCCCGGGAGCAGAAAAAAAAACGACAACGACGACCAACCTTGCCTCCCCTCTTTCCTTCTGCAGAGGAGAGGGGCACGCGACCCCGTCGTTAGGCGGGGCGGGTTTTCGTTTCCACTGTCCCTCTTGAAGTTTCAGAAAATACACGAAGAAAAAAAACAGGCAAGACAAAAACACCGCGTCTCCAGTTTTTCAGCAGCACGCGTTCGATGACGAGCTTCCGTACCTCGTCCCCCCGCCGCCGCCGCCTCGCCCGCCGCCGTGGCTCCTGGAGAGATCGACCGAGTCCGGGACGTACACGTCCTCCTCGGCGGGCTCCGCGGCCAGCGCGGCCCTCGCTGCGGCCTCGAACGCGGCCTCGACCCCGGCGGAGGTCTTGGCCGACGTCTCGAAGTGGAGCACTTGCTGCTGCTGCTGTGACGAGGTCGAGGCCGCCGCGCCGCCGTCGCCGCCGCTGCTCACCATCCCCTTGCTCGCGCACCAGCTCCTCGCCCTCTTCTCGCTGACGACCCTGGCGGCTAGGTCGCCGTCGCACTTGTTCCCGAGCACCACGAAAGGGAAGGAAGGAGGAGCCACCGAGCCCGAAGCGGAGTGCATCGAGGGCGGCGACGCCTGGATCAGGAACTCGTCCCTCCACGCCTCGAGCGCCTCGAAGGATCGCGAAGAGGTCACGTCGTAGGCGAGAACGCAGACGTCGGCCCCGCGGTAGAAGGAGACGCCCAGGGACTGGAAGCGCTCCTGGCCCGCGGTGTCCCAGATCTGATGGGAGAGTGGAGGGGGGTCGGTTTCGGAGAGGGAGGGAAGACGAAGAGGGGGTTGAAAAAAGTGAGTTGAGGAGGAACAAAGACAGCGAGCAAAAGAAAAATGAGGTCTTCTTGCTTCGTTTTTTCTCTTTTCTTTCCCCCATTTTTCTCCTGCTTGGCAGCAGGCAGGCGCATCTCTCTCTGTGCTTCCCACTTCCTCGCACGGAATCCAAAGAGAAGCCGAGAAGAGATAGAAGAAGACGCGAGAGCATCGAACCAGAAAGGGAAAAAAACGAAAAAGATTCGACTCGTCACCTGCATCGTCACCAGTCTCCCGTCGACCGCCACCTCCCGCGTCAGGAAGTCTGCCCCGATCGTGGCCTTGTAAGCCTGGGAGAACTTCTTCGACACATACTGGTTCATCAGCGAGGTCTTGCCGACGCTGAGGGTTTTTTTGGGGGGGAGTTGGAGAGAGGAGGAAGACGATGATGAGTTCGAGCAAAAGTCGATCGGCGTTTTTTGTCTTCTTCTTTTTTGCTCCTTTGCTTACCCAGAGTCTCCCAGGATAATGACCTTGAGGAGGGTCCTCCGTCTTCCGGCGGACACCATCTCGTGTGCGTTTGTGGGAGAGAGAGAGGCAGCTGCAGAAAGAGAGAGGGAGAAGGAGAAGGGCAGAGACAAAAGACCCTCTCGATGCAAAAGAGAGAGAGAGAGAGAGAGAGAGAGAGAGAGAGCACGGGCGCGTCGTCGTCGGTTCTGTTTCCTCTCTCTTCTTTCTCTTCTCGCTCTCTCCTCTCAAAAAAAAACAACTCGACAGAGAGCCTCCGACAGGTGCTTTTTTTCATCTCCTTGGTCCTTGTCTCTCTTTCCACTTGCTCTCTCTCTCTCTCTCTCTCAACGCAGAGCCTGGTCGTCGACAGAGCTTCTGGTCTCCGCCTTCCGTGCACAGCAGCACACACGCTTGCAATGTCGGCCGCGGCAGCCATGGGGCCGTCGAGCCGCGACGGCGACGGCGGAGTCGACGCAGCGGCGACGACGCCCGCTGCAGCGATTGCTCGCCCCGGCTCCGCCGCCACCGACGACGCCAGAGAATCGAGCGGGCGTAAGGAGGACTCCGGGAGGGCGACGCAGAAGCGCGCGTTCGACCTGGTGCTGAGGTGAGGATCGACAACCGAGGCGGGAGAGAGAAAGGGAGGGAGAGAGCAAAAGGCCGATTGCTGCTCTCGATGCTTTTCGCGCGCGACGCTGTCGACGAAACCGAAATGCTCATCCCCTCTTCTTCTTCTCTCTCCGTTTCAATAACTCGACGTAGGTCCCCCGACGAGCTTAGCGGCGGCGGTACTCCCGCGAAAGGAGGTGAGTGCAAGAGAAAGAGAGTGATATAGAGAGAGAGACCAGCGAGGTGGGAATCGAAAGGGGCCAACGGCGAACTTTTTTTTTTCGAAACGGAAAATTCGGCAGTTGGTCCCCTCTCGAACCTCTCTCAGAAGGGAGAGAGAAGAAGAAAACTCACCTTGCTCTTGCACCCTCGAAACACCGCCACCCGCCCGACCAACAACCCCACACAACCCAGCCCCCGACCGCGCCTCCCTCGCCGCGGCAGCCGCCCAGCGCCGCGCCGCTGCCGCCCTCTTCAGGCGCACGGGGGGGACGGGGAGGGAGCCCAGGAGCAGGCCCTTTGGCGTCGCGCTGATGTCGCTGCCTTCCCCGCCGCAGCAGCAGCAGCCAGGGAACAACGATTTTTACTACCAGCAGCAGCAGCAGATGCAGTATCAGCAGCCTTATCAGCAGCAGCAGCCTTATCAGCAGCAGCAGCCCTACTCCTCCTACCAGCAGGGAGGGGAGAACTGGCCGAGGGCCCACCTCGGCCGCAGCGACAGCGCAAACAACGACGCCGACGACGCCTGGGCCCTCGACGGCGCCCCGGAGCTCCGCGCCGACCAGGGCACGCAGCTCGCCGCGAGCGGCGGGAGGCTCTCGTCGCTCCAGAAGGCCGCGACGCCCCTCCCGGCCCTCGGCGGCGGCGGCGGCTCTGGCGACGGCGGCGGACGCGGCGCCGCGCCGGGCTCCGTCCGCGCCCGCCTCGCCGCGGCCCGCGCCGCCCTCGTCGCCAACCCCGAGTCCGCGGACAGGTACGGCGCGATGAGGACGCGCACGGGCCTGACCCCCGGGGGAGGGGCGAGGGGCGCCGCCGCGGGGGAGGGGGCGTCCCTGCTGGCCGGGGGCAGGGGCGACGGCGACGCCAGGGCCGTGAGGGCGCTCCTGGGGGAGATGGCCGGGGGCGGCGCTGCCGGTGCTGCCAGAGCTCGCCGCCGGCGGGGCGGCAGGCGCAGCAGCGAAGGGTTTGGCAGCGACTACGACGACGACGAGGAGGACGAGGAGACGCCTCCGGGCAGCAACGCAGGCGGCCGCCGCCGCTCTTCTACCGAAAACAACGGCGGTGGCGCTGCTGCTGCTGCCCGCCCGCGCTCGAGCCAAGGAGGCGCCGATGCTGCTGCCAACGCTGCACGTTACAGCAACAACGACGCTTCTGCCTTTGACGACGACTTCGGCGGAGGCGGCTTTGGCGGCGGAGGCGGAGGCTGGGAGAACACCAACAACGAGGAAGACGACGTCGGAGGCTGGGCCGCGACCGACGACGTCGACTGTTTTCCCCTCTCCAGCGGAGGGAAAGGGCGCGCCGCTCCTGCCGCTGCCACTTCTGAAGATGACGGCGACGAAGGCGGCGACGGCAAGGCCGCGGCTGCTCCCAAGGCCCCGCGCCCGCCCCGCAACCGCCACGTGCGCCTCAAGCGCGCGCTGGCGGGAAGGGCCTCGCTGGCCGGCGACGGCATCCGTGTCACCGAGGAGGAAGAGGCCGACCCCGACGCCCCGCCCGGGACCGTCTCCCGCGTCCGCCGCCGGTCCGCGAGGACCAAGCACCGCCCGCTGGAATGGTGGAGGTGCGAGCGGAAAGAGTACGGGAGGCCGCACAGGTCGCTGCCGACCGTCAGAGCGGTGGTGAGTTTTGTTGTGAACGTTTTTTTGTTTTTTTGTTTCCTTCGGGTGTCGAGGCTTTTTTGAATTTCTCTTCTTCGATAACTCACTCTCTTTTCTTCTTCTTCCTTCTCTCTCTGGAACCGTGCGATCTCTCTTCCAACTACAACAGGTCACCCGCACCCCGAGCCCGAGCTGGGAGTTCAAGGACGGCAAGCGGGAGCTGAAGCGCCGCAGGGCGACGATGCTGGAGAGAGGCGCCAACGACGACGGCGGCGACGACGGAAACGGAAACGACGGCGCCGGCCCTTCCAACGCTGCTGCTGCTCCAGCTGCCGCTGCCGCCCCTCGCTCGGCCAACCCCAAGTCCGCCCGCAAGAGCCTCACCTTCTCCTCTCGCGCCTCGCAGCAGCAGAGGCGCCAGCAGCAGCTGCTGCTCTCCTCCCAGCAGAGGCGAAACGCCGCCGTCGCCTCGTCGATCGGCGCGGCCGTCGTCGGCAGGCCGCTGCTGCGGCAGGGCGACGGCGGCGGGCGCGCGCTGGAGTTTGACGGCGACGACGACGAGGAGCAGGATGCCGACGCGATGATCGACGGCGCGATCGCCGCTGCAGGCGCGGTCGAGGCCGAGATGGAGGCGGAAGCAGCGGCAGCAGCAGCGGCAAGAGGAGCTTCTGTCCTCCCCGTCGCGGCCGAGCTCGACTTTGAGACGGCACTCGTGCTCGCCGGCGGAGGCAACGGCAGCGCCGGGACGACTGCTGCTACCGCCGCTCTGGCTGCCGGAGACGCCCCGCTGCAGCACCAGTCCCTGACCTACGACGACCTCGGAGAGGAGCTGGACGTCGAAGACGACGTTGGTGCTGCTGCTATCGTGGAAGCAGAGGCGGCAGGTGCAGCGGCACCGGTCGTCGCCGTCGAAGAAGAAGAAGAAGAGCCCGCTGCCGCCGCCGCCGCTGCTGCTGCTGCCCCGGCAGATGCCGACGACGGCGCTTGGGGAGGAGCCGGCGACGACAACGACACCGTCAACGCCGCCGCCGCAACAACCACGGCAAACACCAACGCTGCTGCCGCGACCGCGACTGCGACCACGGCGGCCCTCGAGGAGGAGGAGGAGGAAGCGAGGGCCGAGGAGCAGGCGCAGCTGGAAGCCGCCGAGGCTGCTGCGGCGGCGGTGGCGGCGGCGACTGCCAACGACGACGACGGCGACCAGCAGCAGCAGCAAGCGACCGCCGCCGTCTCCGAGCCATTTGCGACCACGGGCCCCCTGGACAACACCACGGTCGACGAGGGCGACGACGACGGGATGATGGAGGCGGTCCTGCGAGAGGAAGAGAGGGCTGCCGAAGAAGAAGGCCGAGGCGCCGGCGCGCGAGGAGGGCAAGGGGAAGAAGAGGGCGCTGCTGCTGCTGCTGCTGCCTCTTCTCCCGCTGCTGCTGCCTCTTCTCCCGCTGCTGCTGCCACTTCTCCCGCTGCCGCTGTTTCTGACGTCGATGCTCCCGCGAACAACAACGACACGGCCGAGCTCCTCGAGAGCGTGCTGCAGCAGGCTGTGGACGGAGACGACGACGAGACCGCCGCCGCTGCCGCCACCGCTGCCGTCGACGACGACGACGCGCCTCCTGCTCCTCTGTTGGCGTGATTTTTTATTTCATCATTTATTTCGACTATTTCGTTTTTTTATTTCGTTTTCCATTTCTCTTCGGAACTGGGCGAGAGGGAGAGAGAGGAGAGACAAGACACAAAAGAGGGAAGAGAATAAGAGACACAAAGAACCAAAAAACGGGCTGTAACAGAACACACACGTACACAACAACGAGAAAAAACAGGTTGGAAAAAAAAAAAACTTCTCTCTCAATCACTCTCCTCTTCTTCACACTCGACCCCCACACAGCTTCGGCACCGGAACCAGCAGCCTCGTCCTCTTCCTGTACGCCTGGTATCCCGAGTCCCCTTCTCCCCACCTCGCCTTGGCCTGGGCTTCCTGCAAAGGAACACCGGAGACGAAGAGCAGCAAAAAGGCCACAAACGCGGGACCCAGCACCGTGAGCCACGCCGCCGTTTTTCCAAAGCTGGGCACGCAGAGCAGCCACAGCCCGAGCTGCAGGATGATCTCGCCGAAGTAATTTGGGTACCGGGCCAGCGACCAGAGGCTCTCGTCGATGAACTTCCCTTTGTTCGAAGGCACGGCGAGCCGGAACCGGAGCTTTTGCGCGTCGGCGACTGACTCGATCGCAAACCCGAGGAAAAACAAAAGGGGGCCGATGACGTCTGTCGCTTTCAACGCGCTCCCGCCGCCGCCGGGCGTGCCGTTGAGCCACAGCGTCCCCGATGCGGTGGCGAAGATCCAGAGGGCCTGCATCAGCCAATACACCAGAAACAGCGACGGCTTCTTCAGGGCCTCCTCGAACCTCGAGTCCCCGCCGAGCTTGAGGACGCGGAAGAGCAAAAATGCGCCGAGCCGGGCCGCCCACAGGGCGAGCAGGACCGTGGCCGTGACCTGGCGCGGAGACGAAGACGAAGGCGAGGTCCCGAGGAAGAAGGAGAGCAGGGCGAGGGCGACGTAGGTGCAGCTGGCGGTGAAGTCGTAAATCTTGTCGGTCTTGAGGAGGACGGAGACCGCCCACCCCGCGAGCTGGACAGCGACGTCAAGGAGGGCTCCCGCGACGAGGACCGCGGGGGCGCCGGAGAGGGCGCCGAAGGTGAAGGGCATGATGGTCGAGGAGGCGGTGGCGGTGGCGGCGGCGGCGGCGAGGGAAGAAGGAGCGAGAGCGGCAGCCGGGGAGGAGGTCGAGCGACTACGGCGACGTGGCAACAGCTTCGATGACGACGACGTCGATCTGTGCCGGCTTTCGTGGGGGGCCCTGAGCTTTGAAGCGGGGAGGGCGACACTTGTAGCGGAGAGAGAAGAGGCGGGTCTCGTCGACGCGAGGAGGACGGGCTTGGCGAGCGAGCGAGCGGGGAGGGGCAGGCGCGAGCTGGTGGCCATTCACGCTCGAGGGAAACCCAAAAAGATTGAAAAGATTGGAGTCTGTCGTACCCCTCCTATTTTCCTCGCTTCAATTTTTTACAGAGAAAAGAATTCGTTTTTCTCTCCCGAGTTCTTCGCGCCACCGCGATTCTTTCAGAACCGAACCCAGCAGCGGTCGCAGAGTCCCTTTGAAGTGAGTCGTTTTCGGGGGTTGTAGGGGAGAGGTGAATGGAAAAAGAAGATAAAGTGAGCGTTTTTAAAGAAGAGGTTGGCTTCGGTCGGTCGTCCTCTTCTCTCCTCCCTCTCCTCCCTCTCTCCCTCCTCTTCTCTCTCTCTCTCTCTCCCTTCTCTTCTCTCTCTCTCTCTCTCTCTCTCTCCCTTCTCGTCTCTCTCTTCTCTCTCTCATACGCTGACTCACAATGCAGTCCCCGGAGCAGTCGATAGTGTACCCCAGCAGCCTAGGCGTCCGCTTCACGCACCCTTTCGCTGCGGGCCCCTGGATCTTCCACTCCTTGGCCAGCTTCGCGACGTTGGCCCTGAGCTGCTCATCGGCGTCGAGGTTGAGCGTCTCCGGGAACGAGCGCAGCACGGCCAGGGCCTCGTCACGGGACAGGGAGAGGTCGTTGGGGTTGGAAGGAGTGTCGTCGGAGGGAGCAGCAGCAGCAAGCAAGAAGGACAGCGAGCGCTCGACCGCGGCCGGGTCCGGGGTCGCCTCCTCGACGGAGCCCCTCCAATAGGTGCTCCGGCCCCAGCCAAAGGCCGTGGTGAGGAGCTCGTCGCTTGGAATAGTTTTTTCATTCGAAAAGGGGACAAGAGAGCGAGCGGAGAGAGCGAGTGAGTCGGGGGAGTTTCCGAATGGAGGGGAAAAAAAAAAGCCCCTCGACGCCCCGGGAGGAAAAGTGTACAAAAACACCTCACCTCTCTTCTTCGCTGATCTCGAGCGCCGAGGCCACGAGAGTGGAGGTCGCCTGCCAGGCGAGAAGGCCCTCGCCGTCGAGAGTGGAGCGGGCGCGGCAGGAGGCTGTTTTTGGTGGTTTGGTGAGGTGGTCGAGGTCGAGGTCGAAGAGGGAATGAGTGATTTTGGTTTTCGTGGCAGATTCTCTCTCTGTATGATTGTTTTCAGCTTCGGGCTGGTCTCTTTCGACCATCTTTTGCTAGGTCTCACGCACCTCCTGACATATTTGCTTGCTCCGCCGCGGGATCGGCCATGGAAGAAGCTCGGACGCGGCGCCGCGACAGCGCAAAAGACGAAGGAGATGCGATCGACGCGGGCGACTGAACGAGTGATCGCTCGCTCCGGGGGGGCAAACAAGAACCAACTTTGCTGCTCGCGACCTTCGAGCGCGCAGTTCGCACTGCTAGCGGTGCCCGGAGAGCAGCAGAGGAGGAAATGGAGGCGCGCATTACTCAGGGGCCTTTGAGAGGGAAACAAGAAAACGCAAAAAAAACGTGGCCAGGTTTTCTTGAGTTTTTTCAAAATTTGAGTTCTTTTTGCTTAAAAAAATCTCCTCGCTCGCTGACTCCGTTCGCACACTTCGTCAAAGAAGGAGCATCGACTCTCCACAAGCCCCCCCCTTCTTCCTCGCTCCGCTCCCTCGCCCGCTCTCTCTGCCTCGACATTTCATGAGAGCCTCCCCAACGCGACGCATGGGCTCCTACGAGCGCTTCCAGGACTCGGTGCGCCCCTCTCTTTTGAAGGAAACGGCACCACCAGCTTGATGGGTTCTCGATCGGAAAAAGGCGACGACGACGCCCTCACGACGACCCTCTCTCCGACTCTTCCTCCCTCTCAACACCCCGTATCTCCTCTTCAGGCCGCCGCCGACGGCTGGGCCCACGAGTCCTCCGCCACCACCCGCGAGGACGTTGACGCCGCGGACGCCTTCCCCGTGCGCGAGATCGCGATCGCCCTCTTGCTCCTCGTCGGGGGCACCGTCTGCCTGGTGTTTGCGCGGCAGGCGGCGACGGGCAGGCTGCCGAGCGCGGCCCCGGGGGCGGCGTGGGGCCTGCTGACCGTAGGGTTGCTTGCCTTCCTGCCAGGATTTTACGTCTCGAGGATCGCGTACTACGCGTGGAGGAGGAGGGAGGGGTATTCTTTCGCTGACATTCCCCGAGGGTGAAGAAGAAGAAGTTGTCGGGAGGTTTTTTCGGGGGGGGGGGGGTCTCGTCTCGCATCAAAAAAAGAATTGTCATCATCATCTTTTCCGTTTCCGTTTCCGTTTCCGTTTCCTTTTTTTACAGTCTCTTTCTACCCCTCTGTCCAACTAGAGCTCCCCCCGCTGCTCCCTCAGAGGCGATGAAGCGCTCTCTCCTCCTCCTCCTCCTCGCTGGATCGGCAGCTCGCCGTAGGGGAACTCCCGCTCCCACCTCTCGATGAGCTCCGCTCCCGCCGCGCCGTCCCTCCCCCTGGCCTCCTCCTCCTCCCCCTCCCGGCTTTGGAGCCCACCAAAGACCGCGTCGACGAACGCGGGGAGCGCCAGCCTCTTCCCGGCGCCCCGCCTCGCGGTCAGCTCCGTCCCGTCTCAGACGACTCGCCCGGAGAAGATCGTCGTCGCGACGCGGCCTTTCACTTTCCTGCCCTCGTAGACGTTGGTGTCGACCCTCGAGTGGTGCTTCCTTCCTCTCCCCGCTTCCTCCTTCTCCTCGACCCCGATCTCCGTCTCACCCATCGGGTCGAAGAGGACGATGTCGGCGTCTGAGCCGGGAGCGATCGCTCCCTTTCTCGGATAGAGGCCGAACAGCTTCGAGGGGGCGGCAGAGACGAGCTCGACGAGCCGCGACGGCGTCGCCGTCGCCCTCGGCACCTCCGACCCCAGCCCGTCGCGCGCCCCCCCGGCGACCAGCGCGTCCCACGCGACCACGAGCCTCTCCTCGATGCCGTTGACGCCGTTCGGGATCAGGCGGAAGTCGCCCCTTCCGGCCAATTTCTGGGAGAAATTGAAGACCGCGTGGTCGGTCGCGAGCACGGAGAGGTCGCCGCCGGCCAGCGCGGCGCGGAGGGCCTCGCGGTGCCTGGGGCTGCGGATGGGCGGCGACATCACCGAGGCCGCCGCGGTCCTAAAGTCCCGCGAAAAGACCTTGGAGTCGTCTCCCGCGATGCCCGAGACCACAGCCTCTCCCCAGACCCTTTGCGGGAAAGGGAACGAGAGGTCGCGGCCGTTGCGCGCCGCGGAGATGAGGGCCGAGGCGCCGGCCGACATGACGTGCACGACGTAGAGCGGCGCGCCGACCAGCGCGGCGAGCGACAGCGCCCGCTTGGTCCCCTCGTCCTCGAGGACCGAGGGGCGGGACAGCGCGTGCCCCTCCGGCCCGGTGATTTTCAACTTCAAGACCTTGCGCTGCCACAGGTCGATGGCGTCCGCGTTCTCGCAGTGGACCATCGCGAGCGCGCCGTGCCTCTTGCAGGCCTCGAAGGCCTTGAGCAGGGTGGAGTCGTCGACGGCGAAGGCGTCCTTGTAGGCGAGGAAGAACTTGAAGGAGTTGATGCCGCTGTTGAGGAGCGGTGGTCGGAGAGGTAGAAATGAGTCTCCTTCCTCCTGATCGCCTTCTCCTGCTCCTTCTCCCTCCCGTCTCTCTCTCTCCCTCTCGTCCCTCTCGCCCTCACCGATTCCTCGCGAGCTCCCCGACCTGCTCCTCGATCCTGCTGCTCCAGTTGGTGACAGCCATGTGGAACCCGTAGTCGCAGGCGGCGACTTTCGAGACCTCCTCGTACCGCTCGAGCCCGGCGAGCAAGTCGCCGTCGCCCGGGCGGGGGAGCGCAAAGTCGATGACCGTGGTCGTCCCGCCGGCCAGGGCGGCGCGCGTGCCCGTGTAAAAGTCGTCGGCCGTGGTCGTGCCCATCATCTGAGCGTCGAGGTGGGTGTGGGGGTCCACTGCTCCGGGGAGGACGAGGAGGCCGGAGCAGTCGATGGTTTTTAAGTTTCGGGGTTTCCCGTCGCGGCCGTTGCCCGAGCTGAAAAACTTCGGGAGCCACGAGCGGGAAGAAGAAGGAGGAGAGGAAAAGGGAGGAGGCTCGATGTCCAGCCCCACCGCGGCGATCTTTCCGGCGATCACGAGGACGTCGGCGCGGAAGGAGGCGTCGCCGTTGACGACGGTGCCGCCCTGGGAGAGTTTGGTTTGGGGGGAGAAGAAAGTAACGGAGGTCTCTGTCAGCGTCGAGGTCGAGGCCGAGGTCGAGGTCAAAAAAAAAGCTAGATCGATTGGGGAAAAAACTGCGAGCTTTATTTTTTCGTGCCAACCCACTTTCAGCAGCAGGTCTGGCGCTTCCAGTGCATGCGAGAAGAAGAGACGGGCTAGAAGGAGCGAGGAAACCAGGAGGAAGAGAGGCGCCCGACGGGACAGCCGCCGGGGACACATGATGACAGGCACGAGTCTCGCAACCATCGAACTTTCTCTCGACCTCGGCGCGGTGAAAAAATGAAGAAGACAAACTTTTCTTATTTTCATTTTTTGACAAAATTGGAAAGCGCCCGCGCGCGAAGAGGAGCAAAGACTCTGCGGCGACGAGGACGGCAACGACGACGTCTGTAACAGACCGAGAAAGCAGCGACAAAGCTCTTTCTCTCACTGCTGTTGCACCTGAACAGCCCCTCCAAACCCTCCTCCCTCCTTCTTTGGCACCACCACGAAAAACCTCTTCTGCTGTAGCTTCCCATCCTTGCTCTTCACGTTCTTTTTGAAGAGCAGTTCCGTGAAAGGGCCGACGGTCGCGATGCTGGCCGCGCCGTCCTTGCCGCCCTTGAATTCGAAAACCACCTCCTCGCACGACGACAACGACGACGACGAGGATGACTTTTCGCCTCGCCCGCCCCCGCTCCCCTCCTTCTCGCCCGTCAGGCACAGCGCGTAACCCTCCCCGGGCCTCAGGCCGGCGACCACGGCCTCGAGGGCGTCCACGAAGGTCGACTGCTGGTTGACGACGAGGGAGGTGAGGACTTTCTTCTCCCTGTCGTCGTTCTTGTTCTTGCTGTCGTTGTTGACGAGCTCAAAGTGGAAGGCCTTGCTCTGCGCTCTCGCCTCCTCCGCGGAGAGGAGCGCGGGTCGCTTCGTCGTTTCCGGTCCCGCCGCTGCTGCTGCTTTCGCCCCCTCGGTTCCCTTGCCTCCTGGAGCAGCAGCAGAAGCAGCCCCCGAGACATAGACCATCCCCATCGGGGACTGCGCCCCGATCTCGACCCGGCTCCCTTCAACGACCTCGAGCGTGCGCGTGTCGACGGCGACGACGGCGTTGGAGATCTGCAACCCGACCCAGACCCGCGTCCCGTCCCCCGAGGGCCAGACCGCGTGCGGCTCGTCGTCGCCTGCCGGGAGCTGGATCGTTTTGAGGAGTTTGGGAGGCGGGGAACCGAAGGCCACGTTGTCCGCGGAGAAGACGAGAATCTTGCCTTCTCCGCCGACGGAGACGAAGGCGAGCGTCTTTGGCGTCGTCGTGGCGTTCTTTCCTGCGCCGCCGTCGGTCCCTTTCGGCGTTGGGGGCACAGCGAAGTTGACGTGGTTGGTGACGCTCCCTGTCTCGAGGACCGCGATCGTCCTGAAGGGCTCCTTGGCCTCGACGACTTGCGTTTTCCCTGAGTCCTTGAGCGTGAACCAGAGCTGTTGAGCAGGAAGAGCAAGAGAAGGAGAGGCAAGGAGAAAGAGTGAGCTCTGTGTTTTTCGTTCCTTCGCCCTCCCTCGAACGACAAAAGCCCCGAAGAAGGAGAGAGAGGGGGGGGGGAAGGGGGAAGGCAAAAGAAAACGCACCTGCTCTCCGTCGGGCGTCACGGCCAGGTTTGGACAGAAGGCCGACGCCTGCTCGATCGAGGCCACGACCTCCCTGGTCGCCGCGTCGACGACCACGGTCTCGGGAGTGAAGGACGAGCAAACGAACGCGAGCCTCCCGTCCGGCGAGAACGCCACCATGCCCGGCCCCTCGGGGACGCGGACCTCGCCGAGCGGCGCGAAGGGCCGCCTCCCGTCGAGGATCTGGATGAGATTCTCGCCTCGCACGGCGATCCAAACCTCGTCGCCCGAGGGGGACCAGGAGGCCTCGTGCGGGCTGCGGCCCACGGAGGTGACGCTGAGGACCGCGTGGCCCTCGGCCCCCGTCGCGTCGAGGAACGCGACGGCGTCCGAGCCCACGCACACCGCGGCCACGGTCCTCCGGTCGGGGCTGAACCCCGATCCATGGACTATCGCCTGGCCCCGGTAGAGCGCGCTGAGCGTCTCGGGCAGCTTGGCGCCGAGCGGCACGACGCCGAGCAGCCTCGCGCCGAAAGGGTCGACGACGGCGACACCGTTGGAGGTCTGCGCGGAGAGGAAGATGCGGTCCGACGAGGAGGCCGCTATGGGTACGTTGAAGGGGTACGGGGCCTGGCCGTGGAGCCTGAGGCCGCCCTGAGGCGCGAGAGAGGGAGCGGCGGAGGCGGCGGGAGAGGGAGCGGCGGAGGCGGCGGGAGAGGGAGCGGCGGAGGCGGCGGGAGAGGGAGAGAGGGAGAGGGAGAGCAGCAGGGCGAGCGCAGCAGCGGCGGCGGCGGAGACGAGGGAGCGACTCCTCGGCTTCGCCGTCTTGGTCGCCATCGTCGAAGCTTTTGCAAGTCTAAAAGAACCGTTTTTTGTTTTTCCCGCGAAACCTGGGGACGACAGCGCTCTACTTCGTGAGATCTGTCGACATTCGCGCGCTCTCGACGAACCACGGAGAGTGGCAAGACGGAGCAAGGAGAGAGAAAAAGGAGACGCACAGATTTTCCAAGGATTTGGATGTGGAAAAAGTGCTGTTTTGTTATCAGGAAGATCAAAAAAAGACGAAGGAAAAAAAACGGGCCGCGAGCCTTCCTCACCAGCTTCTCAGCACCGCCGCGACCAGACTCCCCCCTTCATTCTTCTTCCCGTCTCCATCTTCAGAGCCGTGGAGCAGCTCGGCGAGGCTCTGGCCCACCACGGCGGCAGTCAGCACGGACCCGGCAACCAGCATCGCGACGAGCGCCCTCCTCGCCTCCTTCGTCATCTTCTTCCTCTCGGCGCCGCCGCCTCCTTCGGGCTCGCCCGCCGGCGAAGAAGAGCTCGCTCCGCTTCTTCCGTCACTGCCGCCGCTCCTGCTGCTCGTGAGCTTCAGGTAGCAGCAGCAGGGCAGCAGAAGGCTACAGCTCATGCTGCTCGCCCCGCCCAGCAGCGCCAGGCAGTCGGCGACGGACGAGTAGGCCCCGACCGCGACCGCCGCCGTCAGCGTCGCCGCCGCGAGCCGCAGCACCAGCAGCGGCAGCGGCTGCATCGGGGGACAGGGGAGGCTTCCCCCCGCCTCGGCAGCCCCCCCCCCTCCTTCCCCGCTGCGAGCCAGGAAGACGGGGCTGAACAGCGCCCAGAGCATGTCCTGCACTATCATGATCAGGGCCGGGTAGGTCGTGAACGCGTTCAGCAGAACGAACCCGCCGATCGCGTTGTCCAGCGACAAGCCCGGGATGTCGAACAGGGAGCTTCCCGATCCAAAGGGCGAGTTTTCTTTCAGGTTGGCGGTCACCACCTGCTGGCTGCCGTCGCCGAAGTAATAGTAGCCCGCGGCGGCGATCCCGCCGTAGAGGAGGCCCATGACGGCGAAGGCGGCGTCGAGGACGCCGTGCTGTTTTGTTTTTGGTTTTTGGTTTTGGTTTTGGGAGCAGGAAGAAAGTGAGTTTTCTGTACTTTTTTCCCTTCGAGAACCCCAAGGGAGGGGGGGGGGGGGGGGGGCACTTCTCCCCCCAATTTTTTCCGGGGTGGCGACGTCGCGCCCCCCGCGCGGCGAGAGGGGGGGGCGGCGGACACCGAGC
>Ga0114918_10001948_pt1 | contig 18530 bp, 30 predicted proteins | sample LantaG_FD_87015 | JGI IMG/M metagenome (GOLD analysis project Ga0114918, IMG submission 87015) | Deep subsurface microbial communities from Baltic Sea to uncover new lineages of life (NeLLi) - Landsort_02402 metaG | ecosystem: Environmental > Aquatic > Marine > Oceanic > Sediment | place... | reverse complement strand
CTTTGTTATCAAGAAAAGTAGAGGAAGCTGTGCATCTTGAAGGACTTATAAGATATTTTAAAGATAATAAAACACCCTTTTTCCTTTATAGTAAACACGCAAATTCTTTTATGTATGGCACTGGTGATTTCGAAAAGTACAAAGATGAATACCCCCATGAAAGGTATTATACAGTTGATGAATTAGATGAAGTTAAAAAACTTATAAAAAACAGAGATAAGGATATTCCAGATACACCAACCTATAAACCAAGAAAAATGATATATGAGAATAAACAATATGGGAATTATTTTGATATATATGATTCTATTCCAATTAAATTGGAAAATGATAATGAAATAGAAGAGGCATATTCTTATATAGAAGAAAATCTCAATCAATTTGCAGATGAATATATAACACCGACATTAAAACGAGGAGCATATGGGTATCTTGCGCGAAGCGAAACTCCACAGTTTTTGTTTTATAATATTGAAAAAAATTTTTATTATGGTTCGGTATCTGGTCTTGATCGTGACAGATGGAAATATGAGAAGTTTTTTACTGTTAAAGAATTACCTATTGTTAAACATATTATAGAATTTGGTAGAAAACCTGACCCAAGACCTACATATGAACCTAAAAAATTCGTATATGAAAATAATTTTAATTTATTATTAGAGAAAAGTAGTCTTACTGCATTAGGTATTCCAAGAGAAGTAATGCAACCAATACAAAGAGATTTAGCTTTATCCCCTGATGCTAAATGGGAAAAGATAAATCACAAAAGAGAAGTTGCTGATTATTTAAAGAAAGGTGATAAGAATTTATTTATACAAATTGCAGTTGATACTATAAAAGTAATTGTATCTTATCCAACATTCAAAGGAACTATGTATTTCATTGATAATTACGTATATAGAGATACAGAATGGGCTGGAGAATTTGAGAAATTAAAAAGACAGTATGATACCTTAACACAAACATTAATAAATATAGACCCAAGAACAAATATTTATAGATTAGATGGTGATTTTGAAATAAATAAACAATCAAGAAGGAAAATGATTAAGAAGGAAAAGACCTTTATGGATTTTTCTGATAAGTTTAAATCAGACTTCTTACAAAGATTTGATAAGATATTAAAGAGAATAACAGGTACAAATTTTAAGAAAGCAAAAGAAAAGGTAACAGATAAGGCTAAGAAAGTAGCCATGGAAAATAATTTACTTATTAGAGGGCTTGATAATCCTTTAAATGGACCAAATGGGTTATCTATATTAGATGAATTTTTATATCAATTCGAAGAAGAGTATTCAAAATTCTTTGAAGAACGAATTGACATACACGAATTAAGTAAATATTTTACATACGATAAAGTGATGACAATGTTTATGTATTACATATACACAGGTAAAATACTAGCTAATTAATAAACAAAAATAGAATACTATCATATATTATATAAAATTACGTTTTTATATGCAATATGATTTAAGACATATCGGAGATTTTATATTTAAACAAAAGGATAAATATAAAGACCTTACGGATGAAGATAAAGAAAAGTTCTTTTTTATAATGAATAGAAAGTTTGCCAGAAAGTTTCCAAGGCATGCTCAATTTTTCAATAATAAGAATATGGATAAATCGAGTGCATTGGATGTATGGTATCACTTTTTTATTAAACAGAGAACAATGGATATACCACAATGGTATTGGTTTAAGTTATCTGGTAAAAAAGAAAAAAGTTTATTAAAAAAAGAAGAAATAGAATTCTTTTTAGAATTTTACCAAATAAAAAGGGATGATTTAGATTTTTTAACAAGATATTATCCCGAAGAGTTGGCTATAGAAGTCAAAAAATTTAAAAAGTTCAACAAATGAACAAGTTAAAAGATTTATACGAATTCATTAGTACAAATGATTGTTGTGCATTCAAACCAGTTGTGGATATTGACATCAATTACTTATATTTGAAAGACAATCGTGGTACTAAGATTTTTTATGATGAAGAAACAGATTCATTCAGGGTTAAATGTAGAATTAAATGTATCAAAAATGACAATGCAATTACATTCTTAGACGAACCTATTTATATGGACTTATACGCAAAAGATAAGTCTGATGTTTTATCAATACTTAAAAGTAATACTAATGTACGTAGATAACATAAAATCCCCATTATCCTTTAATCTCAAAGAGATTCAAGATTATACTGATGAAGAAATGATAGAAATTGAATTGGTGTTAGGTCATGAGTTTTATGCACAACTTCAAAAAAGTAGAAATATTCTTTTTCGTAATAAAAAAATCAATAAAATTTTGAATAGTCGAAAATAATTCATATCTTTACACATTAACTTTAAATTTAATACAATGGATTTATCAAATATTAAAAAAATAATTATACTTGAACGGTTACATCGTTATTGTTTCGATAAACTGTATATACAGAATTATAAATTTGATGAAAATGATGAAATTGTGTTAGGGCAGTATCATGATTTATATAAACAATATCCAAATTTCAGACAAGAATGTGCTGAATCTATTATTTTTTTATCTAATATAGATCGGGAATTAACTAAGGAAGAATTAAAACTTTTGGAAAATTTAAAGAGAATTAATTTTAACCGATATAGTATAGATAGAAATACAAAAGAAATATTAAAGAAACTTAAATAGTACGATTAATATATACTAAGACAAAATAAAACAATTAATTATGAATATATTAGTGGTAGATGATAACCCAACAAATAGACTTCTTTTGAAGTATATGATAAAAGGAGAAGGGCATGATGTGAGTGAAGCGGATGATGGTGATGTATCAGTTGAAATGGTTAAAGAATATGGTTATGATATTATATTTATGGATATGATGATGCCAAAAATGAATGGTTACATGGCTACTAAAATAATTAAAAGTGAACTTAATTTAAAAATACCCATATATATCGTATCAGCATATCAGATGGCTGATTTCCCTGCTGATTGGCAAGAAGTGGAATACGATGGGGTTTTATCTAAGCCGGTTGCAATGGATACAATTATTAATATTATAAATAAACATAATACTAACCCTTAAAATAAAGGATTAATGTCAAACTTACTTTTAAAACTTAAACAAGGTCAAAAACTAAGGTTACTACCTATTAGTGAAGATTTGTTATATAGAACTGTCTATTCATATTATATAGTAGAATTAGAAAGAGAATTTATATTCGATGAATCAAATTTGATAGATTTCGAACATCACCAAAAAGTTGGTCGAGCCATAAGGAATTATATGCCGGTAGAATATAATGATGAAATTTATTTTATTAGATACGGTATGAAAATTAGAGACAAGATAGATAAAATTATCAAACACTATAATTTAAAACCTGTTGACTTTTTACACAATGCTATATTTTTAGATGTAGAGGTGCAAGATGTACCTATCGGTAACGGGAGGACGGTAATGAATTTTGATAGTTGTGTTGTTGATATATCATATAATATTCCTGAATCATTAAATGATGATTTAGATTTCTTTAATTCAAAACGATATACATCAGTAAAAGAATTATATGATAGTCATATTAATGTTTTAAGTATTGTGAATAGACCTGATATTATAAATCATTTGAATGATAATGGTTATTTGAAACCAGAATTTAATTACTTACTTAGAACTCAAAAGATAAATGAAATAAGAAGTCGGAAGATAACCACCACAAAATTGAAACTATGGAATAAAGTTAGTAAAGTAGTGACTGAAGCTGGTGATGAAATAGAGGATATTGGTTATCAGGAATCTGACGAAAAGGGTGATGAAGTTCATCAGTTTATGGTAGATGGATATTTATTTGAAGTTAAACTATTAGATAAAATTTAAAGACATGGAAGTAGACACTAAACACGGGATTTTAAAAGACACTATTAACAGTTTATCCGACATGGGTATGAAATATGTTAAGTGTGATGGTGAAAGTATATTCTTTATTGTTAATGAAGAATCTGGTTTAACCAGAGGATGTGATAAATTAAATGGTGTAAAAGATTTTTTATCAAAACAATTTGGTTATAAACTAATGGTTAAATACCCGAAATAATGAATCCACTTGATTGTAGCCATTTTAATATGTATCATTTTCATGAAAACGCAAGTGCGTTTTGTCCTGATTGTAGGGCGTATATTGATGGTGATACAGTAGTTATTTTTCCGAAAGATAAATTGGAAGAAAGAAGAGAAAAAATAAATAAGATATTAACTAAAATTTAAAATTATGATGCGAGGATATAACAAATACATAGTTATATGTAGACCATTAACATGTGGTAAAATAGTATATCGTCAAACTGATGAAGGTTTGGATAAGATGTATATTGGTAAAGATGGTAGAAACCGATGGAATCATTGGGGTGAAAGAAGTAGGTGGAGACAAACATGGACTAATGAAGCATTGAATCCCGATAGTCAAGAATATGAGGAAGATATAATCATTGATTCTTTCACAAAACTTGATGATGCTATATCATTTATGGAAAATACACCAATAATTAAACAACCAGCTACATAAAAACGTCTTTTTTCTTGTTTTTGTCAGTAATATATAGTATCTTTGTTATAGATAATAATTAAAAACTGACAAATTATGAAAAGAACAGAAGAAAAAATCAAAAAAATGACAGGTCTTGACCTGAGATATGATGGTATTGATCATACAGAAAGTCTTAGTGATTATGCAGGTTCTCTTGCAGAATATGCTGAGAATGTGAAAGATAGTGATATACTCGTTAAATCAAGAGTATTTGAAACTCACCTAGAATCTGATCCCGATGACATTAGGATCGAATCTTATAGTAATGAAGATGGATCACTTATATGTTATGCTCTTATATACAAAACAAGTGTATCTCCACTTTTTGTATCGGGTTTTGAAGCTTAAAATTAAATAAATAGAAATCGTGTTAGAATTAAAAGGAAAATATAATAAGGATTGTAAAATCTTCGTTGATGAAGTAGAACAAGAAGCTATTTCATTGATACAGTCTATCTTGGATAAGCAAGTATCAGACGGTGTACCCGTAAGGATTATGCCTGATGTTCATGCAGGGAAAGGTATTACTATTGGATTTACTATGCCTATGACTGATATGTTATCACCTAACTACGTGGGTGTGGATATAGGGTGTGGGATGTTATCTGCTAGGTTTTCTGGACAAGTATCAATGGATTTAGAAAAAGTTGATATTGCTATTCGTGAAAAAGTTCCTATGGGATTCAATACTCACGAAGAAAGAATAATGACTGAAATTCCTTTTAATGAAGTTCAAAAAATTGCAGATGATTTTACTAAAAACTACAATGAAAAGTTTGGAACTTCTTACGTTGCTCCAACTTATAATGAGAAGTGGTTAGATAAGAAGTTGAAAGATGTGAAAATTGATCCTACTAAATTTTGGATGTCGATTGGAACATTGGGTGGAGGAAACCATTTCATTGAAATTGGTAAGTCTGATGTATCTAATTCTTATTGGGTAACTATTCACTCAGGTTCAAGAAACTTTGGGTTGAAAATTGCTGACTATTGGAACAATGTTGCTAATGGTAAAGTAAAGAATGTACCTAAAGAATATAATATTGAATTAGACAATTTAATCCAAAATACTGTTCCTAAGTCTGACATCCCTAAGAAGATGAAAGAATTAAAGGAAAAGTATGGATTTGGTATAGATAAAGAATTCTTACAAGGTGATAACCTTATGGGTTACTTGTATGATATGATTTTCGCACAACAATATGCTACTTGGAATAGAGAAGTAATGTTAAACTCTATTAAGAAAGCATTGAAGATAAAGAAATTTGAAGAAGTAATCAACACTATACACAACTTTGTTGACTTCAAAGACTTCGTTATCAGAAAGGGTGCTGTGGCTTCATATAAGGGTGAAAAATTGATTATTCCTTTCAATATGAGAGATGGTATATTGGTGTGTGAAGGTAAGTCTAATGAGGATTGGAATAACTCTGCACCTCACGGAGCAGGACGTTTGATGTCAAGGTCTAAGGCTAAGGAATCAGTTGATTTAAAGGATTTCAAAAGAACTATGAAGGGGGTTTACTCTACTTCTGTTTGTAAGTCAACTTTAGATGAAGCTCCTTTCGCTTATAAGTCATCAGAAATGATCGAACAAGCGATTGAGCCAACTGCTACAATCTTGGAAAAGATTAAACCTATTCTGAATATCAAAGATAAGTCCGAAAGTATGTCTTGGAAAGAAAGAAGAAAGAAAAAGAAGAAAGACGTACAACGTAAGACAGAAAGAAAACAAATGGCTTATAGAAAAATGAAAAGGATGTAAAATTACATCCTTTTTTTATTTAATATATAATTAAAAAGAAATAATAAAATTATGAAATATATTGCACACGTAGTACAAAATGGAGAAGGATGTGATTACACAATTGGATGTGGTTTAGACGTTGTTGAATTAACAGCTAGTGATTTAGAAGGAGCTAAACAAGAATTAAAAGAAGTTATTAAAGAACGATTTTTTGATGATACTGCTTTAGAAAGTGCAGTTATTTATGAAGTATCAAACGCTCACGATGTCGATTTAGATGTTATTTATAATAGTATGGATGATGATGTACAATCAGAAAAATCAGAAAGACAAAGGTTATCTGATTTTGAAGAATATCAGAGATTGAAGAAAAAGTTTGATAAAGAATAATAGCAAGATATATAGAAAATGAAAAGGATGTAAAATTTACATCCTTTTTTTATTTTAATATATAATTACATGAGAAGAATATTATATATTTTAATAATATCATTATTTGTATTTGGTTGTGCTTCTAAAAAGGATGTCCCAGAATTTTCACCGATTCAAGTAACATACCATGATACAATAAGTTATCAAGGTGGGTGGCATACTGGAGATGCAGTGAGGGATGAACCTGAATTAATACCCGAATATCTTCTTGATGAAGATGGTGATGGAATACCTGATGACATAGATGAATATCCATTAGAAACAGTAGAAGAATTGGTTGGAGAAGTAATAGAAGAATATTACATAGAAGATGAAAAATTATTACTTAAATCAGAATTACCTTCACAATATAATGGGACGTTAGTTTATAAAGTAGATTCCGTATTAATTATTGGTGTTGCATCAAGAGTAGAAGCAAGAATAATTAAACAAGTAAGTCAAGAAACTACTTCACATTTGGTATCATTAACCACACATACATCCACAGGTGTTATTTATGAAGAAGTTATATGGGTTGGTGATATAATGGATATGGAGTTGAAATCATTAGATAAAGAAGCTATCATAGTAAATGAAATTACGGTAGATGATCAATTAGTAGATGAAAATGATGTTACATATTGGTTATGGAGTGTTACTGCAAAAAAGATTGGTAATTATGGTTTAATAATGACAGCTAGAATTAAAGAAGAAGGTCCTTCTAGAGATGTTATCATATTTGATAAATCAATAAGTGTAGTAAATAAACCAAAGAAAAAATATTCAGTAGTATTTTCAAATCCTGATAATTTCAAAAGATACGATGATAATATATTTAAATTAGATATAATAGAAAACAAAGCTGATGCATATAATTTTGAATGGGGCGGTGAAGGTGAAGTTGTATTAGAAGTTGATGGTAAAGTAAATATAGTATTCGAAGGAGGTACTATAAATAATAATAAAGAACATTTTCAATATACGTGGTGGATTACACCCGAAGGTAAAGAAAAAGTTTTACCATTTACTTTAAAGATTATTGGTGATTATGAAGATGTAATAATACTTGAACATGAATTTATTGTTAAGAAAAATCCAAAAGAATCATTTAATAGATTCGTAGATAATGCTGTTAAAAGGTGGTATTGGATATTTACTGCATTACTGATCCCTGTCTTTGGTTACATAAGAAAGAAATATTTTAAAAAGAAAGATTAAACAAATCCCATAAAAGTAACTATACAAAGTACAACTATTTTTATTTACAATTATGGTGTTAAAATTATTAATAAAAAGTTTATTTTTCAATCTTTCAATAGAAGAAAGACAAAAGATTTGTGATTATTATTTTACCACAAAAGGAAAAAATAAAAAGAAGAAATGCACTTAGAACAAATAACAAGTAGAAGAAAATCATCTAAGAATAATAAAAGATTCTTCACTAGTTTAGATATGGCTATAATTAAAAAAGATGCCGCTATTAGAAACTCCAGAATTAAAAGGGGAGAAACCACAAGAGGGGGAACAGAGTATATAGCTGAATGTGGGTGTGGTGCTGAAGGTTGTTTTATTCATCATGGATATAATAAAAAATAAATTAATTATGAAAGTTTATAGAAGTTTATTAGCTAAATTTTATTTTGCAAATAGAGATATGAACAAAAAGGGAAAGCCTGTTAAAATACAAGATGCTTATCCTTTAATTATGAAAGATGGTACAAAAATCCCATTAAAAATTATAAGATAATGAATATCAGAAAAATCAAATACAACAAGTATTGGATACCGTTTTTAGGTTTTGCTTTATTTCATATACAAGATGAAGGGCCACTATCTATAAATGAAAAAGAAATTGACTTATTTGCCAATTGGCACGCTTGTTGGATGACCTTTGGATTACCATTAATTGTCGTATTAATAATTTTATTATAAAAAATCAAAAACGATGTCACAATATTTAAAAAAAATTAAAAGATTTCCCATTTGGGAAAAAGCATTTATTTATTTAATAGAAAATAATAAATCACCAAACTTACCTTATCACAATAATAGACATTGTATAAATGTTTTTAATACAGCAATTGATATTGCTGATTCTATTGGTAATATAGAGGAAAATAATATTATAAGTTTAGGGATAGCTTGTTTATTCCACGACTTTGATCATAGCGGTGGTAAATTAAAAGACAGAGAAAATATAGAAATTGCAATTGATGGATTTTATAAATTTTTAGGATCGAATATCGTAGAATTTAATGGTTATATATTAACAGATGTTATTGATATGATACTTTCTACTGAATTCCCTAAAAAACGTGAACCTATTAATATACAACAACAAATAATAATGGATTCAGATTTAATTCAATGTTATGATAAAGATTGGTTTATATTCGCCATTAAGGGATTATCAGATGAACGAGGTGTATCAGTATCACAGGCATTATCAGACCAAACAAATTTTATAAATAATATCACATATTATACTGAATTTGCACAACAATTACACGATGAAAGAAAAGAAGATTATCTAAAGACCTTAGAGAATCTAAAAACTTTATTTTAAAAAATTCTTATGAATAATACTACAAACCGAGCTACTAAAAGTTTGGTTATTATAGGTGATAATTTTATTGCTCAATCATTGTATAATGACTACAAACGATATGGTAAATTTAGATTAAATATATCAAAAGATATTAGTCACGTAAAATATAAGGTGGATTATATTATTGATTGTTCTTTTAATGAAAGAACACAAAATATGTCCTTATCATATTGTAGGTTAAATAAACTCGAAAAAATATTATTGATAAATCATTGGGAAAGAAAAAATCTTCCTAAAATAGATACAATAATTTTACAATCTGTTTTATATGATGTATATGGTGTAGATCACAACAGTTTCAACAGACAAGGATCGGGTAATAACTATGACTCAGACATAAACTACTGTACATTGATTGCTGAAACGATCAGGAGAGTACATGAGGCTAAAGTAGGGGGTGTTCCTTTAGTTTATATCCCATATGGTGAAAATAAGGTTAGAGTCATCCATATAGACCACATATATGAACCAATCAACTATATGTTAACCACAATGAAAAAGAGTTCTGCATATGCTGTATATGAAGAAGAAAAATATGTCAGTGCAGTATTAAACTCAGTTCAGAAAATTTTAGAATATCCAGGTAGAATCATATTCAGAAACAACAACTCTATTTATTCACAACACGTTAATAATCTGGACTTTAAGACTAAAAGAAATAGTTTTGATCATTCTGTAAGAAGGATTTATAAATATTTAGCTCTTAACAACCCAAGATTTAGTGTTTTTGGTGAATATAATTCATAAAATATTTGTATATAAAGATTTTTTTTATTATATTTGTACCTATGGATTATTCACAATTAGCAGAAGATTATAAACCACATAAGATCAACACATTATTGGTGGGGGAAGCACCACCTCAAAGTGGTAAATCTTATTTTTATTCACCCACTAAATCAGGTAAGGTGAATGAAATTAGTTTACCCTCAACCGTATTTAAACATTATTTTGGGAAATTACCTCAAAATAGGAAAAAATATTTATCTTTCTTAGATTCATTATTTGATATGGGTATTTGGGTTATCGACATAACCGATAAACCTGTTAAGGTGTGGAAGGAAAAATATGTACTTGATATGGATGTTATTCAAGAAATAATTAATTCATTACCTGTACTTAAAAATAGAATAAAAGATTTAGAAGTAGATGAAAAGGATGTTATCTTTTTAGCTGCTCGTAGAAATTATAAAAAAGATATACGTAAATTATTTCCAGCTTCTACTGTTGTAGAATGGTCTAAATTTAGAAACAATGGATAGGAAACACAAATATCGTTTTAAGACCAGAGAAGAATTCATTACTGAATACGGTGATGAATGGAGAATGAAAGTTAGATGTATGTTTGTAGTAGAAATGGATACTTTATTGGGTGTTGATATTGATGAAAAATATGATAAAAAATTTAATTATTTGTTTGATGATGGGAATTGGCATTTTCACATTGATTTTAGAGGTAATGATAAAAGGGGTAGGGAAGTATATTGTAATGTTTCAATAGATATGGTGAAGAAAATTCAAATATCACCAAGTTACGAACTAAAGAAATTTGTATATTAATGAATAAAAAATACAAATATCGTTTTAAGACTAAAGAAGAGTTAAGATCGGATGCTGACGCATCAGGAACTAGTGATTGGCGGAGAAATGCGTGGATTTGCCCAGACGGAGGAATGGATTATTTATTTGGGACAAATATCAAAGTACCCTATCAATGTTTGGATAAAAATGGTGATATGATAAGTAGTTTTATAATACCTAATACTGGTAATTTTCGATGGGATCAATGGGAAATTATGAAACATATGTTAGTGAAAGAAATTGATACCCCCTTATATGAACCAAAGAAATTTGTATATTAACTAAAACAAAGAATATGAAAATGGATTTCAGCACAAAAATTGCATTACAGATCGGTGGATTTATATTACTTATGGCTATTATTGGGTCAATAAAATTAAATAATATACTAACTACCCAAAATGCAGACGATATTATCAAATTAGATAGGAAAATAATTGATACTAAAAAAAGGGTATATTATTTGGAAATAGAAAATGATAAATTGAAAAAACTAATTATTGAAACCTCTAATATTCCTAATGAAAAAAGGAAAGCTATTTTTAATTTGAAAATACAACAAGATAGTGTTCTTATAGATATGTTAATGAATGATATGAGAGCCAACGAAAAAGTATTGGAACTTCTTGAAACTAATTGGGTATTTAATAATGATACAGAATTTAAATCTTTAAACGATAAATAATATGAACGAAATTTCAATTTTCTACCGACTTAATAACTTATTTAATGAATCAGATGAACTGATTAAAAAAATGAGAAAAATTGCATTTGTGTGGTTATTCTATGCAATATCTATGATGGTATTGGGGTTGAGTCTTAATTTCCCATTATGGTTAACGATGTTAATCACCTTTGGTCCTCTCATTCCTATAATTGTATTTTTTGTTATTGGTGTAGCTACTCAATTTAAAAACGCTACAAAATACCCACTATATTATAATAATTGGAGAGGTGAAGATGCGTTTGTCCAAAACGTAAAAGAAAGATCAAGGGACCTAGCCCAACCTGATCGTAATAAGATAAAGATGCCTAATTACGCATTGGATTATATTGATAGATTAATCAGACAATATGGTGATGATAAAATGAAGTTGTCTAATTCTATTTACAACGCAATAGTAACAACAAGTTTAACAGAAGAAGTAAAATACATGGATAAATTTGAAAAATTCAAAAGACATATGAATGAGTATCGTGGTAAAGTTTAAGTTTATATTTAATTGAAATAAAAAACCCTACATCAATCGGTGTAGGGTTTTTTTGTGGGTTTATTCTTCGACCTTTTCTCTAATCATTTCCTTTTCATTGGATAGATTGTTAGCTAATAGACCGTATATGATGTGTTTCCTTGATTCTAACAGATTATCAGCTACGGTGTATAGTGCAACGTACCTAAAGAAGTTTTCTTTATTATATTCGATTGTATCACCAAAATTCGTTACATAATAATCGGGATATTCATTTGCATCTCCCATATTATAAGTTAATGCGTAATGTAACATTTCTACATTAGCTGTATCATAATAAAATATTGATAAATTTTCAATTGAATCAATAGCATCTATCGAATTAGAATAAGATGTTATTAATAGTTCCGTTTCATTAATGATTGTCGGTTCTGTGGTGTCTTTATTTATAACCACATTAGTTATAAATCCTAGAACAAAAACTCCTATTAAAAGACCACCAAACATTAAATTGTTTTTATGTTTTTTCATAATATAATTATTTTTTCAATACACTAAAACACTTTCTGCACAATGGTCGGTATTTATCATTACCACCAATTTCAATCTTTTCTCCTTGTGTTACTATTTTACCTTCTTCATTAAATCTAGCATTTACATTAGCTTTCTTCTTTCCACACTCTGAACAAATTGTTTTCAGTTCTTCTAATTCATCTGCAATAGCCATTAAATGTTTAGATGATTCGAAAGGTTCTAGTCTAAAATCTGATCTAAGTCCATAACAAATTACCGGAATATTTAAACTATCAACGATCTTAACAAGTTGATGTAAATGTTTTTTCTTGAAGAATTGTACTTCATCTACAAGAATACAATCAACCCTATCAGTCATTATAGTTCTTTTGTAATCTATTATCTCGTATATGTTATCATCTTCTCCAATTCCTATTGCTTCTTTGGATATACCTGTTCTTGACTTTACTATATCACTCCCGTATCTGTCATCTATTTTTGATGTTAATATTAATACTCCCATTCCATTCTCTTCGTAATTATATGCTACTTTTAATAAATCTAAACTTTTCCCAGAACCCATTGTTCCATACCTAAAAAACAACTTAGCCATATTTTTTAATTATTTTTTGTAAAATATTATCAATCTTAATTATATTTTTATACCACCGACACTATTCAGTTATTTTTTTAATTTTTTAGATGCAACAAAATTCTTAACAGGTATCTGATATTTTTTACCATCATTAGCATATTTTTCACTTTGTGCTTCGTATTCTTTTATTTTAATACTTTCATCATTTTTAAAAATGAATAATTCATTATCTGATGTTTGAAATCCTAAATAAGTTACATCATATGGTTTGATACCACCAACACCACCAACAAAATAGTAGAATTTTCCTTTGTGTACACTGCTACATCTTTTTTGTTGAAGTGTGTTTATTTTATTACCAACAGTAAATTTAATATCAATACCACCAATCATATCACTCTTCTTTCCGTGACCACCAAATTCAAAATTCTTAGCAACGGGGATCAAGGTTTTAATAAAAGATGCCATTTCCTTTTCTGATAAATACCCACTTTTATTTGTTTTTTCGATTGCTTTTATTATAGCATCAAAAACACCATTATCGTTCTGTAAAAGAATGTCATATTTATATGCGACTAATATTTTAATGAGATTTTGCATTTCGGTATACCAGTTGGAACGATCTGGTTCAAAATTTAATTGATGGGTTGATATCAATTTACCGTTCTTACCTGCTTCAACTATTTTCCTATTAAAATAATTTACAATTATAGAAAATGCGGTGTAATGTGTGTTAAGATAATTTAACATAGAATATTCACTATCTTCATTAGGAAGATTGATTACTTTATCATCTTCATTTAGATATCCAGAATATAATTCTTTTAATAAATCTCTTATTTTATAGTCAAAAAGATTCCTGACTTTCTTATCCCAATTCCTAAAATAAGAACTTTTATATTGTATAGGGGTTTCGGTTTTTAACCTATCAACAGCTTTTTTATATTCTGCGGGTGTTAATTTCATTATTTAATCTTTTTTTCTGATATATAAAGTATTACCGAATAAAGCCTTTTTATATTTATAGGTATCCGGTAACAATTTTTGTATATATCTAATATAGATATTTTTTCGTCTTTTGTCCTTTTTAAAATTAGTAACAGGATTAATTTCTAATTGATTTGGATCATGTTCTTTTACAAAATCTTTAATGATTGAAATAACAGTTGATATAACCTTAAAAAATCTCCCTTTATTTACAACAACTGTATCACCAGCATCGTACAGATCACCGCCAACTACAAATTCTACTTTATAATTACCCATCCATTTTTCCTTGTGTTGAAATTCACCCATATGGAAAAACCTAACAACGTATTTATCATCGTCATCAGTTGTAAATTTATAATATGTTGCTAATTTATCATCCGATGTTTTTTCATAAGAATACGGTCTGACCATACTTGTTCCAACTTCTTCATTTATAAATTCTAAATACTTTTTCATGATGGATCGAAGTTTGGATTTTTGACAATTTCCCCTGATTTTCTATTAAAATACCCTTTTACATAACGTGGTGATAATGTATAAATTAGATCACCTTCTTCATCAGTAAATGGTTCTTTGATAGTTAAGTTAGTATAATCTCCTTTTATATCAAAATTAACTTGCATGATTACTGTATAGTTACCGTAAGCTTCTCTTAATAACATTTTATAATCCAATGATGCCATATCATTTATTATTTCATCAGTTGTTTTATGAAATGAACTAAATTGATAACCTTCTTCCATTATCGTTTTACAAGTTTCTTCTTCCTTTGTAGTATGTAAATAAGTTTTTACATCAGATGTTTCATTTATGAAATCTAATAGAACATCATTATCAACATGATCGGAATATTCTTCAAATAATTTTATGTGTTTCATTTATTACTATTCAACATTTTTTGGAACTTTTCAGCTTCTCTTCTTCGAATCTCATGTCCAATATTAGCACCTTTGAAACCATCATCCATCACTTCTTTACCAGGAGTGGTAGGAACGTACCTTAGAAACGTTTTTAAAGACTTATCTGTTAAATTCATAACATCCATCCACTCTTCTATGATGTCTCGCCTAACGTTCTTATTTCGTACTTCTTTATACAATTCATACACATCATTAGGGTCAATTACCTTATCTTTCCATATCTTAATTAAGATAGAAATAATTTCTACAAAATCCGTAGGAATTTTAGCATCAATTAAGATTTGTTTAAATTCTGGAGTTATTTCATTATCCCTTAATACCTGTGCAATAGCAACAGTTAAGTATGTCGTAGGTCTAATTATTTTATGTTTGGTGATAACAGGAAATATCTGTTCCATGATACCATATTCAATTAAATCATCGACAAATCTTTTTATTATTTTAGGATCATCGTTTTTCCTAGCCTTTTCTTTAACTTTCTTAAATTCCAAGAATATTCTTTCCCTTGATACATCATCAACATCCGAAATATTAAATAACCTACTATCATTTCTAAGAGCCTTTTCTGTCTTAGGGTGAAGTTTGCTATCAGTAATAGCAGCAAACCTAAGAGCTCTGAGAATCCTTAATCTATCTTCATCAAATCGTTTTTGGGGATTTCCTACTGCTCTAACAACTTTATTTTGTATATCCCTCATTCCTCCGACAACATCAACAATTTCGTGTGTTTTGATATTGTAAAATAAGGCGTTCATAGTTAAGTCCCTTCTTTTGACATCATCTTTAATGGTTATATGTTGACCAATTTCTACTTTCTGATCATTACCTTTGGTATCTCTACCTTTAGAAATATCTTTTCTATAAGAAGCAATTTCATACCCACTAGGTTCAGCTTGTGTAAATACCCTCACAACTCCAAATTGAACACCTTGAAGATCGGTTCTGTAATCTTTAAGAACATCCATTACATTTTGGGGAGTAGTATCAGTTACCATATCAAAATCGTGAGGTTTTTTACCCATAAGATAATCCCTCACGGCACCACCTACAATATATAATTTATATCCTTTTTTGTCAAATAATTTTTGGAAATCAATTACATCTTGTGGTATATCCATTTCAACTTCTACTCTTTCGTTTATGTTCTGCATATCTTTATTATTTGTATTATCAAGTAAAGATACGTTAAATTTATTAAATTCTACTAGTTTTTTGGTTTTTTGTGGTTTTAATTTTTCTTTAAATTTATTTATATCATAAATTATAGCTAAATCTAATTCACCAGAATCATCACCCATTAATATTATATTATCTTTAAAAAAATTAAAATAGCTAAAATACATACCGTCTGCATCTGTTTCTTCAAAATGATCTGAATCTTTACCATACTGAATCATCTCATGTATAAATTCTAATGCATCCGCATCGTCTATTATTATAATATCATTTACATCAATATTATTTTTTTCTAAATAACGAAGAATACTATTTTTAATTTCGCCAATATATTCACCAACACCCACTTGAATTTTTAAAAGACCGTCTATTACATCTTCCTCTGATTTAGGGGTCATCTTATCTCTTAAAGATTCATTAAATTCTTTAAAAGTTTTCATACCTTCGCTCGTATCTCCTAATCTATCTTCAATTGTTTTTCTTTTAATATATGATGGTTTCTTTTTCGTTTTTAATATAGGAGATTTTTCATGTTCAGTTTCAAACTCTCTATCATTCCAATCGGGACTGCCTTCATATTCTTCAAAAGAAATGAAATCACTATCTTTATACCCATTACTGTTATCCACTACCTCTATCATCCAATCTTCATCAAATTTAACATCTGATACATCTTCTATATCCTTTAATACTTTTGGTAATTCTTCTTTTGTTGGGTATTTCCAAAACGATATTATTTTTTCATCTGTCCATAATCTACCAGGATATTTAAAATCATTTCTTATTAAATTTTTACTTACTAAATCATCGTGTTGTCCGTGTAAATTTGGATTAACATACATCACATCATCAAAATAACCAACGGCTAATGAATCTATATCATGGAAAGCCTTCTTAAATTTACCAATATAATCAGGATTTTCATTTAACATTCTATCGGCTTTAAATTTCTCCTTACCGTATTGTGTCTTTAATTTCATTGTTGAAGTTGATAATAATTTTATTTATATATAAATATTAGAAAATTATAACCTTTAAAATGATTAAGAAATATAACCACTTTATCAAAGAATCTTTAAAAGATAAAATGACACCAAAATCTGACGAAGAAGTTAGAAAATTATTAGATAATTTATCACCTAAAGATAAGATCAAAAAGGGCATTGAATTAGATTCCCCTCAGATAATAGAAGAAGGAATAAGGGGATTAAAAGATGGTGATCTTCATAGTGATGAAATTGCAGATTTCGTTGATACTGCGATTTATAATGAATCTTTAGATGTTGTTAAATATTTGATTGAAAATTTAGAATTTGATCAAGAACATTATAGTAGAATACTATTTTCCTTACAACAGAAATACGATAATCAAAAAGGTGAAAAAAACAAATCACTTTTAGACCTTATAGATTGGATATCAGAAAGAGAATTAAGTCAATTAAATACCAAGAAAGATTATAATGGTATGTTAAAATATGGTTGTAAACACAATAATATTGATTTGGTTAAAAAAGCTATAGAAAACGGAGCAGATGTCAATTATAGTAAATGGGGATTATTAAATAATCCTATTAATAAAAGGAATTTTGAACTTGTTGAATATTTATTAAAACAAGGGATTCAATTGTATATACCAGGTACTCACCCAAGACCAATAGAAAGAGCAATCAGTAACAATGATATCGAAATGACAAAATTATTACAAAAATATGGAGCTAAACTTGATACAAAAGGCACCAGTCTTAGTTCTTTTCAAGTATCCAGGTGGATAGAAGAAGGTACACATAAAGAAATAATAGAATATATGAAGGATGAAATACCGGGGATTAAAGAAGAAATTGAACGAACAATAGGTGGATTAACCAAATCAAAAAATGAAATACAATCTAAAATTGATAGACTAAAAAAATACTTATAATGATACTAAAATTCAAACAATATAACGAATCATTAAGAGATAAAATGATTGGAAAGACTGATGAAGAAGTCAGAAACAATATTAAAAAATCAATTGGTGTTGATAGTGATATTGTTTCGGTGAAAGTTTGGAATCCAGATGATTATAGATTAGTAAGTAGTGGTTCTGTATTAAAATCAAAACATTTAGGAAATTACAACTCTGCAATAACGGGTGATATTATCAAAGTTGTTGAATGGTTAGAAGATTGGGTTGGTGGTTCAAAATCTAAAGCCATATCATATCTCAAACAAAATATAATAAAACCGGAAGT
>Ga0114918_10001947_pt1 | contig 18531 bp, 7 predicted proteins | sample LantaG_FD_87015 | JGI IMG/M metagenome (GOLD analysis project Ga0114918, IMG submission 87015) | Deep subsurface microbial communities from Baltic Sea to uncover new lineages of life (NeLLi) - Landsort_02402 metaG | ecosystem: Environmental > Aquatic > Marine > Oceanic > Sediment | place: Baltic... | reverse complement strand
CCTCTCTCTCCTCTCCCTCCCCTTCCTCCTCCGCTCCTTCCCTCCAGGCCCTCGCCCGCGCGTCCGCGGCCCTCGCCAGCGCCTCGCATCGCAACGCGGTCGCCCTGTACGACCTCAGAAGCTCCGTAACGTCGGCGATAGAGAGATCCTCTCCACCCACCGCGGAGTTCAAAAATCGATAGCGGCCCGCGAGCTCGCCAGACTCGTCCGCCGCGACGACCAGTTTTTCGCCCTCCTTCTCGAGCTGCTCCGCCGTCGGGAAGCAAGGGGAGGGCCGCAGAGGAAGGAGAGGCGCCTCGCGACGCTGCCGACGGAGGGGGAGGTCACTCGGTATCCTCCTCTCCCTCGCGAGGGAAGGGCCCAACGGCGACGCGGTGGCGAGGAAAAAGGCGGGGTTCTCCCGCACCGCCGAGGCCGAGGCCTGAGGGTGCAGCGGGGCAGCAGCAGCAGCAGAAGCTGCTGCTGCTGCTGCCGTTGCCCCTCCCCTCCTCTCTCCTCCGCCGTCATCGGATGCCATCGCGGCCTCCACCACGGCCCTCGGCGGCGGCAGCAGCTGCATGTCGGGAACGCCGGCGCTCGCCATCCGCGCCACGAACTCTCCCGGGTCGACGTTGAGCGAGCCCGTGTTGACAGTCTCGACGAAGCTCGCCGCCGCGTACAGCTGCGTGAAGAAGTACGCGCTCTCGCCGTGGAACCTCCGGGAGCCGCGAAAGCGCTGGATGAACTCGAGGTTGGAGGCGAGGCGAGGGGGGCTGGCGCGGATGAGGACGAGGATGAGGAGGGGAAGGAAATCGTCGGCGCCGCGCGAGGTGGAGGAGGCCGGCCGCTGAGGCGGCGGTGAGGGCGCTCCACGCGCCGCTCCCCCTCCCTCGCCGCCTCCCTCGCCGACGCTGCCCCTCTCCCCCTCGCTCCTCCCCCTCCTCTCCGCGGCCTCCCTGCTCGCCACGGCGCTCAGGCTGTCCGAGATCACCCGGCAGGCGTTCAGCACGCATACCAGTTTGTCGCGCGGGGCCTTGAAGGCGTTGACTTTCGAGAGCTCCCGCTGCGCGAGCGCCAGTGCGCGCGCGGCGGCAGGGGTCCCGCCGCCGCTCTCGCCGCCCCCCGCCTCCTCCTCCATGCCGGCGTGCGACGCCGGGATCTCCAGGTGTTCGGGCTTCACGAACGACAGCGCGGACAGCCTCTGCGCCAGCGCCTCGTCCCGCTCGGCGTCGAGCGCCGTCGCGCCAAAGACGTGGGCGTGGATCTTGGTCAGGACGTATTTTTCCAACCCTTCTCCCGCGGCGGCCAGAACGGCCGGGGTCGCCCCGCGCCAGGCAGGGTGTGCGCGGAAGGCCTCTTCGGCGCGGTCGAAGAAGGCCTGGACGCGCGGGGCGTCCCTTTCGGCGTCGCGGGGCTGGTTCTCGAAGGATTTCACGAAACTGTTTTTTTGTTCCCGAGGTCGAGGTGGTGGTGGGGGGGGAGGGTGAGAGGGGAGAGCGAGAGGCTTTCCTTCGATTGAGAGAACAACGGACCCAAATACCAGCATATAAAACGCACGCTCGGATCGACCGCACGAGGTCGGCAGCGGCGGGGTCCTTCATGCGCTCAAGGAAGTCGGTGAAGGACAGAGCGGCCCCCGCCGAGGCCGCTTCGTCGACGGCGGCGTCGACGTCGTCGTCGTCGGGCGATCTCGACGCCATTCTTCTTTTTTTCGTTTCTTTGAATGGCGTGAAATGGGAGCAGCTGCGCGCGCCTGTGTCCTCTGATGAGAGAGAGGCGCTGGCGATCCTGCTCGCCGGGCTGTCCGGGGAAGAAGAGAGCCCCCAGAGCCAGTCGCGCGCGAGAGTTTGATTGAATCGATGAGGTTCGTTTTTGTGTTGGGCACTGGGCAGCGTCTTTCCATTGTTTTGGTTTCGGCGCCAAAAAAACATTTTGCATCTTGGAGTCTTGCAAACCAGTGCGAGCACCTCGCGCCTTCCCTATCAGCGATGTGTTTTCCCGACGTTTGAAGTCGCCGGCTGGATCGAAACCACGCCAATGAGTGATCCCAGGTGCGCACAAAAGGAGAGAGAGGGAAGCGCTCGAAGGTGAGCGTCGGCAGATGAGTCGCTCCTTTGATCGTCATTCGGCTCTCAGCGCTCTCCCTCTTTTCGACCTCGACCCTTCTCGACCTCCTCCACCCCAAAACAACCCTTCAACAACAACTTCAACGACAACAAAAAGGAGGTACGGCGGCCTTCGCCACCCTCCTGGGCTCGCCCCGCCCTCCCGAGACTGCCCCGAATTCTCCCTAACCCCGCGCCAGGCGGTGTATGGCCACGTCGCCACGCACGAGCGGGAGGGGGGGGTGGCGCTGAGGGACGAGCTGGCGCTCGGCGCGGGCGAGCTCGTTTTCTTCGGCGCCGCCGTTCCTCCGGCGAGGCCGCGGCACGAGGGGACCTGGAAGAGGGACAAGAAGAAGGACAAGAAGAAGAAGAAGGACGCCGCCGAGGCGTCTCCCGAGGCCCTCCGCTCCAGCGTGTGGAGCTTGCTGCGGGAGGCGCAGCGCGGGCAGTGGCGGCTGGAGCGCGGGCGCGGGCAGCGGGGGTACGGGCTGCCCCTGGCGGCCGCGGAAGCCGCCAACGCTGCGAGAGCCGCCGCCGCCGCGCGCGACGCCTCGACGGAAGGTGGCACCGACGACGAAGCCACGAGGGAGCTCCTCGCCTCTCGCCGCTCCTCCTTCGACGGTGCCCCGGCGGCGGCGGCGGCGGCCCCACCCGCGACCCCGGAGGCGCTGCTGAGGCTCGCGGCTGCTCGCAGCGGCGGCGCCCCGGCGGGCAGGCGCGCGCTGCTCGAGTCCCTCGTCTCGGGGGCGCATCCCGCGACGGACGGCCGCAACAGCATCCGCTGCTGCCCCGCGGAGGCCGTGAGGGAGGCCTTCGCAGCGTTCGGCCTCCGGGGCGGAGGAGGAGCACCGACGACGCCGACGGCGAACAGCAGCAACAGCAACACCGGTGCAAACCTCGCCGCCGCCTCCGCGCCCTCGGCTGCCTGGGCCTCGGCGCTCTTCGACCTCCTCGACGGGGAGCTTCCGGCGCTTGCGAGGGCCGTGGGGGCATCGGCGAGGGAGAGGGCGGCCGCGGAAAGCGCAGCAGCAGCTGCTGCTGCAGCAGCAGCAGGCACGACGGCGCCACCTCAAGAAGCGGCGACCAAAGACGGCGGCGACGATTTCGACGACGACGCTTCCGCGTTCTCCTGCCCCGCCGACAACCCCGCCGCCGTCTTCGGCCCCTACGCTGGATCCCGCTGGGCCCGGGCCTCTCGCCTCGCGGCCGACACGCTCACCGCGGGCCTGCTGCCGCCCGGCGCGCTGGGAGGCTGGCTGGCGGCGCGCCTGTCCTCGCCGGACCCGACCGGCGCAACGGGCGCCGCATTGCTGCCGCTGTTGCAGTCGCTGCTGCCGCACGCTGCGCTTGGCTGCAGAGGGTACGCGGCGGCGCTGCGCTCCGCGGCGCTCGCGAGGGCTCCTTGGAGCTCGGAAGGAGGAGGAGGAGGAGGAGGAGGAGCCGCGACGGCAGCAGCGGCGGCGGCGTCCTCGACGACGGCGCTCTCACCGGCCGTCGCCGCCGCCGTCGCCGAGGGCTTCGCCCAGGCAGCCCTCCACCTCGCCCGCGCCGCCCCGGCCGCGCTCGTCTTCTCCTCCTCAGCTTCCTCTTCCAGCTCCTCCCAATCTTCTCACGTGAAGGTCTCTTCTTCTCCCTCTTCTTCCTCTTCGAATGCGGCGGCTCCGGTCCGCGCGCTTCCCTGGTACCACTGGCCTGCGGCGACCTCGGCCTCCGCCGCTGCCGCCGACGGCACTGCCGCCGCGTCCTCGGCGGCCGGCCGCGTCGCGGCGAGGCTCGCCGCGTGCGCCAGGCCCGCCGCCCTGCTGCTCGACCCCGGGTCCGCGGCCAGGGCGCTCGAGGCCGCCGCCGCAGCGGCGGCGGCCGGCGCGCGCGGGGGAGAGGGAGGGGGAGATCCCCGGAGGGCAGCGGCGGCGCTCTGCGGCGCCGCGGAGCCCGACGCGGCCGCGAGGCGGCGAGCCGCCGCGGCGGCCCTGGACTGGTCCGCGGCCTCCTTCCGCCACGAGCGCGCGGGAGGCGGCGTCTGCTTCGCCGCGGGCAGGGGCGCCTTCGCTGGGAGGGTCTTTGGCGCGGCGCTCGTCTCCTCGGGCTCGCGCTCTTCCTCCTCTTCTGCCGCCGCCAAGGCGGAGGTCGCCGCTTGCTGGGCCGAGGGCTGGCTTCGCGACGGGGAGGAGCCGCTGCTCGCGTCGCGGGCCCTGGCCTCCGCCGCCTCCGTCGGGGCCCTGTGCCCGGCCTGCTTCCTCCGCGCCGTCGTCGCGCGGCAGGGCGGCAGCGGGAGCGGGAGCGGCGGAAGCGACGACGGCGCCGCCGGCCTAGTTTCACTCGCGGCGGCGGCGTTCTGCTTCGAGGACGGCGACGGCGAGCAAGAGGAGGAGGAACAGAGAGCGATGGCTTCTTCCTCTGCTTCCTTTCCGTGCCCTCCCCGGTGCTGCGACCCGAGCAGGCTCGCGGCGTGCCGCAGGGTGGTGGCCTCGATGGCTGCGAGCCAGCGGGAAGGAGGAGGAGGGGGAGGAGGAGGGGGAGAAGAAGGGGGGAGAAGAAAGCTGGGAGGCGCCGCGACCGTCCGCGCTGCGCTCAGCTCCCTCCCTCTCCCTCCTCCTCTTTCCGACGACGACGACGGCGACGGCGCTCCTTCGGAGAGTCCTCTGACGCCCTCGTCTGACGATATCGGAGGTGAAGATAAAGAAGAAGGTGGTCGAATGGAGGAGGAAGAAGAAGACTGGGGCATGGGGGCGTTCCTCCCGCCGCAGAGCAAGAGAAGGCGGACGGCGACGGAAGAGGAGGGAGGCGACGGCGGCGAAGCAGAAGAAGGAGAAAAGGAGGAGAGGGCGCAGCGACAAGAGACCCCCATCTCTCTCGCCGAAGCCTCCTGTCTCCTTCGCGCCGCTCTTCCCCCCGCGAGAGCCGCCGCCGCGGCAGCTGCCGCCGAATTCATCCGCTCGCCGCTCTCGTCCCCTCCCTTCTCGACCACAGCGGTTCTCTCGGCCGCCGCCCTCGCCGACGCCGCCGGCGCGCCGGCGGCCGCGGCGGTCGCCGCCGCCGCGGCCCTCGAGCCCGCCCTCCTCCCGGCTTCCCTCGATTCTCCGCCCCTTTCCTCCTCGCCGGAGACGCTCCTCGCGCTCCTGGCCGCGGCCGCCTCCCGCGCGGCCGACGCCGCCGTCGCGGGCTCGCTCCCGCGGCTCCTCGACTCGCTGACCGGCTGGTGGTGGCTCCCCCGGCAGAGGGAGCGGCAGCAGCAGCAGCAGAGGGAACGCCGCGACACAGAGGGCGGCGCAGGGAGCGGCCTCCGCGTCCCCCTCTCTTGGATCCAGTCGGCGGCGCTCGACGTCGCCGCGGCGGTCCTGGCGCGCTTCGAGGGCAGCGAGCAGGTCTGCGAGTGGCTCGAGAGAGCGAGGCAGCGGCGCTCCGAGGAGCGGGAGGAACCGGCGGCCGCGGCCGCGGGGCCGGAGGCGGAGGCCCCCCTCGCCGCGCTGCTCAGGGAGCTCTCTCCCGGGGCCCGCGTCCTCGACGCGGGGCCCGCCGCGCTGCTCTGCTGCTGCCGCGCCGCTCCTCTGCCGCCCTCCCCCGGGGCCTCTTCGGGCCCGGAAGCAGCGGGAGCGAGCGGGAGCATAGACCCGCGCTCCCTCCTCCCCCTGCTCGAGGAGCAGCTCTCCGAGGAAGGGGACTGGTCCCTCGGGGCCGCGAGCGGCGCGGGCGCGGTGGGCACCCGCGCGCGCAGCCGCCGCGACGACGAGCTCGAGAGCGCCGCCGCTGGCGTCGACGGCGACGCCGCCTCGGCCGCCGTCGCCTCGGCCGTCGTGCTGGCGCCGTCGTTGTCCGACTCCGTCGGGCAGCGGAGGGCCGCAGCGCTGGCGTCGGTGCTCTGCCGCCTGCTGCTGCAGGGAGCGGGCGCAGGCGCGGGCGCGGGCGCCGGCGGCGGAGGGGGCAAAGGGAAGGGGCTCGCGCTCTTCGCCGCCGCCGCGGGCCTCGCGGCGTCCTCGGCGCGCGAGGCGCAGGCCGCGGTGCTCGCCGCGGCGGTGGCCCTGGTGAACGGGGGCGACGCCTCGGTGGCCTGTTCGTTCGCGGCCTCGTGCGTCGCGAGGGGACTCGCGGGCCAGGCCGCTGCAGTGGAGGCGCTCTCGCGGACGGCAGCGACGAGCGCGACGGAGAGGACCGCGCTCTCCCACCTCCTCGGGGGCCGCGGAGGCCGCTTCGGCGGAAAGGACGACGACGGAGACTCCGAGGAAGCCCTGGGAGCCTCCGCGCCCCTCCTGCGAGCCGGGGCTGCCGCCCCGCCCTCTGAGCGGCGCCTTTGGGGGCCCCTGGGCAGGTGCCTCCTTCGGGAGCTCGCCGGACCTTCTTTCCCCCTGCCCGCCTGTGCCGCCGCCGCTGCTGCGGAGGCGTTTGCGCGCGAGCCGGCGGCGATGGCCGCGGCGCTCGCCCCTCTCGATGACCAACGATGTGACTTCCCTCCTTCGTCGGCGGCGTGGCCCCCTCGAGCCGCCGTCCTCGCGACACTCATGACGGCGGGCAGAGGCAGCGACGGCGACGACGAGACGACGCCTCCCCGCTCTCCCGAATCTGCGGCGGCGGCGGCGCTGCGCGCTCTGGGCCCGGGCAACACCCCGGCCGCCGTCGCCGTCGTCGCCGCCGCGGTCGAGGACGACGCGGCGCGGAGGGTCTTCTCCGACCGCTCTTCCTCGGACACGTCCGCCTCTTCGTCCCTCTCTGCCGCGGTCGCCGCGGCCTCCTCTGCGCGCCTGGCCTTGGCGACAGTGAATAAACAGCAGCAGCAGCAGCAGCAGCAGTGCGAAGGGTCTCCTCCCCTCCGCGTCGCCGAGCTGCTGCTCCTCTCCGCCGCGGGTGGCCGCGGCGGCGCCCGCGGCGGGGCCGCCGCGGCCCGCGCGGCCTGGGACCTCGGGCCGGCCTCGGGCTCCGAGCTGCTCCGAGGGCTCCGGGACCTGCTCGGGGACGCCGCGGCGGTGCTGGGGCTCGAGTCGCTGGCGGCGACGCTGGAGCGGCGCCTCGGGGGAGGAGCTGGAGGAGGGGGCTCCTCCGCCGCCGCCGCCGCCACGGCCCCGTTCCCCTTCCGGGCAGAGGCCGGCGCCGCCGCCGCGGCCCTCGCGTGCCTGGCACGCGTCGACCCGGGCTCCCGCAGGAGCTTCGCCGAGGCCATAGTCGTTCAACTGGGAGACCTGGGCAGGGCGCTGAGGAGGCAAGGAGGAGGAGGAGGAGGAGGAGGAGGAGGAGGAGGGAGCTGGAACGGAAGCGGAGAAGGCCGGAGGGCGAGCGATGTTGGCAGCAGCGGCGGCGGCATCTGCGACGGCAGCCTCGAGCGGGGCAAGAGCTTCGAGCGCGCCGCATCTCTGCAGCAGCAGCAACCTCCTCATCAGCAGCAGCACGGGTTCTCCGATCCCTCCCCGATGGCCTACTCTCCGGCGTGGTCCCCCATGGTTAACTGCTACAACGCGAATTCACCCGCCGCGAACGCTCATGCTGCTGCCGCTGCGGCGGCGGCGGCAGGAGGCTGGAACAACACCACCAACGGCGGCGGCAGCAAGAGGTCGAGCTCGGGCGACGCGGCGTTTGCCGTCGCCGCCTCTGCCTCCGCCTCTCTCCCTTCCCCCGCCTTCCTCCCTCCGCCGCCCCCGATCTCGCCGCCGGCCACGGGCGGAGCCGACGGCGTGCAGCCCGCGGCCTGGCTGCGCCTCTCGCTGCTGTTCCCGCTGCTGCCACTGGTCCGGGCCGCGGCGGCCGCGGCGGCCGCGGCGGCCGCGGCGGAAGGGGCGGGCGCGGGCGCGGGCGCGGGCGCGGGCGCGGGCGGAGGAGGTGGAGACGGCACCGCCAACGGCGGCGGCATCCGAGCCGCCGCGGCCTCCGCCCTTGTCGACGTCGCGCTCTCCCCGCTGTCCCGCGCGAGGCCCCTTCCGGGCTCCGCCGCGGCGGCGGCGGCGGCCGCCGCCGCCGCGGCGGGGGGCCTCGGGAGCTGCTCCAGCGCGGGCGGCGGCGGCTCCGGCGGCGGCGGCGGCGGCGGCGAGCTCGGCGGCGGCGGCCTCGAGCTCTTCGAGGCGGCGACGTCGGCGCTCCACGCCCTCGCCCGCCCGGCCTGGCCGCGGTGGCTCGCCGGGGAAAGGAATGACCTCAGACCCGCGGCGCCGCTGCCGCCCAGGGCCTCGAGGGCGCTAGCCGCGGCCGTGGCGGCGGCGGGAGCCGCCGGCGGCGGCGGCCCCGGGCAGCGGGTGACGTCGAGGGTCCTCGCCGCGCTCCAGGAGCCTGCCCCTCCCTGCCGCTGCGGAGCCGCTGCCGTGCGCGCGCCCCGCGTGACCCCGCGGAGGCTCCTGGCGGCGGAGGGGGGCGAGGGGACGAAGAAGAGCGGGGGGCCCTGGGAGAGGGCGATGGCCGCCGCCGGCGCGACGCGCCCGGCGCCGGCGAGCGAGAGCCGACCTCCCGGCTCCTCTCCGCCTCGCCCCGCGCTCCCGACGGCCGAGGCGCCGCTGCTCGACCCTTGGACGATCCCCCTGGCGGCAACCAGGCGCGGGGACGAGAGCGCCGGGAGGGGCCCCGAGCCAGCGCTTCCCGTGGCGTCGCCGGCGCCCCTCTGGCTCGGCGGCGCCGTCCGTCGGCGCAGGCGGCCTCTGCCTTACTCGCTCTGAAGAATTTGAGGTTTTTGCTCTCTCCTTTTATGTAATGCCTTTTTGAATTCATTGTGCGTGTACATCAACGGAAAAAGCAAAATGAACGGCTTGAAAGTACAAGTGCGGGGCGCTTCGTTCTGGTTCGTTTTGCAGGGTGGACAGAAGAGAAAGAGGGATGAAAAGAACTAGAAAAACGGGAAAATGAAAGGGGAAAAAACAGGGTCAGCCTTGCTCCATCGGCTCCGCGGTGTCCTCGCACGGAGCGCGGGCCTGCCCTCGTCCTTCTGCTTTTTCGGGAGCATCGTCAGCAGGAGCACCAGGAGGAGGAGGAGGAGGCGCAGTAGGAGAGGCCTCGGCCGTCGTCGCCGTCGTCGTCGTCGGCCTCGTCGTCGTCGCCGTGGCCTCTGCTTCGTCTTTCTTGGCTCCGCCGTCTTCGATGGGAATGCGCGCCGGCGGCGAGTGCGCGGCCGGCGCGGTGACGGGAGGCGCCGCGGCCCTGGGAGGAGTCGGCATTATCCCCTCTTCTGCACCTCCCTCTCTCTCCTCGTCGACCGCCGCTCTCCGCCTCTCCCGCGCGAGTCCCGGCGGGGGCACGGGGCCGATCAGGGGACCTCCCGGTTCCGCATCCCCGCCGTCGCCGTCGCCGTCGCCGAGGTCGTCGAGGTCGGCGAGGTCGGCCTCCATCGACGAGGCCTCGCCTCCTCCCTCTCTCCCCTCCCCGCCTCCCGCTGCGCCCACCGCCCCCTCTACCGCAGCAGCTGTCGCTGCAGCTGCAGCCGTCGCTCTCGCGTTCGCCTCGGCCACGGCCCTGTCCAGCGCCAGAGCGAACGCGCTGGGACGCGGCTGCAGCCTCGGCCTGGCGGCGTTGACCCCCCTGCCCCCGGCGCCCCCCTCCGCGACCTCCGACAGCAGCGGCAGCGGCCGGCCCTCTCCCCGGTCCCGCGCCGGCGTCCACGGCGTCGTCACGAGCAGCACGCGCTCCAGCGCCTGCGCCAGAGGGCGCAGGCCGCGCCACTGCGGCCTCGGGGCCAGCAACAGCTCGCAGAGGCGCTGCACGGTGAAGGGGGGCCGCGAGGTGTGGTCCCCGAGGTACGAGCGCAGGCGCTCGCGGAGGTGCCGCGGGCTCTCTGGGGGCGGCGGGGGAGCCGGGAGGTGGAAGCGCAGGGGAGGCGGCGGGGGGGGCGAGGCGGAGGAGGGGGGCCTGCGCTGCTGCGGGGGCTGCTGCGGCCGCTGCGGGGGAGGGGGCGGGGTCTTGGCCTCCTGGCCGGTCGCCGCCGCCGCGCCGTTGGCTGCCGCAGCGTCCTTCTCTCTCTCCTCCTCTTTCTCTTTCTCCTCCTCCTCCTCCCCGTTCCCTTTCTTCTTCCCCTCCGCCTTTTCGTTTCCTTCCTCCTCATCGTCAGTCACCGCTCCCTCGACTACCTCCCTGGACGAGGGGGCCATTACCGCGGCGGCCTCGGCGGGCGAGGGAGGCGCGGCGGGGGCCGGCGGGCTCGAGGGCATCAGCAGCTGCGACAGCAGCCCGCCCGCGCCGCCGCCGCCGCCGCCGCTCAGGAACGAGCTAAGCCCGCCAAAGGCGCCGCCGCCGAACCCCCCGAGCCCCCCCCCGAGGGAGGCACCGGGCGCCTGGTTCCCCGTCGCCGCCGCGACGGTCCCCGGGAACATCGCGAGCAGCGCGGCCGAGTCCTCCGCCCTGGGCGGCGGCGGCGCGCTCGCGGTGCGGGCGACGAGGGCGCGGAGCCGCCGTCGCGCGCCGCGGAGGGCGCTGGCCCCCGCTCCTCCCACGCGCTCCTCGTCTCCCTCGCGCTCCTCGAAGGCGAAGAGGCCCGTCGGGAGGGAAGGGGGGCGAGGGAAGCGGGGAGCGGGCTCTGCCGCTGCCGCTGCCGCCGCCGTCGGCGCCGTCGCCGCTGCTCCTCCTCCTGCTGCTGCTGCTGCTGCTGCTGCTGCTTCCCCCTCGCCTGTCCCCTCTCCTCCCGCCTTCGCCTTCGCCTCCTCGGCCTGTTCGAATTCGACGAGGAGAGAATCGAGGGCGCGCTCGTAGAGCGGGAGGAGCAGGGTCCTCCAGTCATAGCTGTTTTTATTTATGTTTTTTGATGGTTTTAGTGGATGGAGAGAGGAGAACGGGAGAGGGGTGAGCGCGCGCGCGCGCGGGAGAGAGAGAGAGAGAGAGAAAGAGAGAGAGAGAGAGAGAGAGAGAGAGGGAGAGAGAGAGAGAGAGAGAGAGAGAGAGAGACAGAGAGTGGGTGTTTGAGGAGCGAAGATGAAGAGCCAAGACGGAAAAAACGGAGAAAAAACGCACCGGACGAATCCGGTCGCAGCTGTCTCTGCGAGCACGCCCCACACGCCTGGCGTCAGCTCCTTGCTGCCACTGTCTAACCAGGCACGGAGCTCGTGCTCGTCCGCGACGCGAGCCGTCGGCGGACAGGGCGGCGGGCCAGCGCCGGCGACGCGGGAGCCCGGGATCAATGCTGCTTTCGGAGGCGGCGGCGGCGTTGACGTCCGAGTCGCCTGCGTCCCGTCGCTAGCCGGGGCCGATGGTGTTGTTGCATCGGGCCCTTCCGCGGCCATCGCTCCGCCTGCTGCTGTGGCTGCTGCTGCTATCGAAGCCACCGCTGCCGCCTCGTCCGCCTCGCCTCCCTCCATGCGCTAGCGGCAGGAGAAAAGAGTGGCAGCCGAAGAGAGGAGAGCAGGTAGAAAGCAGCGTTGATCAAACGAAGAGAAAAAAAAAACGAAAACAGTGATTCAGATAATTGCACTAGGTCTTTTTCCCTCTGTTTTTTTTCTCACACTTTCTCTTTCTCTCAACCCCCGCCTCCTCCTCGCGTCGGCACCACCAGCGGCACCACTTTCTCTCGCTATCTCTCTCTCAGCCCCCGCCTCCTCCTCGCGTCGGCACCACCAGCGGCACCACTTTCTCTCGCTATCTCTCTCTCAACCCCCGCCTCCTCCTCGCGTCCGCACCACCAGCGGCACCACTTTCTCTCGCTATCTCTCTCTCAACCCCCGCCTCCTCCTCGCGTCGGCACCACCAGCGTCCCCTTCGTCCCCATCAGGATCTCGGCCGCGTCCTGCAGGGATCCGATCCCGGCGACGATTCCTTCCCGGGCAGCCCTCGCGGCGGCGGCGGCCTTTGGCCGCATCGACCCCTCTGGTAGCAGGGGCAGCAGCGCCTCGACCTCGCCAGGGCTCGCCGGCGAGGGCACGGCCTCGGGCCGCCTCTCCTCCCTCCTGGAGGCCTCCCAGTCCCCCGGGTCATAGAGGGCCTCCGCGTCCGTGAGCAGGAGCAGGGCGGAGGCCCCCAGCAGCGAGGCCAGGAGGAGGGAGGTCGCGTCCTTGTCTATGACGGCGTCGACCGCATCGAGTCCCGTCGAGCCGCCCCTGGCGACGACGGGGACCCCGCCGCCGCCGCCGCAGATGACGGGTCCGACGCAGGAGTCAGGAGAGGAAGACTGAGACGAGGGTGCGGAATCCAAGGCCAAGAGCCTCCGGATGGCCTCTATCTCGACGATGCCGACGGGCGCCGGGGACGCGACGACGCGCCTGACGAGCCCGGGCGTCGCGGCGTCCTCGACAAAGGTCGGCGCCGCCGCCCCGGGGCCGCCGCGCCTCGAGGCCTCCGCCGCCTGCTCCCTCGAGAGCCCGGGCCCTATCGGCTTCGTCGGGGGCAGCGAGAAAGCGGGGTCGCCCTCGGAGACGACGACGCGCGTCACGAGGCAGACGGAGGGAGGGGGCGCGCGGCAAGCAGAGGCCCGCGGCGGGAGGGAGGCCGCCAGCGCCCTGTCGAGCTCGTTGGCCAGCGTCAGCCCTATCATCCCCTGCGTCTCGGCGTCGAGCACGCTGAGCTGCTCGGCCGGCTGCGCTCGGGCCAGGAGCCCCACCTGAGGGCCGTTGCCGTACGTGATCACGAGGCGAACCCTCCCGTCAAAGGTCTCGAAAAAGAGCCTCGCGGCGGCGGAGGCCGCCTCGGCCGCGTGCCTCGCCTGGTTGGCCGCCGTGGGCTCCTCGCTCCGCCGGAGGAGGGCGTTGCCCCCGAGGGCGACGACGACGATCGGGGGGGCTGAGGTGCCATTGGGGGCCGGGCGGAGGAGGAGCGGAGGGAGGGGGCGGGGTCGAGGGGAAGAAGGGGAAGGGGACGCGGAGGCGGAGGCGAGGAGCAGGAGCGGTGGGCGGGGGCGGGGTCGAGGGGAAGAAGGGAAAGGGGACGTCGAGGCTGAGGCGAGGTCTTCGCGGCGACACCGTCGATTTTGTCGTCGATGACCTCTTGCCCGCGCTCGGAACGCCACCCGCGTCGTCGTCGACACGAGGCTCATATCGTGAACGTGCACAGGTGCGAGTGCTGCCGGCAATTCGTAATGGTTCCGGGGCACGCACTGCTTCCCAAAAGGTGGGGGAGAAGAATCGACGTTTCTTAAAAAGGAAAAAATAGTATCGGCCACAAATCAGAGAGCACCAAAAAGAAAAACGAACGAGGAGAACAGCGCCGAGGGGGCCTTCTTGAGCGGCTTCTTTCTCCCGTCGATCTTTGGTTTCGCTGGAGTCTTGACACCAATAGTATCGGAGCTGGAGAGAGATGAAGCTGGCCCCTGCTGCTGCGCGGCCTCCGGTGCCGAAATCGATCAAGCCGATGACGATGACGACGCCGATTCGACCGAAGAAACGTTCCGTCGGCCGAGGCGGCGCCGCCGTCGTCGCCTTGGCCGCCCGCCAGCGCGGCCCCCGGACCGCGACCACCTCGAGCCCCCCCGCGGATGCCCCTCCTTCTCCTCGTTCTCCTACTTCGCCGTCGCTGCCGCAGGCACCTCCTCCCGCTTACCGCCCCGGAGGCCCCATCAGGATCGTCCAGGTCTCCCCCGACGCCTCGGACGCGTGGCGCCTCGCGCCCGTCGTCGAGTGCCTCCGCGCGGGGGGCGTCGCCGTCGTGCCCACGGACTCCTTCCCCGCCTTGGTCGTCGACAGCGGCTGCCGCGACGGGCCCGCGAGGCTCTACAAGGCGAAGGGGTCCCCCAAGGACGGCCGGAAGCCGCTGTCGATCCTGGTCCGCGGGTTCTCCGACGTCGACGCGTACACGGCGGGCTGGCCCGCGACGGCGCCGGGGTCGCCGGCGCTCTTCCGTGTCGCGCGCTCGGCCCTTCCGGGGCCCTACACGCTTATCTTGCCGGCATCCAACGCCCTGCCGAGGCACTGCGTCGACGCCGAAAACCCGGGGAAGAAGAAGAGCCGCCGGTCGATCGGCGTGCGGCTGTCGTCGCACCCCGTCACCAAGGCGATCCTCGAGGCCCTCGACCGGCCCCTGCTGGCCACGTCCGTGGGGTCGGCCAACGGCTCGGGGGGCGACGCGGCGGAGATCGCCGACTGCCTGAGCGGCAGGGGCGGGGTCGAGTTCGTGGTGGACTGCGAGTCCGGCGCCGTCGCCGGCGCGAGGAGGGGGCGGGGGATGGGGCAGGACGGCGGCGCGCCGCCGCCAGCCTCGGCCTCGGGGGGCGGGGGGGCGGGGGGAGGGGGGGAGGAGGGGTCGACGGTGATAGACCTGACGTTCTCGCCTCCCAAGCTGGTCCGGTGGGGCCGGGGGGACCCCAGTCCCTTTCTGGGGGAGGAGGGGATGGCGGAGGCCGAGGCTGAGAGGCTGGGGACGGTCTAGTTGTCGAGGTTGTAACAAAAGGAGGGAAAAACTCACTGTCCATCGGCGCTCCTTTCCTTCGAGTGAATTGGAAGCTCTATTTACATCTCTCTCTTCTCTCTCTCTCTCTCCCTCTCTCCTATCCTTCTCTCATACTCTCAGGACCTGTTCCGCGCGCGAGATGGCGTTCTCATTCGGCGGCTCGGCGGGCCTGTTTGGGCAGCAGCAGAATCAGCAGCAGCCGCAACAGCAAAATCAGCAGCAACAGCCATCGACCGGACTCTTTGGCGGATTCGGAGGAGCCCAGCCCGCCGCCACTTCCCAGGCTCCTCTCTTTGGAAGCACCGGAGGCGGGGGAATGTTTGGATTAGCAGCACCAGCAGCGGCTGGAGGCGGTCTTTTTGGCGCAGCAGCAGCGCCAACATCAGCAGCGCCTTCCCTTTTTGGAGCTCCTCCTCCGGCGGCATCAGCTGCGCCGCCCCTGTCTTTCGGCGGCGGCGGCGGCGGGCTCTTTGGCCAAACTTCTGCTCCTCCTCCCGCTGGAGGCGGCCTCTTCGGCTTCTCCAACCCCCCGGCAACTTCGGCCGCTCCCTCGCTCTTCGGCTCGCTGTACGGAGCGGCAGCTCCCGTCGCTCAGCAGCAGACGGTGCAGCAGCAGCAGCAGGCCGCCGCAGCCACGACCGCCGCGGCCGTCGCCGCCGCGCTGAAGACCTCGGACGGCAGGCCGCTCCCGCACGGCACGAAGTGGGAGGAGCTCTCCCCGGCCGCGCAGAAGTACCTCCTCGACCTGGAGAAGCTGGTGACGAGGTCGAGGGAGGGGGCGTCGGCGCTGGAGCGGGACTCGACGTTGCACGACTCGCGGGCGAGGGCCGTGGCCGTGGCGGCGGCGGCGGCGGCCGTGGCCTCCGCCGCGGCAGCGATTTCGTCACCGTCGTCTCTAGGCTCCTCAAGAGGCACGGGAAGAAGCGGAACCGCGTCCTGCAGCGGCAGCAGCTGCAGCGACGAGCTCGCGGCGCTCCTCGCTCGCCTGGACGCGCGGGTCAGGGCCGACAGTGCCGCTACCGAGGCGCTGCGGTCCGACGTGCTCCGGGTGCTGCGCGGCGCCGACGCCGCCGTCAGGGGCTACAGGAGCGCGATGGAGTGGCGCGACGATCTGCTGCGATCGGCGTCTGCCGCGGCGGCGTGGGCGAGCGGGAACGCCGGCGGCGCTGGCGGAGGAGGAGGAGGCGTGAACGCCGGCAAAGGGCAAAACGGCGTGCGCCCGCCGCTCCTGCTTGCGCCCGGCGCCGCCTCCCGCGAGCGCATGCTTTTGGTCGCCGGAGGCGGAGCGGGCCCCGAGCTGCCCTCGCGCTACCTCAAGCAGACCGTGGCGTCGCTGGCCGAGGACGTCGCGGTGCACTCCGGGTTCCTGAGGGAGCTCGAGAGGCTGCTTCTGCAGGTGCAGCAGCCGCAGAGGGGGGACGCGAGCGGCGAGCAAGCTCTGCTGTCGTCGTCGGCTCCTTCGAACGACTTCAACCGTTTTCCGACGGACGCGGTCGCGGGACTCCCCGCGGCGATGCACGCCGCCCACGGCGCCCTGCTCGCTGTCGCCGCCCGCGTAGAGCGGCTCCACGAGCGCGTCTCGGCGGTCAAGGCGGCGCACGTCGAGGCCGTGCGGCGGCGCGGCGGAGGGGACCCGTTTGCGGCGGCTGCCGCCGCGGCCGCGGAGCGCGCGGCACAGCCCCAGAGGCAGCGGCTGCTGCTGATGCAGCAGATCCAGCAGCAGCAGCAAATGGCCGCCCAGCAGCAGCAGCAGCAGCAGGCGGCACAGCAGCAGCAGCAGCAGCAGCAGCAGCCGTCGTTCCTCGCTCTCCCGGCTCCGCAGCAGCCGCAGCAGCAGCAGTCATTTTTGTTTCAACAGCAACCTCAACAGCAGCAGCAGGCTCCGCAGCAGCAGCAGCAGCAGTCACTCTTTGGCGGTGGTTTATTCGGCGCCAATCTTCCTCCTGCTTCTGCTGCTGCGCCGTCGCTGTTCGGGGCCCCTGCGGCGGCAGCTGCGCCGTCTCTCTTCGGGGCTCCTGTTTCGGCTCCTTCGCTCTTTGGGAGGTAATGAAAATGAAATTGTTAAGAGAGAAAAAAAGAACGACCAGCGAAGAAAGTCAAAGTCTCCCTCTCTCTCCACTCTGGGCCGCGGAAGAAGGAAGAAGAAGAAAAAGAAGAGGGGCTCTAGGTCACACAGTTACTGTTTCTTCGATCAAACTGGAAACGAGCCCGCCCGCAGTCCGAGCCTCTATGGCGGGCATTGCCTCTGCCTGGGTCCCGATTGTTCGCTCTTGATACCGATGCCTGAAATCGACAAAGATGACGGCGAGCGGGCCACGGAGACCGCCGCGGAGACCGTCGACGCGAATGCATCGTTGCGGACTAGTTCGCCCTCGACCGGCGGCGACGATGACAGAACACTGTCATGTCCCTCGGCGCCGACTGTTCTTCTCAGGATCAGGGGCCTTCCTTATGGGGCGAACGAGCACGACGTCGAAAAGTTCTTTTGCAGCAATAGCCTCGTGGCGGCTTACATTTGCCGGCGAGCAGGTTGGTCCTATCTTTCGATTTTTTTTTCTTATCGGTTTCGGCGCAAAGGCGTTGAGCCAAGGGCGCAAAGGTTTTGCCTTTTTTTTTGCTTGCTTGCTCGCTCTCTTCCCTCTCTCTTGCCCTCTCTCTCTCGCGCTCTCATTTCCGTCTCTCTCTCTCTCTCTCTCTCTGCACTCTTCCAGGCCGCCCCACGGGAGACGGCTACGCCGAGTTCGCCACCGCGGCCGAAGCCTCGCGCGCCCTCGCCGAGAGGCAGCACGGCTCCCTCGGCAGCCGGTACGTCGAGCTGTTCCCCGAGCGCGGCGCCGACCCCGGCGCCGACCCCGCCAGCGCGGGCAGGCCGCTACCGGGCGGGCTGGGCAACCCCGTGCTACGCCTTCGAGGGCTGCCGTTCACCGCCGCGGCGGAGGACGTCGTCGAGTTCCTGCTCGGGCGAAGGACGGGAAGGGAGGAGGAAGACGAGGAGGAGGAGGAAGAGAGGGGGAGCAGCGACGAGGGATCGAGCCGGAGGACGGGGGCCGCGGCGGCGGCGCCGGGGTCCCCGCCGACAAACCCCGAAGCGATGCCCCGCCTCGGCCCGCAGGGCGTCGTCTTCACCTCGAGCCCGGACGGAAGGCCCTCGGGGGAGGCCTACGTCGAGTTTGAGAGCGCTCGGGCGGCGGCCGCGGCGCTGAACGCGAGGGACGGGGCTGCGCTGGGGCCCCGCTTCGTGCGTTTCCTCGTTTTTTTATTTGTTTTTATTTTCCTGAAGGGTTTCCCCTTCCTTTCTGACCGTCTCTTTTTCTTTCCCCTTCCCCCCCCTCCCCCTCAAAAAACACCGCCCCCTCCAAAACAGATCGAGATCTTCCCGGCGAGCCGGGGGGAGATGCTCCAGGCCGTCAGGGCCCGCGGAGCCTGCCACCCGGGGGCCATCGCGGCGAGGAGGGGCGAAGCCGCGGCGCTCGCCGCCTCGAGGAGGCAGGGCGGCGGCGGCGACGGGCGCGAGTCGCCGACGCGTCCTCCCGCCGCCGCCTCCCCTCCCCCCTCCGCCGCCTCCCCCGGCCCTCGCGTCCCGGCCCCCGGGTTCTTTGTCCCCGGCCCGCACGGCAGCCCGATGGCGATCGCCCTGGCGCCGCGCCGGCGCCGGCGCGGGCCCGCGCAGGCAGCCGCCGCTGGCGACCCCCGCGTGCTGCGGCTTCGGGGTCTGCCGTTCGCCGCGGAGGAAGGCGACGTGGCGGCCTTCTTCGAGGGTTTCGGGATCGACGTGAGAGGAGGGGGACGGGGGAGGGGAGGGGTGGGCGGGGGAGAGGAGGAAGGAGAGGGAGCGGCGGCAGCAGCGGCTGAGGACGAGGAGGGGGAAGAGGATGGAGGAGAAGGAGAGGAAAAAGACGACGACGAGGACGACGGAGCAGAAGAAGAGGCAGCGGCATCGGCCTCGGCGGCAGCTCCCGTTCCGCAGAGCAACGACGACGAGGGGAAGGACAAGAGCGAAGAGGAGGAGGAGCGGACTCCCTCCGACGCCGAAGCCGCCGAAGGGGCAGCTCCTGCCCCTGCTCCTGCTCCTGCTCCTGCTCCTGCTCCTGCTCCTGCTCCTGCTCCTGCTCCTGCTCCTGCTCCTGCTCCTGCTCCTGCTCCTGCTCCTGCTCCTGCTCCTGCTCCTGCTCCTGCTCCT
>Ga0114918_10001945_pt1 | contig 18534 bp, 15 predicted proteins | sample LantaG_FD_87015 | JGI IMG/M metagenome (GOLD analysis project Ga0114918, IMG submission 87015) | Deep subsurface microbial communities from Baltic Sea to uncover new lineages of life (NeLLi) - Landsort_02402 metaG | ecosystem: Environmental > Aquatic > Marine > Oceanic > Sediment | place... | reverse complement strand
TTGCCCAGCGCGCTGGATAACAGGCCGATGCGCTTCGAGGAATTCCAGGAAAGCTGGGCCAATGTCATCTTCGTCTCCGCCACGCCGGCGCCGTTCGAAATGGAGCTTTGCAATCATGAGGTTGTCGAGCAGGTCATCAGGCCGACCGGGCTTCTTGACCCGGAGATATTCATATATCCAGCCAGCAATCAAATTGAACACCTGCTCGGCGAGATTGAGAAGCGCGTTGCAGTCAAAGAGCGGGTTCTCGTTACGACCTTGACGAAAAGGATGGCCGAAGACCTCTCGAACTACATTACGAAGAAAGGTTTCAAATGCCGTTATCTGCACAGCGAAATTGATACCCTTGAAAGAATTGAGATACTCCGGGACCTGCGTGGCGGTAATTTTGACGTGCTGGTGGGCGTTAATCTGCTTCGGGAGGGCCTGGATTTGCCGGAAGTCTCGGCCGTCGCTATCCTCGATGCGGACAAGGAAGGATTCCTGAGAAGCCGGACTTCGCTGATTCAAACCATCGGCAGAACCGCACGAAATGTCAACGCGAGCGTATTCCTGTACGCCGATAAGGTTACACCTTCGATGCAGAAAGCTATTGACGAAACTGAAAGACGCCGTACAATTCAATTGGAATATAACAGAGAGCACAACATTACGCCCGAAACGATAAAAAAGGAAATCCGCAGGAGCCTGACGGATCAGATAAAAGCAAGGCAGACCGCCCGGCAGGCGGTTCGTTTCGGTGATTCGGAGTACGAGAAGGTCGAATTGGCTTCTCAGATTGAAAAGGAAATGCTCGAAGCGGCTCAGAGCCTGGATTTTGAGAGAGCCGCTTTTTTAAGGGACCAGTTGCGGGAGTTGAAAGAGCTGCCCGAACTGGTTCTGGTCAACTCAAGAAAAAAGAAAAGTGACTTCCTGGCAACAAAAAAGCAGAAAAGATATAATAAAAAAGCAACTTCGTCTGGAAATTCGAAGTAAAAGGAAAAGAGAACAATGAAAAAACTTGATCTGGCAAAAGTACGGCCTCTTATCCAAATGGCAATTGAAGAAGACCTTGGACAGGGTGATAAGACGAGCGAGCTTCTGTTCAAAGATGATACCACAGCCAAGGCAACCATTATCTCACGTGAAGAAATTGTTGTGTGCGGAATGGCTATTGCAGGGGAGATTCTCAAAAGCTATGACGAAAGACTCGTTCTGGATGTACGCATCGGCGACGGTGAGTCGGCCCACGTCGGAAGTAAACTCGGCACAATCGAAGGGCCTTTACGCCCTATGCTCAGTGCCGAACGGGTCATGCTCAATTTCATCCAGCGGTTGAGCGGTATTGCTACGACAACGAGGAAATATGTCAGGGCGATTCAGGGTACAAAAGCGAGAATTTACGATACGCGCAAGACGATGCCCGGCTGGCGGCTGCTGGAAAAGTATGCGGTCCGCTGCGGCGGTGGATACAATCACCGGTTCGGACTGTATGACGGCATTCTGATTAAAGACAACCATCTGGCGCAATTAGGCAGGGACTTCCATCGCAAATTGCGGGGTATAGTTGCTGAGGCAAAAGAGGTCAAAGGCGTCAAATTCGTCGCTGTTGAAGTTGACCACGTCGATGACCAGCTCAACTATGTATTGGATATTCCGGGCATTGACATCGTCCTGCTCGACAATATGGGCCAATGGCAGCTAAAACACGCCGTCGAGATGCGAGACAAAATGTGTGGCAAACATAAAAAGCCGCTGCTCGAGGCATCGGGAAACATATCGTTAAGCAATGTTTCTGCCATAGCACAGTGCGGCATCGACAGAATCGCCATAGGTGCGATAACTCATTCGGCAAAAGCCGTTGATATTGGACTCGACAGGTAACCTAATGGCCCGTCCAAGAACCGACCTGCTGGATCCTGACAAAATAAAAGCGAATCTGAAGACCAAACGCATCGGCGGGAAAATCCTCGTCTACGACAGCACATCGAGCACCAACGACATTGCCGCCGAGTACGCAAGAAATAAGCAAAACGACGGTCTGGTCATCTTCGCCGAAGAGCAAACCGCAGGCAGGGGACGGGCGGGAAACAAATGGCTCAGCGGCAGGGCGGACAGCATTCTTTGCTCAATTGTCCTGATTGAAAACCAACTAAGCACCGAACTGCTTTCACTAACCTATGCCGTAGCGGTTGCCGAAACCATCGGCAGATCGGGCAGTGCCCGGGCAAAAATCAAGTGGCCCAACGACATCATGCTGAACGGCAAAAAAGTTGCCGGCATTCTGCTCGAATCGAGGTCATTGCCGATTGCCGATTGCCGATTGCCGATTTCACAATCGCAAATCGCAAATCTAAAATCGAAAATCTATATTGCCGGTATCGGAATCAACTGTCACCAGAAGAAGGAATCTTTCCCGGACGAATTACAACAGATCGCAACGAGTATCGATGCTGAAAGTCATTCGATTTCCGATCGCGTACTGCTGGCAAAGAGACTGCTCAGCTCATTAGACCACTGGCTTGAAGTAGCAGCAAATAACAGCGAAAAAGTAATCGACCGGTGGCGCCGGTTAAGTATCCAACTGGGTCACAGATTGACGCTTATTTTCAACGGCACCAAATTCGCCGGCCACTGTATAGGGATTGATCCCGAAAAAGGCCTGATCCTCACATTGGACACCGGCGGCATAAGAATGTTCGACGCCGTTCATACATCCATTGCGAAATCATCCGCCTGACAGCGTAATATACTTCACTGCGTGTAATAAGGAAAATGTGCCAAAATTAGCTGCGCGAGCCTTGAGTTTAGAGAATTCTGAGGATATAATGCATTCCGGACAGGGCGTGCCGACGAGCCCTTCAGGATTGTCGGTTTACGTTTGCCAATTTGCGATTCCTTTATTAAAATCGTCAATCGAAGATCGGATATCGAAAATTGTCTTGGCTCTGGCTCGGTTCTGTGAGTTTTTGCCCCTGATACCGAACATAAAAGCAGCATGTTGTTCGTTTGTAATGACAATTATGTATAGGTTTATCTGACACACATAATGTAATAGCACGAAACTGGAGAATTGATCAATGAAGAAAAAACAATTTTTAAGCCGCCGGGATTTTCTGGCCAGAGGGGCGGCCGCTTTCGGTGCTGCCGCGGCCTGTCCGACTATTGTGCCCTCGACGGTTTTTGGGGCCTCTGCGCCAAGCAATCGCATCACGCTCGGCATGATCGGCATGGGTATGATGATGGGCGGACACTTCAGGAGCATGCTCAATCGCAGCGATGTGCAGGTGCTGGCCGTATGCGATGTGGACAAACGTAAACGCGAAAACGCCAAGGCAACAGCCGAAAAAGCCTACGCGGACAAGACCGCGAGCGGAACATACAAGGGATGCGATGCCTATCTGGAGTATGAAAAACTATGCGCACGGCCCGATATTGACGCCGTCTTTGTAGTAACCCCGGACCACTGGCACGCGATGTGCTCTTTGGCTGCTATCAAGGCCGGCAAAGATGTCTATTGCCAGAAGCCTATGACGTTGACTATTCGCGAAGGGCGAATGATGAGTGATGCCTGCAAGCAGTACGGCACGATTTTCCAGGTCGGCTCCCAGCAGCGTTCGGACTGGATGTTCCGAAAGGCCTGCGAAATCGTTCGCAACGGGTGGATCGGCAAGGTCCACACAATCTACACACAACTGGGGCGGTTTGCACCGCCGGCGACCCTGCCTGCCCAGCCGATTCCAGAAGGATTCGACTATGACCGCTGGCTCGGTTCTACGCCCTGGTATCCGTATAACTCCGAACGCGTCAAAGGTGACTACGGCGGCGGCTGGCGGCGGTTCTGGGAGTACGGCTCACGCAAGAACGGCGACTGGGGTGCCCATCATTTCGACATAATTCAATGGGCGCTTGGGATGGACGATTCCGGACCGGTGAAGTTTGTTCCGAAAGGCTACAAGGGTAACCAGTATCAAACGCACTACTACGCCAACGGCATCCCTGTCCTGCGAGACCACAGCACACGGGGCGGCCACATGATACAGTTCATCGGCACCGAAGGTGATGTGATGGTCAGCCGGGGCCGATTCGATACGGATCCTGTGGAATTGGCGACGGCGCCGTTACTCCCGAGCGAGATACATCTTTATGAATCGAGAAACCATGAGAGCAACTGGCTTGATAGTATTCGGACACGAAAAAAACCGATCTGCGACGTGGAAATCGGCCACCGCACGGCGACAATTTGCCACCTTAGTGGAATTGCCGAGCGTCTCGGACGGCCGATCAAATGGGATCCCGTCGAGGAAAAAATTCTGGACGATCCGGCAGCGGATCGCTGGTTCGATCGCCCGCGACGAGCACCGTATGTCTTGTAAGCGAATCGCCAGCCAATAATCGACCTGTTATATAACGACAGGCGCAAATTGAAAGGGAAATGAAAAATGAGCAGCAAGCTCTCAATAATAACCAATCTCATAATGGTGATATTAGTCCTTTTTGGAACCACTCAATGCGCAGATGCCCAAGACACCGATGTGTTGCTGAACCAGTTATGCGGCAAGGCCGAAGCCCCGAACCGTAACGCAGAGCAACTGGCTCAAGCTTATGAGAAAGCGATTAACTACCTGATGCCCCTGATGTCGGCCGATGATGTCGGTTCACGATACCGGAACCAAATCGCCTTGCAGGACATCGGGTCCCACGCATCGCGCCCAGACGCCGAAACCGAACGCCGGACCCTCGCGAGTGTGCTGTGCAGGAAAATCGAAACCGCCGAAATGCCGGCTACTGTCCGCAACTGGTTCGTGCTGCAAGTCGAACGAATCGGCAAGGAAGAGTCCGTAAGGACGTTGACAAAGCTCCTGTCAAGTGAGGACAAAGAACTGCGTGACTACGCCCGTCGAGCGCTGGAAAAGAATCCGTCGGATGCCGCCATGCAGAGCCTCGAACGCGCGATGAAGGAAGCTAAGGATCCGGCCTGGAAGGCCGCGTTGATCAATTCGCTCCAACAGCGTTCCGAATTCGAGGCGGCTGTTACGCAAAGCAAGGCGCTTCAGGAAAGTGCCGCAGCTATGGCGAATATTCTGAAAAAGGGGGCCGGCCCTAATCAGATTGTAGCAGCACAGGGACTCGTGGACATTGCCGGAATACTCATTAAGCAGCAGAAATTCGAGCAGGCAATAGAAATATACGATTGTCTCAATAATTGGGCGGCCGAACAGGAGCAGGGCCGTAATGTGTTCTTCATTCGTGCGGCGGCTCTAAACGGCATGGCGATGTGCGACGGCTGGCGGGCCGTGGAAGTCGTTACCTCGGCCATGAAAAGCGATAATCCGAAAGTCCGCTCCGTTGCTGTTCAGGCCGCTCGCAATGCGCCGACTAAAGATGCCACGCGGGCTCTCACTGAGATGCTTGCCGAACTGGAGCCCTACTCTCAGCAGCAGGTCCTTGGCCTGATTGCCGATCGGGGCGACCTGTTCTCGGTGAAATTCGTAAAAGAAGTTCTGGACAGCGATACTGAGTCCGTGCGTATGGAAGCTATCGAGACCTTAACGAGAATCGGCGGAGACGAAGCTGCCGAAGCCCTGCTGGAGATTGCAATTGATGACGATGGCCCCGCCCAAAAAGCCGCTTATGCAGGCTTGTCGGTTATGGTTGGGCCTGGCGTCGAGGAGATCATAAAAGCACGGGCCGCCTCGGGTAACATAAACAGCCGGGTTGTGACTATCGGCCTTCTGGGCCAGCGTCGAATAGCCGGAGCACTCGAAAGCCTGCTGGATTACGCCGCCGACGATAATGGTGACATTAGCGCCGCCGCATTCAAGGCCCTGCCGGCCGTTGCTGGTTCGGACGACATTCCAATCCTGGCCGACCTGCTGGCTAAAACAGAAAGCGGCGGGGCACGTCAAAATGCCGTTGCAGCCCTCAAGTCCGTTCTGTCTAAGACTACGGATAAGGATGCTGCGGGACAGGTAATGATTGAGAAGATGGAGGCATCCGGCACAGAAGTCAGGCTCTCCATGCTCACTACGCTAAATGCACTCGGAGGTTCGACCGCCCTGAAAACGGTTGCCGATGCGGCTCAATCTTCGGACGAGGCCGTGCGCGAGGCCGGCATACGTACTCTCAGCGACTGGCCCGACTTCGAGGCGGTGGAAATTCTGCTCGGTATAGCATCGAAATCCGAAACGGCTTTGACTCATCACGTTCTTGCCACCAGAGGTGCTATACGTCTGATCAGGGAAAGCGATTCGGCCCCGCTTAATGACCGGACGAAGCTCTGTTTCTACGCCTTTGAGCAGGCACGCCGGGATGAAGAGAAAAAACAAGCCATCTCAGCGATGGGTTCGCTGCCGAACGAAAAGGTGGCCGAGCGACTTTTGGAACTTGCCGGGGACGCCAACCTGAAAGCCGAAGCCGGATTAGGTGCAGTCGAATTGGCAGGCAATATGCTCAGAACTAATCGACAAGCCGCCAGAGACCTTGCCCAGAAGATACGCGACTTGAATATCTCGGATGAAATCAACAGCCGTGCCGATCGCATCATCAAAGGCAGGAGATGGCGATAGCCGGCATGCGGCACAGCTATCAGCATCAGCCTTGAAGCGGCAAAATGTTTCCAGCGAATAAAAGGAAAGGATGAAAAATGTTGAGAAACAATCGCATCAGCTATTCGTCTGTAATTACCGGACTGGCCTTTTGCTTATTAACAGCTACTTGTACGAAGGCAGTAGACACCGGCGCCGGAAATTTGCTTCAGGCAGAAACTCAGGATGTACAAGCCTGGCGCCAGATGAAGTTCGGACTGTTCATCCACTGGGGGCCGGTCAGCCTCAAGGGCACGGAGATCGGCTGGTCCCGCGGCGGTGAGCGACGCGGACGAGACGATAAAAGCACCGGCTCTGTTTCCGTCGAGGTTTACGATAATCTCTACAAGCAGTTCAATCCCGTGAAGTTTGACGCTGGGCAGTGGGTGCAGATAGCCAAAGACGCCGGCATGAAATATCTGGTCTTTACCAGCAAGCATCATGACGGATTCTCGATGTTCGACAGCAAGCTTACCGACTACAAGATAAGCAACTCGCCGTTCAAACGCGATGTGGTCGGGGAGCTGGCTGACGCCTGCCACAAAGGCGGCTTGAAGCTCGGCTATTATTACTCGCCGGTCGATTGGTATCATCCTGACTATCGCACCGAAAACCACTCACGTTACATCGAGTTTATGCACGGCCAGCTACGCGAAATTTGCTCGAACTACGGCAGGATTGACATCATCTGGTTCGACGGCCTCGGCGGCACAGCCAAAGACTGGGACTCTGAAAATTTGTTAACAATGATTCGGGAGCTTCAGCCCCATGTGATTATTAATAACCGTGCCGGGCTTCCCGCCGACCATGATACGCCTGAGCAAAGAATCGGCACATTCCAGACCGGCCGGCCCTGGGAGACCTGCATGACAATCTGCCAACAGTGGGCGTGGAAACCGAACGACGAGCTTAAATCGCTCAAGCAATGTATCGATACGCTGGTAATGGTCGTCGGAGGTGATGGCAACCTTTTGTTTAACGTCGGCCCCATGCCAGAAGGCCGGATCGAGCCCATGCAGGTCGAACGGTTAACAGAAATGGGCGCTTGGCTCAAAGAATACGGACAAAGCATCTACGCTACCCGGGGCGGCCCATTCAGGACAGGTCCCTGGGGTGCCAGCACAAAAAAAGACAATACAATCTTCGTTCATATCCTGAACTGGCCCGGCGAGAAATTGTTGCTGCCTCCGGTTCCAAAGAAAATCATCGCAAGCTCCGTCCTGACCGGCGGCACGGCAACCGTCAGGCAGACGGAAGAGTCTGTCGAGATTTCCGTCCCAAAAGCCTACCGGCGGGAGCTTGACACGATCATTAAACTTGACCTGGACGGCCCCGCAGGCGAAATCGCCCCTCTAAGCCTGCCATCCGCATCTCTGGCCTGTCGAAAGAAGGTCAGGGCATCGAACGTATATCAAAATATTTCGCAGCACGGCCCCGATAAGGCTGTGGACGACGACCCGGACACTCGCTGGGCCACCGACTCCGGCGTCAAGCAGGCATGGCTGGAAGTGGACATGGGAAAGCAGGTGACGTTTAACCGGGTCAAGATCAGCGAGGAGTACGAGCGTGTACGGGAATTTGAGCTGCAATACAAAAACAATGGGCAATGGAAGACATTCACTCACGGCACAAAAATCGGCCAAAACTACATCAAGGATTTTGAGCCGGTAACCGCCGGAGAGGTGCGTTTGAATATCCTCGATGCGACCGACGGGCCTACTATCTGGGAGTTCCAGCTTCTCGCTCTGAAGAAGTAGCCGGGGCGATGCTTTGCTTCATCGAACGATTCTGGGAAGGAGAATTTTATGAATCGGCGGGGTTTCTTAAAAGCGTTAGGATTGGGGGCGGCTTCGTTAGTAGGGGCAGGCCCGCGTGCCTGCCCTGGGCAACCACATCGGATTGCCCCTACGAGGCCCAATATCGTCTTTATTCTCATCGACGACATGGGCTGGCCGGATGTAGGCTGCTACGGCAGCAAGTTCCACGAGACGCCGAATATCGACCGGCTGGCGAGCCAGGGGATGAAGTTCACCGATGCTTACGCGGCATGCCCGGTTTGTTCGCCCACGCGCGCGAGCATTATGGCAGGCCAGTACCCGGCCCGCGTTGGTATCACGGATTTTATTCCGGGCCACTGGCGACCCTATGAAAAACTCGTTGTCCCCGAAAACCGCCTGCAACTTCCTCTCGAATCTGTCACCATCGGCGAAGTGCTCAAGGAGCAGGGCTATTCCACCTGCTATATCGGTAAGTGGCATCTCGGCGGCAAGGGCTATTCCCCAGACAAGCAGGGCTTTGACAAAGTCGTGCTGGGCGTCAAAAACAAGAACGACAAACAGGTATCCGGCTTCACCGACGAAGCCATAAAGTTCATTCAAGAGAAAAAGCAGGAGCCGTTCTTTCTCTATTTGTCGCATCACTCCGTACATATAAAGTTGGAGGCGCCCGAGGAACTCGTCGAAAAATACAGGAACAAACCGAAGCCGGCAACGGGGGTGAATAATCCTACATATGCAGCAATGGTCGAACACCTGGATACTAATATCGGCCGCATTCTTAAGAAGCTCGATGATCTGGATCTTGCCGGGCGAACTATCGTGATTTTCTTCTCGGACAACGGAGGCCTGCGTCAAGCCTATGGCGGTTACACCGGTATGCGGCAGATTGTCTCGACCAATGCGCCGCTCCGGGATGAAAAGGGCACGCTGTACGAAGGAGGAGTCCGCGAGCCGTTGATTATTCGCTGGCCCGGCGTTGTTAAAGCCGGTACTATATGCAGCGTGCCGGTAACCAGCGTCGATTTCTATCCAACTTTCCTGGAGATTGTCGGGGCCGGAGGGGATTCGAATCAGGTACTCGATGGCGAGAACATCCTTCCGCTGCTCAGGCAAACCGGTTCGCTCAAACGAGATGCGATATACTGGCATTACCCCCATTATCATCATTCCAGGCCCGCCGGCGCAATACGAGAGGGCCACTACAAGTTGATAGAGTTCTTTGAGGATGGGCAGTTGGAGCTTTATAATCTCAAACGTGACATCGGAGAGAAGAATAACCTTGCCATGGCCATGCCGAAGAAAGCGGCCGACTTGCAGCGGAAGCTGGCAAAGTGGCGAAGGTCCGTCGAAGCCAAGATGCCCACTCCGAATCCGGATTACGACCCAGCAAGGGCGAACGAATGGGGCGGCCGGCAGTAAGAGATACCACGCAAATAGAAGGCCGAAAATGATTGATCATGGTAAGATCCGGAAAAGAATCCCTACCAGCGAACATAGAAATCTTATATAATCGGCAAAATCTATTAGTACAATGCAAGGAGTTATAACCATGGCAGAAAGTTTTGATGTTGCAGTTATCGGCAGCGGCCCCGGCGGTTATGCCGCCGCTATCAGATGTGCGCAGCGAGGCGTTTCGACAGCAGTTGTCGAAAAGGGCTTTGTTGGCGGAACCTGCCTGAACTGCGGCTGCGTACCGTCGAAGACACTGCTGGCCTCAGCCCATATACTGCTTATGTTCAAGCACGCTAATCTAATGGGGATTGATGTTGCGGCCCCAACCGCGAACTGGCCGAAAATCCAGGCCAGAAAGGACGTTATAGTGACCGCCTTTCGTAAAGGCGTGACAGGATTGATCGGGAGCCACAAAGTAAAGATCATCCCCGGCCGGGCCGTTGTTACGGCACCGGGCCGAATCAAAATCGAATCGGAGGCCGGCCTAGCAGAGATTCAGGCGAAAAAAATAATCCTGGCAACGGGTTCGCATCCGATTGAAATTCCAACGATTCCATTTGACGGCCAGACCGTTATCAGCAGCAAAGAGGCCCTGGCCTTACAGCAAATACCACAATCGATGGTAATTGTCGGCGGTGGAGTCATCGGCTGCGAAATGGCCTGCGTTTATGCTACGATGGGAACAAAGGTGACAATCGTCGAGGCACTCTCTCGATTGATTCCCATGGAGGATCAATGGGTCGGCCGGCTGATCGAACGCGAATTCAAGAAGCTTGGCATTACTTCGCTGACCAGCCAAAAAGTCACTGCGGTCGATAAGACCGGGAGTCCGGCAAAAGTCGCTCTTGAAAGTGGCCAGACAATTAACGCGGAGAAGGTTCTTATTTCGGTGGGCCGGCGAGCCGTCGTTGATAAAGAAACCGTCGAAGCGCTGAACCTGAAGATGAATGGCCCTGCGATTGCCGTTAACCGGAAATTGGAAACGAACGTTCCCGGCGTATATGCAATCGGCGACGTTGTGGGCACGACCTATCTGGCACACGGCGCTTTCGCCGAAGCGGAAGTCGCCGCCGTCAACGCCACGGGCGGCAATGAAGAGATCGCAGACTATTCGCTCATTCCACGGGCCGTCTATACGTTTCCGGAGATCGCATCGGTCGGCAAAACCGAAGATGTCTGTGCTTCCGAAGGGCTTGATGTTTCCGTTGGAAGGTCGTTCTTCAGAGCCAACGGGCGAAGCACCGCACACAACGAAACCGTCGGCGAGATAAGGGTTGTCCGGGACAACTCAACCAACAGAATCATCGGCGTTGCAATGGTCGGCGCCATTGTCACCGAGCTCATAGGCGCAGCAAGGGCGCTAATCGGCAGCACGGAAAAGATTACGGAAGTAAGCTTCCCGCACCCCACGGTGTCGGAGGTGCTCAAAGAAGCTGCCGAAGACGCATTTGGCTTGAGTTTGCACAATCCGCCCCGATAAAACCGTTTAGCTCCCAGGCCCGTCCTGGGGGCTTTTCTTGCATTTTTCAATTTTCTTCGATTTTTTTGTAAGTTTTCATCACGCTGCCAGTCTAATATTGTAGCCATGGCCGAGATAAATGATGATGAGCTTCTTATCGAACAGTTCCGCCGGGGCGACGAATCTGCTTTCGAGAGAATTATCGAGCGGTACTCGGCCGAAGTTGCAGCCCTGGCGAATCGGCTGCTCGGCTGGCCCGGCGAGGTCGAAGATGTTACACAGGAAATTTTCCTCGCCGCGTTTCTCGGCCTGAAAAAATTCCGCTGTGAATGCAGTCTTAAAAGCTGGCTCTTTACCATAACAATAAACAAATGCCGCAGTTATCGATACAGATGGAAGCTTAGACATTCGCAGGCCATCCCCATCCCGATAAACGGCATCGGGATGAGGCTGCCACCCACCGAAGCGGGCGACTCACCGATGAACGCAGAGGACTTCCAACGTGTTCGTCTTGCCGTGGCGGCACTGCCGGCCAGGTATCGTGAACCGGTCGTACTGCGGTATCTGCAAGAGCTTGGCACCGATGAAATCAGTCGAATCCTCGGCATATCCAAAAATACGCTGCATGTGCGATTGAGCCGGGCAAGAAAACGTCTCAGAGAGAAACTGGCTGAAATAATAGAGTTATAGATTATGACAGAAGACGAAATTAAAAAACTGCTTCAGGAAGCCGACAAAACGGCAGGGGGGATTGCTCCTGTCCGGGTGAATCTCTCGGCTATTGGCCGCCGGGCCGGTCGCAGGAATATGGTAGTTCTGGTTGCTCCCCTCGCAGCAGCCGCTTTGATCATGGTCGCTCTGAGCATTTTGGCTCTAATGTTTAGAACCGCTGAACCAACGCCGGAGCAGGAAAAGATTGCCTTGCTCGAAACGCGGATTAAACAGCTTCAGGCAAGAACGGATGCGGCTCTTGGCCTGATACAGGAAGTACTCGATGAGGAGCGAAGGCAGAGCCGGCTCGATGAGCTCCAGGCCCAGCTCGCGAGCATCCCCGATCCACTCGAAGAAGTTCAGAATCAGGTTGATAAAACCGCCTTTGTCCTCGTCTATCAGGCCGACCGTCTGTACCGCGAGCTAAACCAGACGGATTCGGCCGTCGAGAATTACAACCGGGTTATAGCACTTTTCCCTGAGAATCGGTGGGCAAAAGTCGCCCGGCAGCGTTTATCGGAAATCGAGAGCAAAAAAAATCTGATAAAACAAATTTAAAAGGAGATTTGAAATGGAAACTGCAAAACGCATCATTTTCCTGTTGATCCTGACCGTTCTGGTGACAAGCCCGGTTCAATCGGAAGAAAAACAATCGGCACGAATCTCAAACACTCGCACCGCGAACTGTCTGATCAAAATAACGTGTGATCTGGCCATCCTGCCGCTGAATTTAGAGACTATTGACTACCTGCTGCATAGCTCCGGCGTGGGCGGAAGGGCCCGCCGCGAAGTACTCGGTATCTCGCCGGACCAGGATTATGATCTATTCAATATCGAATACGTGCAATTGAATACTTCCGAGGGCATTTCAGTATCGAAACCATCTACTAAACTTCTACCCGGAGCTGATGAGTATGAATACGCTACGATGATGGAGATGGAGATGGGGCGTAATATAACTTCTCAATTGCAGGCCGGGAACTCCTCATCCACAGGCCGGTCCAGGTCTTCTTCCAGACGCTCGAGGACCGGTTCGGGATACGAGCCTGCGTCTAGCGTCAGTTCCAACCGCCGTAGCAGAGACCGGGGGAGTTCCTCTTATGGTTACTTCCCCGCTTTGCCAGCACCTCAGCAACGCAGTAGGACTACTATTTCAGATTCTACTGATGAGCAGACGTATCTGTTCAGGCTGAACATTCATCTGCCCGAGGATGTCAAACCTTTGGCCAGAGAGTTTATTAAGGCCCTTGTCGATAACCTGCGTGAAAGCCTGGTCGAAGCCCATAATATTTATTCGAACGATCTTAAACATTTACTCGAAGATGCAGAGTCTCGGCGAGACCAGTCCCGATCGCGATTTGCTCAGGAAATGGAGCAAGTTAAGGCTATAGGTCCGCCGCCGGAGATCAAACAAAACCCTGCTGATGCGGCTGTGTATGAGCAATTGGAGCAGATTATCGATCTATCGATCTTAGAGCCTTCAATGTTGTTTGTAGAGGTGATAACGGAATTAAAGAATTCCGTCGATCCTCCGTTGCAGATTCAGCCTAACTGGAAGGATCTGCTCGAAAATGCGGAGGTTGAGCAGACCACGCCCGCCGGGATGGATCCTCTGACCGGCGTTAAAGTCCGCAAGGCATTGGAGATTTTATTATCCTCAGTTTCGAATGATTTTGCAGAACTCGATTATGTGGTGGATGAAGGAGTCATTCTGATAGCGACGCCGGATTCGCTTCCAAGTAATATGATACCCGGCGTTTACGAAATCCCGGCGCTTGCTTATTCGCCCGGCAGCGCAAAAGAGCTGGTTGAGGCAATACAAAATACCATAGATCCCGAGAGCTGGTTTGAACTCGGCGACTTGGGAAAAGGAACAATATCGCCTTATCCGCGTCAACGGCCCACAAAACTTGCTATTCTCCAGACCTATGAGAATCACCAAAAAATATGGGATTTTCTGCAAAGTATTACGATAGATATCTCCGCCGGCAGACCTTCGGATATCCCTGTGGAAATGCTCCTCAATGAAAAGAACAACCTGCTTGCCGAAAAGCAGAACCTTGAGATGGAACTTGCTCGACTTCAGGGACGCAGGCCGGCGATTGATGAGCAAATTATGCGAATGAAGAGGGAAATAGAAGAGAAAATTCAGGCCGATCAGGTTAGCGATGAATTAAGAAAAATACTCGACCTGCAAGTCAATTACTTAGAAGGAGTTAAAAAACTCGTAGATAGCGGCACAGTGAATACCGCCGAGCTTGCGGATGCAGAGGAAAAAATCGCCAGGGCAAGAATAGAGCTTGCAAGACGGCGAGAACAGATTGGGTCGGCCGCCGGTACCGATCAACTTGCAAAGTTCAGTAATGAACTGGCTATGCAGGCGATTGATATGGCTGAAAAAAATGCAATGCTGAAGGCCATTACAAACCAGCTCGATCAAACGGAACAACAGCTAACGGCTGTGGACGTATCAGATCCGCAAATCTCGCGAATACGCATGGCAACACAATCGCTTGAGGTCGCCGAACGCCGCGTCAATGAATTGAATGCCCGGCTTGTCAATTTGCAGCTTCCGATGGTATCGGTTCTGGGCGGAGAGTGATTACAACCGGTAAAAGAATAATCCCAGCATACATTATTCAAGGGGCCGGCGTAAAACCAGATTAATGCTTAAAATGCCGCTTGCCGGTAAAGACCATTGCGATTCCGTGCTTGTCTGCCGCTTCGATGACTATCGGATCTTTCTTGGAGCCGCCCGGCTGAGCGATGGCGACAATACCCGCCTTAGCGGCATTATCCACATTGTCCGGGAATGGGAAGAACGCATCCGAGGCCATGACAGAGTCTTTGGTCTCGTCGCCGGCTCGCTTGAAGGCGATTAAGCCGGACTCGACACGATTCATCTGTCCTGCCCCGACGCCGATGACCTTCCGGTTCTTGACCAGAACGATTGTATTGCTCTTTGTATGCTTGCCGGCAAGCCAGGCGATTCTCAGGTCGTCAAGCTGTTTCTTCGTCGGCCTGGCCTTGGTCGGATACGTCAGTGCATCCGGCTCCCAGCCGACGAGATTTCGTTTCTGCAGCAGCATCCCGCCGACAATACAGCGAACATCGAACTCGCTGGAGTCGATATTGGCCCTGTCGATAGGCCCTGTTTCTATCAGCCGGACCCGGCTTCCCCAGGCTTTCAATGTCCTGATGATCTCGACGGCATCCTGATCGAATGCGGGAGCGATAATCACCTCGGCAAAGAATCCGCCGGCACCAAGTGCCTTGCCGAACCGGCTGTAAGATTCCATGATTGTCTGGGCAAGCTCGACGTTTACATTTCGATTCAGCGCGATAATGCTGCCGAACGCGCTTACCACGTCACCTTCATAGGCCTTTCGGTATGCCACACAGATGTCATCATCGACAGCACAACCGCACGGGTTCAGGTGCTTGACGACGACCGCCGCCGGCTCGGGAAATTCCTTCACCAGTTCGAAGGCTGCGTTCGTATCCATCAGGTTATTAAAGCTGATCTCTATGCCGCCCTCGAGCAGGGTGCCGCTGCTGACCGATGTTTCGCCGCTATCGGGCAGCTTATAGAACGCCCCTGTTTGATGAGGATTTTCGCCGTAGCGAAGTACCGCTTCTTTTTTGATTGCGACCGAGACTCTCTCGGGATACTCAACGCCCGCCCTGTTGTTCAGATATTTTGAAATCGCAGCGTCATAGGATGCGGTCAGGCTAAAAGCGATCCGCGCGAAATCGCTCCGGAGTTCCTGGCTCACAGCCCCATCGTGTTTCTCCATTTCTTTGATAACCTTATCGAACTGGTCGGCTTGTGTCACGACTGTAACGAATTTGTGATTTTTCGCCGCCGAGCGAAGCATGCTCGGGCCACCGATATCGATATTCTCAATCGCCTCGGCCAACGTGCAATCGGGATTGGCAATTGTTTTTTCGAATGGGTAGAGATTCACGCAGACCAGATCGATCGGCTAGATGTCATGCTCTTTCATCGCCGCTGCGTGCTCTTTTTTGTCGCGGAGTCCCAGCAGGGCCCCGTGTATCTTCGGGTGAAGTGTTTTCACCCTGCCGTCCATCATCTCCGGAAAGCCCGTCACCGACTCTATTCCAGCCACATCTATTCCTGCGCCGCTAAGTTTCTTCGCTGTACCGCCGGTGCTGATTATCTTGACGCCCATCCCGCTGAGTTTTTTTGCGAAATCAACGACGCCGGTCTTATCGGAGACACTTATCAATGCAGTTTTTATTTTCACTTCCATTTGCACTTATTTTCCTTCCAATTGGCTCAAATACGATTCAGTGCCGAGGGTATCCTACTCAACCGGCTGTAAACAGGCAATCCGGCCAAGATTGTCGGCAATATAAATTTTATCGTCTGTTATATTGGATACGTGTTTTGAGACCCCTGCAAAGTTTACCGTATACAGCTCTTTAGCTTTGACATTATCCATCACTACCAACGTTCTGGTGCCTGTAATTACGTAGGCTTTGTTTCCGGCTTCTGTTAACAAATCGACACCTCCAGAGACCTGCCACAAAGGTGACCCGGTGTTTTTGTTTATAGCCGTCAAGCCCTTGCCTTTAACATGCTGATAGACGATCTCTCGTGTCACAACAGGTGCGTCTTCAAGTACAGCAGCGGTCTGATACTTCCAGGCGAGCCGCTTTCTTTCAGGCAAGCCGACCATATCAACTCTGTAAACGTTTGTGTCCTTACTGGCAAAATACAGCGACATCCCTTCTCTGATAACGGGTCCGGCAATGGCCTTGGAAGCATCGAATTGCCACAGACGTCGAGGTAGATCAGGTGCGATACTAATGATATTACCTGCAGCAGTAGCAAAGAGCACAAAATACTCGTCAGCAGTGACTGAAGTGATCATCGACTCGTTCTCAGCAGCAACCTCGAAAGCCTGGACCTTATTCTCAGCATTTATCGCGTGCAGTCTTTTGTCAGTACCAGCTAAATAAAAGTATGAACTATTGCGAGCAACGGGACAACTGACGCTGAATTCAATATCGGTAGTTTTGAGCACAATTCCGGATTGAGCATTAAGTTGAACGAGCTTACTGTTGCTGCTCACATATAGGAGCTCATCGTCGTAAAGCTTCACTCCCGTAATCGGCAAACCGGCCGGTTCTATATTCTTGCCGAATATAATCTTCCCGTTTTTCTGATTCAGAGAAAGCATGAAATTGCGGTCAGAGACTGCATAGATGCGATTGCCGAATATGAGTAATCGATCTAAGCTCTCATTTTTTTTAATCGGCAGCTCGTTTTCCCATAACAATTTCAGCCTGGCGTGCTTGAGCAGTTCCTGTGATATAAGCGGTTTAGAGCTGCCTTGCCCGGCAAAACTGTTCTGCGTAATCCACAAAGCCGAAACACCAACCAGTAAAACGATGCTGAATCTGATCATTTTAAGCATTTTTGTTACTCCTCACAAAAAATTCCTTTTCGTCACCACATTCTGTCATTCCTGCGAAATGTATATTACAGATGCGGAGCATGAATCCAATTGCTCTTATTCAACCGGCTTCACGATAGTTCAACATATTCAGCCAAATCAACATTGTGCTGCTCTTCGAATTTTCGCATCTGCTCGATGCGTTTGATATCCTCTTTTATTCTATTTACCAGCTTGAAGATATACGGCTTGCCCGCCAGGCGGTTTCGCAGGTCGTCAAGCATCGGCTCCCATGTCCCGCCGTATAGTTGTGCCTTGAGTATGACAAGCATACGGTGCTCGTCGCTAAGCCCGGCAATAAAATCGCTTATTACCTTGCTGACGCTCGTTCCGACGCCCTCATTGCTATTTTCGCTCGGCTCGTCCATTTGCCAAAACCTCGCCTTGTTTGAAATAATTTCTATTATATTGCCCCGTTGGCGAGTTTCTGGCGGGGCTCGTTTGAGTCGAATACTAAAGCCCTTCGCCGGAAAATGCAACAAATTTTACAAATTTAGTCGCTATAGTGCAGAGAAAAGTCGCTGCAGAGCCCCGATTTTGCTTTGTGTCGAAACAAATGGAGGATATCGAGACCTTAAGAATAAGCATTCGGGCGGATCATTGATCGCAGGCCGATGTTTCGTGTTGGTGTCGCTCTTTAGGCCAATCTCGGATATCTTCGAAAAAAGGAGTTCTCTTTTGTTCCACGCAAGCAGCGGCATAGAGGTACATAGCGGCCGACCAGCTCTGCCAGTCCTGGCCTTGCGGGGTGCCGTCCTGCGCCCGGTGCCATTCGTTAAAGCCGAATTCCACGTCGGCGACCCGGGGCTGCTGCACGAGCTTTGCCAAAGAGAGCAATTTTTTTTGTGCGAGGATAAACTTTCCGGTGGCAACCAGGGCGGCGATATAAAATCCGCAAATGACCGGCCATATTCCGCCGTTGTGGTATTCTCCCGGCTGATTATACTTCTTGTAACGAGGCATCCAGTCGGGATCCTCCGGTTTGATATAGGGGAAAAAATTAGGTGGTAAATCGACGTCAAGCTCTTCATTCTGTCGCATCTGTTTGCATTCGGTTTCAATCCAGGTGACAAGGTGGCTGGCTC
>Ga0114918_10001944_pt1 | contig 18534 bp, 28 predicted proteins | sample LantaG_FD_87015 | JGI IMG/M metagenome (GOLD analysis project Ga0114918, IMG submission 87015) | Deep subsurface microbial communities from Baltic Sea to uncover new lineages of life (NeLLi) - Landsort_02402 metaG | ecosystem: Environmental > Aquatic > Marine > Oceanic > Sediment | place... | reverse complement strand
CTCCACTAGAATGTTGGAGACTTATGGGATATAACGATGAAGATTATAAAAAAGCAGAAGCTACAGGCATTGCTATTAGTAGGTTGTATGAACGATCAGGCAGGGGAATTGCAATACCAATGTTAGAAGCTATCTTTAAATTAGCTTTTTTGGACACTCCAGTAGAAAAACCTCAAAAGATTGAACAATTAAGTTTCTTGTAACTTCCAAAAAATAAAAAATTTATAGATTTAGTAAATAGATCTATATGAATATAAAACAACTAAAACCAAATGGTATCACTGTGGTTGATCTTTTTTGTGGCGCAGGTATTGGTGCAATAGGCTTAAAACTTGCTGGTTGCAATATTGTATATGCTATAGATAATTTAAAAGAAGCTGTAGATACTTATAATTTAAATATTGGAAATCATGCAGAATGTTTACCTATTCAAAAAAAGAACTTAAATGATATACCTAACGCAGATTTAATTATTGGAGGATCACCTTGCAAAGATTTTTCAATTGCTGGAAAAGGTGATGGCATACAAGGAAAGTATGGAAGTTTGCTTTTTTACTTTATAGAAACCATTAGGATAAAAAAACCAAAAAGCTTTATATTTGAAAATGTAGATGGTTTTGTATCAAATAAAAATATTAGTGATTTTAATATTTTTATTAACAACCTTGAATCACTTGGCTATTGCATTTCATACCAAGTTGTTAATATGCACGATTACGGAGTTCCACAAAAAAGAAAAAGGATTATAGTTGTAGGGCTATTAAGCAATGTTGTTTTTTCCTTCCCTGATATAGTGCCAGAATCAAATAGATTAACCCTGAGAGATGCTATAGGTGATTTACCGGAACCAAATCATAAGTTTAACCACTATGGATATGGATTGAGAAATGATGAGGCTCCTTTTGTAGATAAAGTACCTTTTGGGGGCAATTGGAAAGACTTACCTATAGAAGATCAAAAGACTTTTATGAAACAATCCTATTATAGCTCAGGAGGCAAAACCACATATTTAAGAAAAGTCTTATTCAATAAACCTGCTTATACAATTATGAGTAGTATGAATGGTAAATATGCAGCTCAGATAATCGATCAAGCTGATAAATATCAAAATGCTGATTTTAATTGGTGGGAACAAAAAATACTATACCCTGTACCAGATAACTATAATTTAGAAAAAGCACTTCAAGAAAAAAGATTACCCCCTCGTAGATATACTGTTAGAGAATGCTTGCGTATTCAAAGCGTACCAGATTCTTTTGTATTTAAAGATGAAGTTTCATTAAATAAACAATATGAAAGATGCTCTGGCATTCCAAGCTTATTTGCTTATAAATTAATTAACCATTTAATATTCTTTCTCTAACTATCCTTCAATATAGATAGGTATTGTTTTCTCGCCTATGAGACCTTCCCCAGTGGCCTTATAGAAATTGGGCATACCCATTAAATACTGGGTGAACTATCAAAGGAGTAATTTATGCATAACTTCCGAAAATTAGCAAAGTTCATCAATACCGCCAATCCAACATTACAACAACAAATGAGGGACAGGTGGAAAGAAAAAACAGTTAAAAATCCAGCTACGGGTAGGGAGGTGAAAGTCAAAAGCCTAACACCTGAAGAGCAACAAAAATACAAACCCCAACAACAAACACAACAATCAGAACCAAGCCAAGAAAATCTTGCGAAAGTGCAAAAGGTCGTTGATAAGATGAAAACCAAAATGGTGAATAAACTTTCAACAAACCCAGCAAAGGCTAATGAAGACTTAAAACAAACCGTTAATAAACTTAAAAATTTAAGTGAAAACGATTTGAAAACAATATCTGAAAACACAACCGCTGATGCAATAGGGGTTGGTTTTCTTAGTGGGTTTATCACTGGACCCACTGTGGGAGTTCTTGCAACCGCTGCTGGTCTATCTACAGCCGGTGGAGCTGCCAGTGGTGTGGTTGCTGGTTTTGCGTTAATGGCACTAGCTACGATAGCCCTCACACCAATACTAAGAAAATATGAAGTAAAACAAAAAGTTAGTACTGACCCTAAAACTGAAATACAAGGTGCATTAGATAAAGCATTTAGAATGGATGATACAAAAATCAAACTAATGAAAAAACTACTAAATGAAGACGGTAGCATGAATGTTCAAAATGTTAAAAAAATCTTAAATGATTTATAAAAATTAAGGAGAACCAGAAATGTCATTTAACACACTAGCAAAATTTATCACTGCAAAAGAGCTTAACGATTACCAGAAATTCGTTCAGAAAAAAATGAAAGAAAAAGGAATTGATCAAAAAAACGAAATGGGTAAAATTCCTGATGTTATGAAAGAAATCGATCAGGAATGGAAAGCTAAAGACGAAAAAACAGCGTCCAGCTCTCAGATGAATCAGCTTAATACAACATGGAATCAATTAGTAAGTGAAATTAAGCAGATAGGTGATCCTAAAGAAGAAGATAAAATCATAAAAACAATCCTTAAAAATTTCACTAATGCTTCCAACATGATATCTAAATATAACAATCGATAATGGATGAATTTGTTGTACAGGCAGTAACAAAGTTAATGATTTTAGAAAATCAAACTGAAGCATTTCGTGATAAATTGAATGAATTCAGGCAAGCTTTACTAGTTTTTGCCCAAGCAAAAAAACTTAACCTTAAGTACAAACATCAAGTATTAAAGCCTTGGCATGCTTATGATGTCAAAAGGCAAAAAGCAATGGCACAATACTTTCTAGATGATATTGTAAAAGTCAAAAAATGGCTGGCTGATTATAAGGCTGGTTTAGCAACCCTATCCAAGCTAAGATCGCAATACAACGATTCAAAATGGTTGGATGTTGCAACTCGATTAGAAGCTACTATAAAAAAAGCTGAACCTTTGTTTAACAGAATGGGCTAAAAATGATCGTTAAACGGCCTCAGCCTTATTAATGTTAGTTGTGGCTTAGAATAAATATTAAAACCGTTTAGAGCGCAAGCAACTGCACTTTGAACGGCTTTATTATTTAAACGACTATTAATCATTGTAAACATATATTCAGAACTATATACAATATTAGCATATAGAAGAGTTAACAGCTTTTTATCTTCTGAATTGTATGCTTGTTTTATGAAATCATCAAACTCTTGTTGTCCTTCTAAAAATAAAGCAGGGAGAAAGTTTATTGAATTTGTTTGAATGTATTCTAATGGCATGGGATGCCTAGTTTCAGCAACTATTTTATCAGCAAGGAATTCTATATCAAGAATAAGCTTTTCAATTCTATTTAGTTCAGATTCATAAACTGATCCAAGGCATTCTTGAATTATAGCTAAAGCAAATTTACACATATTATAGTTGTGCCCCTTTTATTAAAATTCTAAACATACAACCAGAATTAAAAAAAAAAGTAACAAAAAGGATTATTTATGGATATCTTCTCACGTATATTTAAGGAGTCTCTAGAATACAAAATTGTTAAGTATGCAATGTCTGTTGATGAGGCTTTTAAAACCCTTGATTTACCTAAATCAGCAACCCCAGAAGCTTTAAAAAAGCAGTATCGTACAAAAGCGATTGAAAATCATCCTGATCGTGGTGGCGATGAAGCTAAGATGAAAAAGATTAATGAAGCTAAAGAAATTTTGGATTCATATTTGAAAAGAGGAAAAGAGCAAGAGACTGCTAGAGAAAAAGCTAAAAATGATTGGGAAGAACGTAAGAAAAAAGAAAAACAGCAAGAAGCCGAAGCTTTAAAGCATATGAAGGCTGATGCTGAAAAAGTCAAAAAAGTTATGAATGGTTTAAAAGCCCAATACATTAAACACATTCTCGATCACACAGGTAAAGAAGTGCGGATGTTTGTTAAAGAAGAAATTAAAGATAATGGTTATGGATTTGACTTTGGGTACAAATTTAAAGATCCAAATAGTAAAGCTGAATTTGATTTAAAGCTTAGTCGTTTTGAATATCCTTGGACTACAGACAAGAAAAAAGATTTTAGTTATGAATCCACAATATTTTATGAAAATAAACAATATCGTATGCAAAAATCAAGATACACTACTGCGGATAACCTTGATTTTTTTAAGAACCCAGAAAAGGTATTTCCTAAAGCCAGACTGAAAAAGATTTTTTCAACTAGTGGTAAAGGTAAAGTTAAAAAGCTCACCAGAAAAGATTATGAGGCTAGACTAATAAATGAGGTGTTTGCTAAACGGTTAGGCGATTATTGGCGCATTCCGTTAAAAGACGATCTAACTATTGGTATATATAGAATAGTAGTTATGGGATTTGGCAGTTGGAATATTGGCGGTCTTTATAAAGGGCATAGACAACTTGCTAAACCTGTTAAATATCATAGTTTTTATGAAACGTCTGAAAAAATGGACAGAGCTACTAATTTCGAGGATTTTATAGACTTTCTAAAAAAAGCTAAGGCTGGAAGATTACCTGATTCATTTTGGAAATATAATAAATAGCAGTTAAATTTGTCTTTGACATACTAATTTGTCTTTGCTACACTTCTCTTAATAAAATTAACTTTAGGAGAAGATTATGATATTTTTTAAACCAATAGGCACTGCCGAAGAACCTGTAAGAGAATTCGATGTTTTTAGTAAAGAAATAGATATTGCTCATTTTGCTAAGTACCCCAAACAAATAAGAATAGGTGATATATTAATCATTTACGGGGTTGGAGTTGCACAAATAATTGGAATATACGAAATACAATCAGAAGTACAAGAAATAACTGAAGAGCAACTTAAGGAAGGTTATTTACCAAGATGGCCTTGGTTTGTTACTTGTAAAAATTTAACACCTAAATTTTCAAGTGCTCACTGGTGGGATTATCCTGAATTCAAATTAAAAAATTTGGTTGAAACTCATCTTGAAAGCAATCCCGATTCAGCAATAACGGCTGTAGGAACAAAAACAATTAACTCATTGAGGTTTGGAAAAGATAAGTTAGCATTACATCCAAAGTTTGCTAATCCAATTGTTGAACAAATACTAAAGATTGAAGCGTCTTTGAAAGCAAAGTGAAAGAATAGTGAAAGCTATTAACCTTTTTTTAGGTTAATAGCATATTCTCTTTTGTGTTTGATTAACTGTTTAGTCACATCTATTTCAGTAATAGTTGGTATGTTATTTAGTTCGATAAATTGCAAAGCAATATTATCTAAGAGATTTTGCAATTGGGGTCCTTCAATAATTAATCCATTCATCGTTAAACTAAACTCATAAATGTCTTCTACTTTGCTAACCGATCCAAAGAAATTATAATGTCTTTTTGTTGATTCTTCAACTTTCAAAGTTAAAGTTTGATCTTTAATTTCAGAATGATAGAAGCGTGTATATTTTGATTGAGATGATGGCCTATATCGCCATATAAGTTGATATGTACGTGTGTACTCTTCAAGTTGTTTGATAATTATGGCTTGATTTGTCAACATTTTTAGTGAATTGTTAGTTTCATTAATTGGGCATAGACCCACACTTTGTGCTTAAATTTGTTCGTAGTTTGGTAGCGGAGGGTGGATTCGAACCACCGACCAAGAGGTTATGAGTCTCCTAAGCTAACCACTGCTCCACTCCGCGACACAACATAACATTATCATGGCTTTTTTAAAAAGACAAATACTAAATATATGCACCATCCTGAAACTTGCCTCTTGGTGTATATGACACATTCTCGACTTGAGTTAAATTGTTCTGATATTTTAAATGATCCTGTTCATTTAATACTATATTCGTTTCAGACATAACACTATGATTTCCATAAATATTATGTTTAGTTTTTGCATTTGATTTTAAAGTGTTGCCTTCATTGATAGCTTGTTCAATAATGACATCTTTTGTATCATTATATCTGTCTAAACTAGGGATATGCAGGTTGCTTTTTAATAAATTTGATTTTGATAAAGCTAGTTTCATATCGTTAAGTGTTGGTAAAATTACTTGATTTCTAATAGACATAAAATATTCTCCTTTATATTCTATAATTCACATAAAAGGAATACAAAATGACACATACAATTTACCGTTGCGATTGCAATATATTTAGCCTTGCAAAAGATTGTTTGGTTTGTGATAAAAGGTCACAAGTTGCTTATGATAAATATGAAACTATGTCTATTGAAGCTTGCCAAATTCTGTGTAATGCTTTGAATGATAATGAACCAGTACAAAGACCTGAATTTACCTATAGTGCTCTATTGATTGAACAAGCAAAGGGGTTAACTTTAAAAGAAATTGCTTTACACTTCAGAGTTTCAGTGTCTTATTTAAAGAATTGTTTACAACGAATAAAGCTGGAAAAAGAATTAAGTAAAGAAAATGGCGGAGATGACAGGGCTTGAACCTGCGACCCTCTGCGTGACAGGCAGATACTCTAGACCAACTGAGCTACATCTCCATTTATATCAATTATATAACCTTTTTTTCCGAATAGTCAACTAAACACCAAATACATCACCATCATACAAACGATTTAATTCAAAATCTCTTTTAACAGCTCTTTTAATTAATTGGCTTTTTAGTTTTTCAATATTAGACCAAACAGCAGGTTTTCTATATCTGGTTATATAAGTTGCTATACAAGAATCTTTATACTTAATTTCTACGGCATACTTATCATTGTTTTTATATATTCTTAGCCAATACCCTTCATGGCATTTTTTACTTGAAACATATTGAATTGGGTATTCTGGTTCTTCTTTTATTTCTTCAAGCGAATTTAAGCATATTGTTTTCATTTAATTTTTTCTCCAAATCTAAAACTTCTTTTGCAGTTACTATTTCACGCACCATTAAAGAAATTGGATAATCTAAATTATTTAAAAATGCTTCAAGATCTACATTAATTTTTCTAATTTCCTTCAAGTCGTGATATCTTGCTTTTGATGTTATCCGGTCTTCTTTAAGTGGAAGCCAAAAATCTAAAGTTTCGACAACCTGTTGCCTACTAGTTAAAAATTTTGTAACCATGTCCGTAATCAAGTTATGTTTGAATTTGAGATTATCATAAAACGCTGCTAATGGAATAGGGGAATCTGTTATTAAGTAATCCACAGCCCCATATAAGCTCGTTTCACGCTGAATTTGGGTTCCTGCTATGTAGATATGGTCATACATACCAATTTCCTTGCCCTGCCAAGCCCATTCGGTTGCAAACTCTCTAACCAGTTCTACAGATTTACCCATTTGTTTTAATTCGGTATATAAGGCTCCTGCCATTGTTGATTTTCCAGCACAAGGCGAACCATATAAATTTACGACTAATGTTTTCATATTATATTATTTACGTGTTTTATAATTTGTTTATCGTTTGGGATATATAAAAGGAGATCTAACTATCATGACAATTTCTTGTAGCCTTGGTGATACAAAGTTAAAGAAAGTTATTTTTAATCAGACTTTAAAGACAATTACATATTTTATTGAAGTTACTAAATGAAACTTTGACAGTGAATGTAATGGGAATTGTGAGGATTGTGAAGTTGAGGATTGTTCAGGTGATCTTGAGGATTTAGTTTAGCCACTTTAACAGTGGCTATTTATAAGTTTCTCTAATTCATCAAAACTAAAAGGTTTGTTTAATAGAGTTACTGATTCTGGGGCTTTAAAGTCTTCTTCAAAAAAACCGGACATCAAAACAATAGGCGTTTTATTTTTCACTGATTTTAAGAAATCAATTAACATCAATCCAGTTTCCTCACCTGCTAATCTATAATCAGTAAGAATTAAATCAGGCTTACGAGACAGTGTTAGCACAACAGCTTCTTTAATGTTATGTGTACATATCACTTCGATTTCAGGTTCTATTTCTTCGATCAATAATTCTAAGGCTTCCAGCACTCGTTCATCATCTTCCAATATTAAAATTTTCATAATACTCCCTTTCTCTAAGAATATAATACATTTTTTCCGATATATCAATTTTTTTGATTGTATTTACCTATTTTTTTACATTTTTATGTCATGAAAATATCCATATTTAATGAAACGCTGCTATTTTCATGGCCATAATGCCAATTTTAAGCATGGTTACGGTTAGTTTTTACAGTTCTAAAAGTTTACATAAAAAAAAGGGTTTGACGAAAACTTTCGTGTATGTTTTTATATCTGGACTTGTACGCACAACTCTTACATGCGTATAAAGAAAAACTAAGAAAGGAAATTGTTTGGGTAAAAAAAAGAAAACCCCCGACAAAAAGCCGAGGATAGTTGTTTCATATCGGGTTACAATAATATCTTAGTCGGGGGTTTTCTTCAATAACCCAATATATTTAAAAAATGGAATATATAAAAATAACTCGAAAAATGTTTGAGCAAATTCGTGATGCAGACATTTCAACAAAAGGCGTTGCAGTTCTGTTTGCATTAAGTTCAAGCGTTACAACATTCAATAGTACAATCGCAAACATTTCGTTACATAAAATTGCTAAACTCGCAAAAATTAAATCACGTCAAACTATTCGATTGGCAATTTTAGAATTAATTAGAGCTGGGATTATTAAAGTCAAAAATATACCGGGCTTCACCAATTTCTATGACTTTCAAGGGTTAATAAATACGTACACTTCAATTCAGGGACCCGTATCAAAAATTGATAGGAGTACCCCTACTAAAATTTTGGGGGGGTCTGAGACGGGTAGTATATATAGTAAAAACATGGTTTTAAAAAAGAATACAAAAACCACTACAAGTCGTAGTAGTTTTTCTGAGCCATCTATTTCTAAAACCACCAGAACGTTAGCTATGGAATATACAAACTTTTTGAAGAAACATAATATCAGAGAAATACATAACCCAAGCGCATACGCTTACAGAATAGCTACAAACATAGAAACAGAGAATGGCCTAGAAGGGCTTAAAATAGAATTTCAGACACTTAAGGACTCAGTAGAAGCAAAGATTAGTAAAGAACGAAATAAGAGCTTAAAACGAGAAACAATAGCCTCTCAGTGGAAGCAAAAGCCACAAGAGACCACCATAGAAACAGATTTTGGAAAAGCTATATGGCCAAATTTGACCAGTGCTGAACAAACGCAATTAAGAAGTTCCGCTCAGATTGAGTTTAATTTTGGCGTTAATGTTCCTATACCGGATGTAGTTATGATGTCTTCAATGGCTAGATTGTATAAGGCTAACGAGTTGAATAAACCTGTTTGCGAACATCAAACGGCTGAACCTGTTTTGGTGTAGTTGTTTTAATTTGTTGAGTATAGGTTCTATGCCGATAATTAGAACCTGACTTTGCTTGGTACTGGGACAACTCAACCCATTTAGGAATGAGTTGCCCTGAAGTGCCAATATAAAAAGAGAATAGTGCAAGTATTATTATAGATCGCATAAGAATTTCTCTTTGATGAAGCTAATACCTTCATCTTCATTTTGAATAAAACCCTCTAGCTGTTGGTTCATAGCCTCAGTTAGGATGGTTTTAAATAAGGGGCTAGGTTTTAGCCCTAGCGCAATAAGGTTTTTTCCTGTAACAAAGGGAACAGGCTTGATTTCAGCCGGTGTGTAGGCGTTGTATTTTTCCAACACCATATGCACGGTATCTAAAGGTTTTTGGGAGGCGATACAATCCGCTTTATGGACTAAAACATGACTATTAAATGATTCTAGCTGGAACAAACGTTTTAGGCTGGACAAGCGCATCTGTGGAACATTCACAAACGTCATATGGTTATAAATAATGCTGGCTACTAATTCTTTCAATTCGTTTGAAACCCTTAGTCTAGTCAAAATTATTCGAGCTATATCGGCTCCGATTTTGTGATGCTGGTAGAAAGTAAGCCCAACTTTAGTTGCTGGTTTACCTATATCGTGTAAGAGGGCAGACCAAAGTTCCGCATCAGTTACGTTTTCCTCACGCTTAACGGCTTCCAATGCTAGTAAACTATGTGACCAAACATCACCTTCTGGATGGTGCTCTACGGGCTGTTCACAGCCTTTAAGTGCTACTAATTCTGGAAGTATATGGCGCATTAATCCTGTATCGTAAAGCAGGTTTAAGCCAGCTATTGCTCTTTTATGTCGAAGGATTTGTAAGAATTCGCTTGATATACGCTCACCCGATATGTGAGCAATCTGAGTAGCATGCTGTTTAACTGCTTTTAGTGTGTCAGGATCAATGTCAAAATCAAAACGTATGGCAAAACGGATTATACGAAGCATCCGCAGGGAATCTTCATTTATACGATCTGTTGCGTTGCCTATTAAACGGATTTTTTTTGCCTTTAAATCAGTTAAACCATTTACATAGTCTATAGTTTCATTTTTAATCGGATCAAAAAATATACCATTAATTGTTAAATCCCTACGTTTAGCATCGTTTTCCATACTGGTGAATTCTATCGAGTCTGGGTGCCTACCATCTGAATAATTACCGTCACTTCTAAAAGTGGCAACGTCAAAGGTATACCCATCAATAATTACATTGATAACACCAAAAGCTTTCCCTATGGCTAACGTCTTATATGCTTTGAATAATTCCTGTATCTGATCAGGGGTAGCATTAGTTGCTATGTCATAATCTTTGATTTCATAATCAAGGATTGTGTCACGAACGCAACCCCCTGCGAATACGGCCTGAAAACCTGCGTCTTGTAGAACTTTTACTATGTATATGGCTTGCTGTATCATTTTTTGTCCTTAACTTTATAATTCGATTATTTGTGGTGCATCAAAATCTTCGGTCTTATCCATTATTTTAACAGGCTGGGCAAGACGATCCTGTACATCATGTAATTTCTGTATGCGTTTATTTAATTTTTTTTCAAACTGGGCTTTAGTTTCTGCTACTAAGGCTTTCACTCTATTTTCTTCAATGGTATAGCAAATTAAGCCATTACGAATAATACTTGGTTTAATTTTTTCTAAATCAGCTTTTTTAATACGTGAATCCTGAATAGACCTCTTTATAAAATATGTATTGGGTTTTTCAGTTGCACGTAATTTAGAAACTTTTACCCCTAAATCTGAAACTGTAATTTGATAGATTATTGTTTCCATTGTTTTTTATTCTCCTGTTTAATAGAAGAAGCCGTTTCAAATATTGCATCTTTCAAATCGCTTGTATTTAATAGAGCTACAGCATTGAGAATCTTATTAGCTCTGTATACAATTGGAGTTTTTTTATCTGAACAAGCTTCTAATATAGTTTCTTTTACCTCACGTTCAAAGGCAAGTTGTGGCTGGAATTGCTTTATTGTTTTTTCGATTACTTTAAATTTGTTGATCATTCAAAATCCCCCTTCTAATCATAATTTTGCCCTTCTCTAATTGAATTTCCTTACATTTATACAACCCGTGGAATATCAAAAAGTGGCAAAATTAATTATGATTTTGATTTGGTTTAGTTTAGTTTCATGATAAACAACCAAAGGCTTATTTTCTTCATTAATTTTTTTACCTTTGGTTGTTTTTTTATTTGATCTTTCCTCCACTTATACAATCAGAGGGTTGCCCAGAAGTGACAACTACAATTCAAATTCAATCAAGTATTTTATACAGGCTTGCTTTTCATCATAAATCACATATTCATTGTTGTATAAAGATTGGCCTTTAAGAGCTACTAATGAATTAAATGATTTATCAGGTTGTCTTGAAGCTCTGTGTACTACATATTCCCTACCCATGGCAACATCCGCTAAGAACATAAAGTACTTATCACTTTTATTTCGAATGGAACTTGACCAAAAGTTAGTACAATAGTTGGCTGACTTAGTGGAATTATCAGCGAAGTATAACCCATTACCAAACATATCACCGGCTTTAGTCGGATGATCCCTAAAAATCTTCAATCCATTTTTAAGTATACTTAGTATGTTGCAATTCTTACTGCCATGAAAAAGCTCTTTTATATTACCCAGCTTTTTACTAACAGTCTCAAATTGTTCAGGTTCCCCATTACGTTTCATTTTATAAATGGTCTTAACCTTTAGATTATATATGTTAGTGTTTCTATGATTGGGTGCTCTACTGGTTTTAACATAGTTTTTAATGCGTTTGATTTCAGCTTTATCAGTTAAAATTTCAAATTCTACATCAAGGTTTCTTTTAGCTGGCTGGGTATCAGTTGGAGCGGTAGTTTGTATAACATCAATAGCAGTTTTTAAATTGTCCAGTAGATCAAACTTTTCTAGTAGTCTGGTGTTATCCATTATAAGATCATCGTCAGTGATCCTACGTCCAAACTTGTGTGGTATTAGGCTATAGAACTCCGTATTCCACTCCTTCAAGGTTTTGCTAGGGTAGATATTGCGATGTCTGGAAAAAAGCCCTTGTAGCTTATTTAAAGGTACTGTGGCCTTATCTATCTGGTTTAAAGTGATGATGCCTAGTGGAGTTTCAAAGCCGTTTTGGGTAAAGGTTACATCTAGGGTACTAGTGATATTGTGAATGTTTTCTTCGCATAGCAAAGCAACAAGTTCTTTAATAGCTGGATCACTGGTTTCAAACTCGGATTTAATAGCTTCAGTACTGCTAACCTTTACAGATGCTTGCCCGTTGCTTTGTTGAATGTTGGGGGAGCCTACTGAAGGTGCGTAGGTTTCAACTTCCACATACCGTTCTATATAACCATCTTTAGTTTTGCCTTTGGTTTTCTTTTTAATGATCTGTTCATATTCTTTTTGAGCTAATTGAAGGTCAGAACCATATTCACGAATACCATGAGTGTTGTTGCTATTTATACGGCCATAGTTTGTGTACAGGCGATATTGATCATCCTTTTTTTGTAGTTCTATGCAATAAAACTTATTGTTATTGCCGTTCATGTTCGAACACAAAAGTACTTTGTATTCTTCTGTGGTATAGCCGTTTGTATCGTTGCTAGTAGCTTTAACTTCTTTAATCATATATATATAACCCTCCAGCTTTATATTTACTAATAAAACGAATTTTTTTTTCTTATTAGCCTATAAACAAAAAATAAAAATTTGGTTAATATATATATATGAATAAAAAAGGGTTAAAAGTTTTTTTGAAATATCTTTGTTATTTTATAGTATTTTTCGTTACTTCTTTTATAGCAATATTCCTACATTTGGGTGGCGTAGATTTAACTGTGTTAATAATAGTGTTTTATATTGTAGGCATAGTATCAGGCGTTTGCATGGAAAAATTGAAACACGGAACCCCGAATTTAGGATTTCTTGAAGTGGGCTATCTGGAGCCTAAAAATAAGCCTGAATAACTCAGGCTTATTTGCTTTTGTTTAGTATATTAAAACTGAGTACCGAAAAGATATTCACTATATGGTGCAATTCTTATCCTGAATGCTGGGCTTGTTATATATCCAACTGGACTTTCATATTCCTTAATTCTATATGGAGCCAATGATTTAGCCAAATTCTTTAACACTTCTGGCACCTGTTCATTTGTAACCCCTTCAAGAACCACATCTACAAATATTTCAGGTTTAACTACAACAGTTTGTGACCAGACAATTGTATGTTTTTCTTCTAACCTTTTAGTAATATCTTTAATATCACTGACAAATAAATCACGCTCTTTAGCCAGTGCTTTCTTCCATTCTTCAATTTGATCATCATATTTTTTTTCAATTTCTTTAGTACTTATCATAATTTAATCCTTTCAGAATTGATTTTCTCGTTGCATCTATACAACCCGTGGATTTGAAATAAATAACAAAAAACCTGACAATTGATTGTCAGGCTTTAAAAGGATTCTGTTTTTATTGATGAATCCTAAGTTTAAAATTTTTATTAAACCCAAACTGAAGCTCTAATACCAGATGGCCTTATAATCTTCAGTCTCATTTTCACCTACTTCTTTCCATTTAATTTGAAACTTAATACTCTTTATAGTTTTCAATTTTAACAACATTATTTTTAATGATAATTGTTCCACGTTCATATTGTGTGTGAAAAATAGATTTTCCATTTAAAATGTAACCCCAAGGCTTGAAAAAATTATCAATAATGTATTCAATCCATTCAATCGGGTGATGAAATTTTTCCATTTTATTTTGAATTATTTCACGTCCATTAGTATGCGGTTTCCACTGGCACCATAAGCTGGGCTGTGTTTTTGGTGGAAGATTATGATCAACAACTAAAGGATCAATTATCATTGTACGATAATTACCAGTTTCGCCTACAAAAAATTCACCCTGTTCCCCTACAGGTAGTCCTACAGCCAGCCTAAATGAATCATCTGTTCTTGCTTCTGTTATTTTGGCATCTCTTACCATATGTCTTACTTTTGAAAACTGTGCCAAATATTTTAGATGGCTAAGTTCAAGAGGTCGGTCTAATTTGAACGTTCCTTTAAAATCACCGCTTTCAAAATCACAAGAGGGGCATTTATTTTGAAATAAACTATCCAAACATTTAGGGCATACATCATAGTTAGCCACAATAAATGCTTTTACTTCTCGTAATTTCACCCCTTTATAGTTGGTTGAAAACTTTAAATACTCATAAGCATGATACGGCTGATGATGATCATTAATTAAATTTTCGATGTACGCTTTAGCTTCTTCAATTGTTTTTATTCTGATTTTATTATTCATATTGTAACTCCAATCTAACGATATTGATGCCAAGGTGTTGCATATTTAGGTTTACCGTTCCAAACACGTAAATGTTCATATGAACTAGCTGGGTAGTAAACTGATACTTCATCACCATTAACTAAAAAAGAAGCTCTAATTGTTTTGGTTTCTTCACCTTTAAAATCATCTTTATTTGGAAGAACATGGAAATCGTCATCGGCTTGAGTTTGAGTAATTTCTTTAAAAACCAACGATTTTGGTTTAACTTCAACTATCTGATAAAAATCAACATTAGTTTGATCATAACCCCAACTAGAAGCAAATATGTCACCAACTTTATGAGGGTTTGTCCAAGCATTTTTTAAAGCTTTTTTGTTTGTTTTTTCAGCTTCTTTTGTCTGGTATTCTTTTTCAGCCTGTTTTTTAGCTATGTCAATTGAAATTTGTCTTTTCTTTTCAGATTCAAATCTATAAAAGCCTTTTCTCTTTAAAGACTTGCCTTTATAAACTGAAAGAAGGATTGTTCCTTGATGTTCAAAACTGATCAATTTCCAGTTGTAAACAACTTCTTCTTTTGCGCCTTCTCTTGTTTTATCGAATTCATAACTATTCATTTTTTGTTCCCTTCTGGTTGATTTGCGTTCTCTTCACACCTATACAACCCGAGTTTCCTGAATAACTAACAATCGAAATATCTTAATACAACCAGTGGCGAATTCAATAACTAACAAATTTTATTGTTTCACCATGTACTATTTTTGCTATCCAATAGTTTTTAGAATGTTCATCTAAATCATATGAGATTTTATATTGTTTCACAAAATCGGCACCGGATAAAACTTTATTCAACTTGATTATAAATTCATCAACCGCTGAATCTTTCCAATACAAATTAGAAGAATTATTTACATTCCCTTTGTATTTACCTGTATTTGCCCATTCCCTGCCATCATATAAAATATGCTTTGATGTTATAAGGTGAAATGCATCATCGATCATTTTTTTGTCTACAGGACTCTTAATTTCTTCCATTTTTTTGATCATAATAATTTCCTTCTTTTAAAGATTTTAGATTGAATTTAATAATTCTTTTTTAGTGAAAACAGAACCGGGATTTTCTTCATTGATGATTGCTAACAATATTGGTAAGTTTTCTTTTGTTGAAAGTTGTGTTAATTCTTCTGGATCAATTTTTTCAAGTTCTGTTCTTAAGAATTGGTCTCTTAAATTTTCAGTAGTTTTAACGAATTCTTCAGCGACTTGTTTTGCTAAAGCTTTTTGAAGCTTAGTTAATTTCTTTTTAGCTTCAATCTTATTAACTATGTTGATTATCTCACTACGCTTCCAACCTATGCTTTCGATCCACCAGTTAGGAAATGATTGTTTATGCCCAAATTGACCTTTTTTGCCAAGTTCTGAATTTAAAACGTCATGTTTAATAATGTTTAAATCATCTATTCTTAAGGCAGTTGAAAACATAATTTTTTCCTTTCTTTTTACACTAATACAACCAGTGGAAACGAAAAAAGTGACAAAAAAAACCTGACAAATTAATGTCAGGTTTTTATATTGAAGGATTTATTTTATAATGCTGAACTAAAGCTTTATTTTTTTATACATTGTCAGTTTTTTTGCTAATGCTGGTTCAAGTACTTTATAGAATTCTTCCCATGCTGTTTTAGTAGTTAGCCCTTTACGTTCCAGTTGAATCTCATTTGCTACCCAATGTTTTTTTAATTTAAGCAATTCTGATGAGAATGAAGTTAATATGTTTGCAACTGCCTTTTCAATTATTTCATTGCTTGCTGTTTTTACTTCTGGCTCAGAACTTCCAACTTTTTTCAGTTCGCCTTCTCTAAGCAAAACTTTAACCTTATCGCCTTTTTTTATACCAGTACCTTTAATATCTTTATCAGAAATAATATAAGCCCTGTAGCCTTGATCAATCTTGTCGATAAGCCCAGAAACCTCAAGGCCAAACCCTTTTTCTTTAGGAATATATTTTACTTTATCGCCTTCTTTTACACTGGCTGTTTTGTTAAATCCTGACACTTTGATTAATTCTTGATCCCAATCCATAATGACTTCCTTTTTTTATTTATTTGTATACATTTAAAAGTAGTAATGTTTAATTTCTGAACTTTATGAGAGATAAAACATATTTTTAGAGGATTTTAACTAATTCTATTTTTTTATAATTATCCTTAAAATAATCCTCAATAACTTTTCGATTTTTATAAGGATCGATTTGTTCTTTATAGCCTTTTAAATCTTGAGTTCTAATTTTTTTTACTGTTGGATATTTGCTATCCAATTTAATTTCAACAGTTAATGTTTTATTGTTCGGTGAAGTTTTTTTAAATAACCAGCTATTTTTACTATATCTGTTGATGAAGTTTTAGAATTAGAAGCCCTATATTTACTTATTAAATTTTTAACGGCTGAAGGTTCTAGCACCATAATCGAGCCTTTATCGATCAACTTAATCTTTTTATCTTTGGCAAATGCTTTTAATTCTTTAATCCATTGACCCGTTCCAAAGTTTTGATTTTTTTTAGTATACCATTCAGCAACAATATTTCGGAAAGTATCAATATCAGCATATGCTGATGATCCGATAATAGTTGCCAACGTTCCTGATGATATATCAATTATTTCTGATTTGGCTTTTATATTCATAATGACTCCTTTTTTTTAATTATACATCTACATAAAATATCAAAACTTTATTAAATATTTAGAATAATATCCAGCGGTTTATCATCTCGAAACCTAATAAAACGAGCACTTATAAAACTAGTACCTGTGAATTCCTTTCATAATTGATTCCCCCTTAACTAAACTTGCAATTTTCAAGCCAATCTTTTTAAACTCAATAAATCACTATTTGTTATAGTAATTTGCAACACTGTAGTTTTTCGCTACGTTATTTTACTACATCTTATAACCTCCTTATTGTTTGATTTGATCTTACATTGATACAACCCGAGGATCGAAAAAAAGTGACAAAATTAATTTTCTCTTTATACAAAGTCTTATAAAAAGGGGGAATTATATGATTATTAAAATCGCAAAACTGAATGACTTCCATATCCCAGATCAATGTAACGAAGCAATAAGAGTTAGTTTGAATTTTTTAAAATATATGCAACCCGACATATTAATAATAGATGAAGTTTTAGATTGGCCAGAAATTTCAAAATTCCCAAAAGCCCCACGCTCTGTAATCACTATACAGGAAAATATAATCAAAGGTTATTCACTACTTAAACGAATTCGAGACGCTTTACCCAATACAGATATAATTATGGTGGAATCAAATCATGATGTCCGTTTGGATTCATATTTAAAATCAAATGCTGGTGCATTATATGATCTCCAGTGTTTAAAGCTTGAAAATCTTTTAAAGCTAAAAGATTTAAATATTAAATTTCAAGAGGTATTTGTTTATAGGGATCGTGTGATCTTTAAACACGGTAAATATGTTTCAAAGCATAGTTGCTTTAGTGCCAAGGCTGAAATGGAAGCTACGGGGCTATCAGGCTTCTCTGGTCATACACACAGGTTAGGGATATTCCATAAGACTAATCGAGCTGGAGATTTTTTTTGGTGTGAATGCGGTCATCTAAGGCGTGTGGATAATATCGATTATATAAAGGGAGTTGCAAACTGGCAGCAGGGCTTGGGTTTGCTAATCCATGAAACTAAAAGAGGTTGCATGATACCTTACACTATCCCTATAGTTAAACATAAAATTTACTGGGATAATCAGATTTTTAGATGAAAGAAAACTAAAAACTTTCACCGAATTGTCTGCAAGCGATCTAAAAATAACAAATGTAGCTAGTTTTTCAATATTATATTTGATATTCCTTTTATTGAGAAGTGATAACTATGCATAAAATTTCTGAATATCTCTCGTATCAACAAGCAATCAACGCTTTAAAGCTACCACCACAAAAACCTTTACCAGCAAAAGGGCACTACCCTGTTGTAAAAACGGATGACGGTG
>Ga0114918_10001943_pt1:5000-18536 | contig 18536 bp, 16 predicted proteins | sample LantaG_FD_87015 | JGI IMG/M metagenome (GOLD analysis project Ga0114918, IMG submission 87015) | Deep subsurface microbial communities from Baltic Sea to uncover new lineages of life (NeLLi) - Landsort_02402 metaG | ecosystem: Environmental > Aquatic > Marine > Oceanic > Sediment... | reverse complement strand
CTCTCTCTCTCTCTCTCTCTCTCTCTCTCTCTCTCTCTCTCTCTCTCTCTCTCTCTCTCTCTCTCTCTCTCTCTCTCTCTCTTTCTCTCTCTCTCTCTCTCTCTGTCTCTTCTTTCTACCGATTGGAAAAAAACGAAAAACGCAGGAGGACGGGGCGCTGGGAGGCGCACGTGTGGGACGAAAAGAGGGTAAGAGAGAGAGAGAAAAGAAAGAAAGAAAGAAAGAGTTGAATTTGTTAGCTTTCTTCGTTCTCCTTTGCTCACCTCTTCCTTCTTTCTCTCTCGACAGCAAATCTACCTGGGAGGCTTCGGGACCGAGGAACACGCCGCCAAGGCGCACGACGTGATGACGCTGCGCACGCGCGGGGCCGACGCGCTGGTGAGAGAAGGGGAAGGAGAAGAGTTGGAAGTTTTTTCTTGTTTTTTTCTTTCGTTTTTTTCCGTTTTTTCTTCGATCACCTTTTTCTCTCTCTCAAAACACTCCGCCGCAACCACCTTTTCGCCACTCGCCCCCCCAGCTCAACTTCGGGCGCTCGACCTACTCCGAGCTCCTCCCGATGCTGCCCAACCTCACCAAGGACGCCGTAATCGAGATGCTGCGCGTCTCTTCCAAGAGGGGCACCGTCGCTTCCGCTTCCGTCTCTGTTGCGGCGGCGGCGGGAGCGGGAGCGGCGGCGGGCGCTTCCTCCTCTTCGTCCGCTGCTGCTCCGGCTCCCGCTCCCGCTCTTCTCGCTCCTCTCCTCTTCCCTCCCCCGGCCCCGGCCGCCTCCCGCGGCGTCGCCAGATACGCCGCGTCCGTCGCCGTGGCCGCGGCCAGGGCCGCCGCGATGAGGGCGCGCGCCGTCGAAAGAGAACAAGCGAAGGCCTCAAACGCTTCCTCTACCGCCGCCTCTGCCGCCGCCGGCGCTTCCTCCGCCTCTCTCGATGCCTCCTCCCCGCCCGCGGTCAAGCGCCGCGCGGCCTCCCTGGCCGCTGCGAAAGCCGCGAGGGAGGCGGAGGAGGCAGCTCGCAGCGCCATCGCTTTGGCGAACGCCGCGGCCGCCAAGGAGAGGAAGCGGCAGCTGCAGGCGGCGAGGAAGAAGGAGAGGGAGGCCGCCGCCGTGGAGGAAGCGGCGAAGAAGGCTGTTGCTCCGCCAGCGAAAAAGGCGAAGACGACGACGAAAGACCTTCTGCAGCAGCAGCAGCAGCCGCTGCGCGCCCCCTTCGTCTCGACCCCGGCCGTTGCCGGCCTCAACGTCACCACCAACAACGGACGCGGAGGCACCTGGGGCGACCCGGGGCTCGGCTTCGCCGGCGCCGTCTTCTCCACCGGCGCCGGGGAGGGAAGAAGCACGCCGGCCGTCGCTGCCGCCGCCGCCGCCGCTGCTCGCGCGCCGCTGCCGCCGCTGGTCTCCGCGCTGGAGTCCCTCCCCTCGGAGATCAAGCCCCCGACCTCGTGGATCGTCGCAGCAGGCGGAAGCGGCGCGCATGCCACGGGTGCGACGACGACGATGACTCCGCTCCCATTGCTCGCTGCCGGCGGCGGCGACGCCGGCGACGGAGGAGGAGGAGGAGGAGGCCCGGCGACGGCGGCGGCAGTGCCCTTCGCCCCGCTCTCCGTCTCGCTCTCGCAGCTGCTGAACAACAACTCCAACGCCTTCAACGCCAACAACAACGCGCGCGAGCGCTCCCGATCGGTCACGGAGGCGCTTCCCGGCGGCGGCGGCGGCGGCGGAGAAGAAGGCGACGACGAGGAAGAAGACGAAGAAGAAAAAGCGGCGGCGGAGGAGCTCGACCTCGAAGGCGCGCTCGTCGCCACCCGCAGCCTCGCCGAGGAGGAGGAGCGCGCTGCCGACGAGGCCGAGGCCACCGCCGCGGCCGTGGCTGCCGTGTCGAGAGTGGTCGTGGCCGCCGCGGAGGAGAAGCTGCAGATGATATCGTCATCGCTGGGATAGAAACGATTTTTTGGTTTCTTCGACTTTTTTCCCCTTGATTTTTTTCTTTTCTTTTCAAATCTCTTGCCTTTTTTTTTTTTCCTCCGTCCTCGTCCCCCCACTTTTCACTCGTTAATACCTTTCTTCTTTCCTTTTCTTTTTACAACGCTACTACCTTTTACTGCCGCTACTACTTTCACCTGCTACTAATCTCAATTAGGGGACGAAAAACCTCGCACAACAAAACTGGAGAGAGAGAAAGGAGAGAGAGAAAACAAAAACAAAAATGCAAAACAACAAAACTTGAGTCCGGTTCGGAAAAAATACTGAAAAAAATTCTAACACGTTTCCTTTCTCTCTCTCCCCTTTTTTTTGCTAATCCGACCACTCCGCGGCCATCGAGGCGTCGTCGTAGCCCGACGAAAGAGGAGCAGCAGGCGGGGCGGCAGCGGGCTTGTTGAAGCCTCCCCTGCCTCCTCCTCCTCCTCGACCTCCTCCTCCGTTGCCGTTGCCTCTCCCTCTCCCCCCGCTCCGCTGCTGCTGCGCCCTGTCCTTCGCTCTCGCCCACTTATCCCTGATGCTGCTGTTCTTCTTCTCTCCTCCTCCTCCGCCTTCTTCGCCGCCGCTCTCGAAGACCCCACCTACCATCTGAGCCTTCCTCTTCCCTTTTCCTCCAGGGTGCGGGCCCCTCCTTCCCGCGTTGCTCCAGCTCGAGAAGTGGAAGTTGCGGTCGTTGAGCGACCGGAGCCACTCCTCGTTGGTCTTGCGCTCGGCGTCGACGCGGGCGATGTGAGGATAGACGAACTCGAGCTGTGAGAAGAGTTTTGAGGCGAGAAGAAGGAGCAATGAGAGAGTGAGAAAACGAAGAAGGAGAAGTAGAACGAAAAAAAAACAAAGTTTCGCAAAAAAAAAGAAAGTTTCGAAAAAAAAAAACTCTCTCTCTCACCTTGAACTTCTCAGCGGCGTCGCCCCACAACCCCAGGCTCAGGCACTCGCGCTTCTTCTTCTGGTTCTGCTTCTGCTGCTGCTCGAGGTAGGCCCGGTGCTGCTCCTGGAGGGCCGGGTCGATGTTTGCGACAGCGGCGTCGATCCTAACCTTTTCGGCCTCTTCCTCTTCGTCCTCATCATCCTCGTCGTCGTCGTCGTCGTCCTCCCTCCCGTTCTCTCCAGCCCAAGTCGCGTTGTAATGGCTGTAGACGGTCTCCGCCAGGAACAGCCCCAACTCCGGGGCCATGGGCGTCGCCACGTCCCCTTCCCTGCGGAGCGCGGAAGCGATGGCGTCCTCTGGCGCGGCGCCGCGGAAGACGGCGACGGCGGTGCCGACCATTTTCCTGATCTGATGAAGGATGAACGACTGCCCGAAGACGACCAGGCGCACCCAGCGCTGGCCGTCGGGGAGCACGGAGACGCCGTCGCACCTGAAGGAGACGATGTAGCGCGTGGCGGAAGGGTCGGTGTGGGGTACGCGGACGGTGAAGTTGTGGAAGCTGGGGGGAAGAAGTTTTTTTTTTTTTTTTTTTTCCGGTTGTTGTCGTCGTCGTGAGCAAACGCCGTCTCTCTCTCTCTCTCCCTCCCTCATCAAGACTCACTTGTGCGTCCCCTCGTACTGGGCCAGGATCGAGTTGAGCCTGTCCCTCGCGGCGTCGTCGAACACGAAGGGCACCTTGGGCTGCTCTTCGGGGACCTTTGCCTCTTCTTCCGGTTCCTTTGCCGCCGCCTCTGTCGTCGTTTCCGCCGCCGGTGCCGGCGCTTCTGCCTCCTTCTTCTCGGCAGCAGCCTCCCTCTTTCCACCTTCTCCCCCTTCCTCTCTCTCTCCTTCTTCCTCCTTCTTCTTCGCCCTCTCGTCGGCCCTCGCGCAGCACACCGAAGCGTCGAAGGCGAACTCGGGAAGCACATACTCGTACCGGCGCCGGTCGCACGACTTGCGCGCGTCGAAGCCGTTGCGGACCTTGGAGGCCCCCAGGACTCGGATGGCCGCCGGGAGTTTGGCGTTCACGAGGCTCGCGATGGCTTCTTCTCCCCCTTCTTCGTCGGTAGGGACGAGAAGCCTCAGGGCCACGACCTGCCCGACGGCCGAAACGCCCTTGTCCGTCCTGGCGGCCCTCGACCACGCCACTTTAGAGAACGCGTCGGCGTTGGCCTGGGAGATCAGGCCCGCGGCGACGATCGCGTCGCGGAGCGTGCCCTCGATTGTCGGCTGGTCCTTGTTGTACTGCATGCCGAGGAAGCCCGCGCCGACGTAGGCGACGAAGAGAGCGTACTTCTTCTTGGCGCGCTTCGGGAGGGTCGGAGCAGAGATTGTGGTGTTGTTGGGGTCGGAAGGAGGAGGAGGAAGAGCCGAAGCGGCGGCGGCAACAACGACATCAGCAGCAGCAGCAACGGCGTCTTTCTCGCCTGATTGCGCCGTTTTGTCCTCGGCTGCTGCTGTGGCAGGGTCAAGAACGGTCGCAGCAGCGGCGCTAGCAGGATCTGGGTTGGAATCGGGGTGAGCAGGAGCAGCGGCAGCGGCGGCATTGGTTAGATGGGCATCGGCCGCCGGCGGCGACGGCGAAAGCATCGTCGCATCGGCATCGACGACATGGCCCGCCGCGGCGGCCTGGGCCTCGGCGAGCTCTGCCGTCATGGTTGGTCGCGGTCTGCGTCGTCTCAAAGTGCTCACTTCAGCGTAAGTTGAGCAACAAAGGTGCGCGACACGTAACACGAGACTAGTTTTACTGTGAAATTGTGTTTTTGCGTTCAGTTTTTTTGGATTTCTTTTTTTACAATTTCTCAACCTCCTCTTCTTCACTTCACTTTTCCAGGATAAACTGCGAGAAGGGCAACGCGTCGCCGTTGTTGCTGGCGGGAGGAGGAGCAGCACCAGCAACACCAGCAGCACCAGCTCCTGCTCCTCCGTTGCCCAGAACCCGCTCCGCCGCTCGGGCCCAGGACGCCGGCGGCTGCTGCTGGTTTCCTGCCGCGTGCTGCTGCTGCTGCTGCTGCGTCCCGCTCGACCTCTTGCCCCTTGGGGGCGCGGCCCAGAGGGGCGAGGGGGCTCCGCCTCTGCCTCCTACCGTTGGAGGAGGAGCGAGCAATGCGAAGCCGGCGGCGGCGAGGGCGTCGTTGCCGTTGCCGCCGTTGAGGTTGTCGAGCTGGCGCGGAGGGACAACTGCTGCTGCTGCTGCTGCTTCCGGCGGCGGCGGAGGAGGAGGCAGCGGGGGCCGCGCATGCTGCTGCTGCTGCTGCTGCGCGACCGCAGGAGCCGGCAACGGAGGCCGCGGCGCGGGCACTGTCGTTGATGATGAAAGAATCGAGATATTTAAAGAAATGAGAGGGCCGGTCTGCGTCAGGGGAAGAATCGAAAAAAAGGTAACCCCCCCCGGGCCTCGGCCATCGCCGGCGTCGGCTGCCGAAAAGCCTCTCTGGGATTTTGCTCTAGCGTGTCCGCCATTCGGAAAGAAAGAGCATCGCTGCTCTGCGCGGGAAGATCTGAACAGAGAAAAGCCCGGCGCTTCCGTACACAAGGACCGCGTTTTAGTTGAAAGAAGTTGTGAAACGCGAAAAAACGAGAAAAAACGAAAAAAAAAAACTCACCGTTGGCCGGCTTCGCTCCTGCCGCCGCCGCCGCCGCCGCTCGTAGGGCCCTGAACGCCTCGACCGTCGCGTAGGGGGCCCCCGTCACGGGGTCCCTGTACTTGGCGGGCTCGCCCGTCACCGCGCACCTCACCGCCGAAGGGTCGCGGGGGGGAGGCGCGAGGCGGCGGATGTAGCTTTCGGGGAGGGGCATGTCGAGAGCCGCAACGACCGTCTGAGTGAAAGATTTTTGTTTGATTTTCTTTTCGAGTTGAGTTTTTTTTTTTTTCCTTTCTAAAAAAAAAGACGAAAAAGATGTCGGACCCGTCCGAACCTCCCGAGCACTAGAGAAAAAAAAGGGCCCGGCAAGCAAAGAAAAAGCGAAGCGCGAGGGAAAAAGGAACAGGGTTTGGCAAAGTAGGGAAGGCCCATCTCAATGACTTCGATGCGGAAAGAGGAAGAAAAAGAAAAAAAAGGAGCAAACTCCGCCTAAAAAGGCCCGGCGTCTGCTCCCTCTTCCCCGAATCCCGAAAGCGCAAAGCGGGGTCCGACCCCCCGCCGCTCCCCCCCTCGCCCTTCTAAAAAGGATCGCAAGTGGCTCTTCGCGTCTCGCTTGCCTGCTTCCACGTGTCGAGTATTTGATTGGAAATGGAGCTGGTGGTTGGAGCGCGATTTTGAAAAAAAAAAAAGAAAAAAAACGAAAAAAAGATGGCTTCAGGCAAAACCCGAGTCATGAAAAAGAATTTCCAAAAACTTCGGGCCCGCTGTTTGTTTGTTTTGATCGGCACCGCGGGAGAAAGATAAAGATCTTTCCACGCCTCAGGATCTACTATCAAGTTGTGTTTGTTTGCGCATCTCGAGCCATCGAAAAAAGAAGAGAGAGGGGGGGGGGGAAGTAGGGAAAAGAAAGGGAAACAAAAAACTAATTTTTACCTGTTCTCGCCCGTCGACGATCCGCGAGACGGTCCGCAGCCTCGGCCCTCTGTACGCGGCCCTCGCCGCGGCGTGCGCCTTCCTCTTTACCTCCTCCTCCTGGGCGAGCAGGACGTCGAGGTCGGCGAGGTTGGCCACCTCGGTCGCGGCCGCCTCGGCGAGCATCTCCTGCTGCGAGAGCCTCCGCTGCTGCTGCTGCTGCGCCTGCTGTTGCTGTTGCGCTTGCCCCCGCTGCTGCTCTCCGCCTCCTCCTGCGCCAGCCGACGCCGACGGAGCCCCCGGGCTCTTCCTCCTGTTGGCCGCGGCCTGCGCGTCCCTCGCGCGCGCCTCCGCGACCGCCGCGGTCCTCGCCGCCGTCGACGCTCGCACGGCGGGAGGGGGCATCGCTGCCGCTGCGGCGGCGCGCTGCGCCCTCGCTTCGGCCGCCGCTGCTTTCGCTCGCGCCTTAGCCTCCGCGGCGGCCTCCAAGCTCTGTTCTTTGGCGCGCGCTGCCGCGCTCATCGCCATCGGAGGCAGAGCGGAAGTGGAAGGGCCTGCAGCAGCAGCCGCTGCCGCTGCCGCCGTTGCTTCACTGTACCCAGGTGGCCTCAGCGGCGCCTTCTTCTTCGCTCCGGCTGCGCCTCCTCCGCGCCGCCTGCCCTCGCCGTCATCGTCCTCTTCGGCGACGGCGCTCTCGTCCTCTTCCTCCTCGGACTCCGAAAAGTCGGAGCCGGCCTCGTCGTCGTCCGAAGGGGCGGACTCCGTCGAGTACTCCTGGTCTCCGGCGTCCTCGGCGAAAAAGTCCTGGTTCCAGAAATCTTCGTCGCCAGAGTCGGCGTCTTGCAGGGCCTGTTTTTTTTTTTTTTTTTTTTTTTAGTTTGGGGTTTTGGTCGAAAGGTTTTGAAGTTGAATGAGTTTCGTCGTCGGCGTCGTCGTCGCAGATTGCATCGGTCAGTTTCTCCACTGAACAAGGTTCTATTGGCCAATCTGCACTGCCCTCACCTGCGTCATGCGAAGCCCTCGCGTGGTACGGGAGGGGAGCTGCCTGGGAGGTGGCGTCGGGGAGCCGCCGCTGGATGTTTCCTGCTCCTCCTCGGAGGACGAGCCGCCGTCATCGACCGACATTGCCTCTTCAGAGGTCGACGCCATTGCTTTTTGCTGTTGCGCGTTGCTCTTCTTCCACGCGCGTGCGCGCGTGCAAATAGAGAGGAGACGCTTGCCCTCCTGCTCTGCTCTGCCTCTCTGCTCTGCCCTGCGCGGAAAAGAGGGAGAAAGCTCGAGAGAGAGGAAAACGAAAAAGAAATGAACGAAAATCTTTGCCCGATGTTTGAACAAAAAACTTTCACTCTTCGAACGATTTTCTATTGACTCAATTGTCTCTTACTAGCCCTCTCTTCACCGCTATGCAGGGCTCTTCTCATCTTCCCTGACCGACCAGCGCGTGCTCGAATAAACGGTCTCACTCACAGACAAACATAAAATCTCAAAAAGAGATGTCTCAGGGCAGCAGCAGCAGCAGCAGCAGCGACGAAGATGACGACGAAGAGGAGCTCGATCGCCGACGACCTCAACCTCAACCCCTTCCTCCACCTCCACCGCCCCTCTGCGCCCTCCGCGCTCACGGCGGCGACGTCCAGGCGACGGTGCTGAGCCCCTGCGGCACCTTGCTCTACTCCGGGGACTCGGAGGGCGACCTCAGGGTCTGGGACGTCGACGACAGGAGGACGGTCTCGTGCTTCAAGGCCCATCCTTCCGAGGGCGGAGTCCTTGGTCTGTATCTGTCTTTTGAGCAAAAAGAACTCTTGTCTCAGGGGCGGGAAGGGACGCTGAAGCTGTGGATGCTGAGCGAGAGCGGGAGGGAGGTAGTCGACGGAGGAGGTGGCGAGGGAGGAGGCTCTCCGGGAAGGTGTTCTTCCATCCCTCCTCCTCGGCCTCTGAGGACGACCGACACCTTCTCCAAGGGCTTCTGCGTGCTCTCGGCCGTGGAGTCGAGCGAGGGCAAGCTCCTCGCCGCAGTGGCCAGCGAGGACGCTGCCGGCGTCAGGGTTTTCGACGCGCGGAGCGGGGAGCTGCTGTGCGAGCTGAGGGAGGACGAGGCCACTGCTGCTGCTGCCGTTGGGGGAGCGAAGAGGAAGAAGAACAAGAAGAAGAGCAGCGGCGGCGGCAGCGGCGCCGGAGGAACAGAGAAAGAAGAAGGAGAAGGAGAAGAAGAACAGCCCAAGTCCCGGGGGATGGCGATGGCCGTCTCGCTCTTCTTCTTCCCCACCCGACGAGATTCTCCTCGTTTCCTGCACGCCCTGGTCGGGTACGAGGACGGGAGCGTGGTGCTGTGGAGGTGCCTCGGGGTTGTCGGCGGCGGCGGAGGAGAAAGAAGCGACGACGGCGACGGCGACGACGGCGACGACGTTCGCGCGACTGCTGCTGCTGCTGCTCCTCCTCGCGCTCTCTCGTCCCTGCGAGTTCACTTCGACGCCGTCACGGCCCTCGCGGTCGGCTCTTCCTGTCTCCCTCTCCTGCGGTTCTTCTCTGGCGGGGCGGACTCCGTGCTTGCTTCCTACTTTGTCGAAGAAGAAGAAGGAGGAGAAGAAGAAGGAGAAGAAGAAACCGCTCCTCCTTCGCTGTCGCTGCGCTCTGGCCCCGCGGTGAAGCTCCCGGCCCGCGGCGTCGGCGCGCTCGCGGTCTTCCGAAAAGAAGCAGCAGAAGAGGAGACGATGACGCTGGTCGTCGTGGGCGGGTGGGACGGCGCGATCCGGCTGCTGGCGCTCCGCGAGACTCCTCGAGAAAAAGAGGAAAGCGAAGAAGGAGAAAGCGGCAACGAAGAAGAAAAAAACGACGACGACTCCTTCGAAGCTGCTGCATCCCTCGAGCCCGTGGGCGAGCTGGAGCACCACGTCGCCCCGGTGGCCTCCCTGGCGTTCGATGCTTCCGGGGATCTGATGGCGAGCGGTGGCAGGGACGGGTCTGTGGCGCTGTGGGGTGGTTTCGGGATGTAACAAAACAAGAAAAAGAATAACGAAGAACGAAAAATCTCACTTCTTCTCGAGCAAAACTCAAAAAAGCCCCCAAAATGGTCTTTTCCTGCTTCCCGCACGCCCCCTTCCCGGGCGCCACGGTCTCCGAGTCCCTCGCTGCGTCATCCAGGGCCGCAGGGGAGGCCTACGCGAGGCGCGTGCTGCGCTTGAGTGCCGAGGAGCGCGAAGGAAGAGGAGGAACAGGAGGAGGAGGAAAGGCGTCGTCATCGCTCTTGCTGCTGCAACTTATCCCTTCTTCCGCTCCCTCTTCCTCTTCTATCTCCTCGCTCCCCGCCTCGGATCCTCCGCCGCTGCCGCCGACAGACTCCCTGGCCCTGCTCAAAGGGCTGGAATTCGAGAAAGACGACAAAGAAGACAACTACGGGCGCGTGCTGGCTGTCCCGTTCCCTTTGCCGCCGCCGTCGTCGTCGGCGAGTTCGAGTTCGACTTCAACTTCTTGTTCCCCCTCTTCTTTCACGCTCCCGCGCCCCTCGCTGCTCGACCCGACGCGCGACGAAGGGTCGATTTCAATCCTGGAGGCCGAGATCAGGGTCGAAAAGGACCAAAAGGTGCGTCCGAGGCGGAGATGATAGAGGGAAGAAGGACTTTTTCTTTCTCTTTTCTCTTCTTTTGGCTCACCTCGTTTTCAACTGCAACCGAGAAAAAAAAACCAAAACAAACAAAAAAAAAACAGCCCCCGCGCTGCCCCGCCTTTGACACACGCGGCCTCGCGATTCGCCTCAGGCCCAAGGCGCTGCCGAGCCTGCTCTCAGGGGAGTTGCAAAGGCAGACGAAGCTGGAGCTGGGGCTGCCGGCTGCGCTTTCTTTGCCGAAGAAGAGGAAGGAGAACGACGACGACGACGAAGAGGAAGAAACTTTCTGCTCCTTCGTCGAGCTCGCCCTGCTGCCCTCGCCTGCTCGCCCCAGCGCGCCGCCTCTGGAAGAGGAAGAAGAGCTCGAGATCGACGACGGCGACGACGAAGGAGAAGGACGCCCAATCGAGGTCCCGCTCCTCGAGGAGGTCGTCCTTTGCGAGGAGTCGAAGTCGAAGTCGAAGAAGACGAATGCTGCTCCTGCCGCTCTAGCTTCGCTGCTCCTCTTGCTCCCTGCCGTGTCGCACCCCCTCGAGCCCTCCAACGAGACTTCCTTCGCTTCCATCGCCCGCTCCGCTATCTTTGGGAATGCTCCCTTGCCTCCGAGGCCCAAGCTGGCGCTCGTCGAGGTCGCGGCTGTCGACTATGGCGGCGGCGAAGAAGCCTTTTCTTCCTCTTCTTATTCGACGTCGTCGGCCAACTCTCCCGCTCTCCTCCTCCTCCTCGAGGCTCCGGCCCTGGCCCCCCTGGGCGCCGCCGCCTCCCGCGAGAGGCTCCGCAGGCGCACCCTGGGAGGGGTCTTCGAGCCCGTGCTGGCGTCGCTGCTGGCCCCGGCGATGCCGCTGGGAGGGGGGGAGGAGGGCTTCTCTTCCTTCTCTTTGCTCCTCTCGCCGCCGGGGGGAGCGCCGACGCTCGCGGCGCTCGCGGCCGAAGAGCTCCGCGGCGGCGCCAGGGCCGCGCTGCTGCTGCCCCCTCCTCCTCCGCCTCCGCCTTTGCCTGCTGCTTCATCGTCGTCGTCTGACCTTTCTTCGAAGTCCCTGAAGAACTCCCTCGGGCTCGCCGCCCTGCTCGGCGCGCTGCGCCCTTCGAGGCATGCCGTCGCGAAGCCGGAGCTGCGCCTGCGCTGGGAGGTCGCGGCTCCGGGGGCGGCGAAGAGGCTCTCGAGGCCGCAGAAGGTGGCAATTGCTGCTGCTGTTCTTTCGAAACCAGAGAAACAGAAGGAGAAGAGGAGCGGCATCCGCAACCTGGAGGAGCTCGCGCAAACGCCTCCTCCTCCTCCTCCTCCGGTACGCGCCGTCGCCGCGCCTCTGCTCCCGCCGCCGGCGCCGCCATCGCCGCTGCTGCCGAGCAAGGTAGGCTGGAAGGGGGCGACGGGCATCTTTGCCGCCGCCGACGGCAAAGGGCAGCAGCAGCAGCAGCAGCAGAAGGAGCAGCGCCTTGTCCAGCACCGCGGAGGAGGAGGAGCAGGAAAAACAACGGCCGACTCCCCTCGCGCGAGCAGGCCGCCTGCGACGGCAAGGGGCGACGTCGCGTTTTTCGCTCGGACGGCCGCCGCCGCCGCCGCCGCTGCCGCTGGAGCCGGAGCGGCAGAGGGAGTCGTCGTCGTCGCCGTCCTTTCCCCCGCTGCTGCCCTTCCATCTCCTCCTAATCCTCCTCAGCGCTCGCCCCCGGACGTCGTCTCCGTCCCTCTCTCGGCGGCGGTCGCCCGCGTGCTCGGAGCCCTGGCCGAGGACGAGGCCTGCTGCCTGTGGGCGGCGGCCTCGGCCTCCGCCTCGGCCGGCGGCGCCGGGGCGAGGTCGGTCTCTTCGCTCCTGGCCCAGAGGAAGGAGAAAGGAAACAACCCTTCCTCTTCCCTTTCCCTCCTAGACCACGCCTCTGCCACCAGCGCCGCCGCCGCCGCGTCGCGCGACCTCGCGGCGCGCCGCGCGGGGGTCTCGCACGCCCTCGCCGCCACGGCGATGGGCCGCCGTCTCGCCTGCGACGCCGCGCTCTTCGGGATTCCCGCGGCCCTCGTCCGTCTCGAGGGCTGCCTGCGGGCCGTGCCGGCCCTCAGGAGGATGCTGCGCCGCGGCGTCGACGCGATCACGATCGAGGAAGCGGCAGCGGCGGGAGGCGGGAGCTCGAGCTCGAACCCACTCCCCCCGCTCTCGGCCGCGCTGCGGGACGCACTGAGGACGGAGCTCGCCCTCTCCGCCAACTCGCGCGTGCTGGTGCTCACCGAGGCCGCGGGCTTCGTTCCGCTGATCCACGCAGCGGCTGCCGCGAGGGTGCCGGCGACGCAAGTCGGAGGTGGAGGTGGGGGAAGCGGAAACAACAGCAACAACACCTCTTCCTCTGCTGCTCTTGCCGTCGCTTCGGCGGCCGCCGCCGCGGCGCGCGACGGGGGCTGCGTGCTCGTCGACCGACAGGCCCTCTTCTGCTGCTGCTCCTCCGATTCGTCTTCTGCCTTGTCCCTGCTCTTCTCCCGCGGGCGCTTCACCTGCGTTGTCGACTTCTCGCCTCTCAACTTCGGAGGAGGAGGAGGTGCGAGAGCCGCGGAGGAGGCGTCGTCGTCGCCGTCGTCGTCGTTGGCGGCCCTGGCAGCCGCTGCGCCGGCCTGGACGAGGCTCGTGGTGCTGAGACTGAGGGAGGAGGAGCTGGTGGAGGCGATGACGACGGCGACGAGAGGTCAGGGAGAGGAGGGAGAAGAGGTGGTGGAAGAGCAGCAGCAGCAGCAGCAGCAAGTTCAGCCTCCTCCACCACCTCCGCCGCCGCCGCTGCAATACCAACAGCAGCAGCAGCAGCAGCAGCAGCCGCCTTTCCCCCCTCTCGCGCAACCTCCCTTCCAGCAGCCCCACCACCACCACCACCACCTCACCGAGCAGGACCTCTCGACTGCCGGACCCTGGGACACAGACGCGTCGCTCGCCGCCGACGAGGAGGAGGGGCTCGAGGAGGAGGAGGTCGGGTTTGGAGGGGGAGGAGGAGGGAGGTGGGAGCAGCAGCAGCAGCAGCACTGGCAGCAGCAGCAGAAGCAGCAAGCTCCTCCTCCTCCTCCTCCTCCCCCCGCTCCGTGGCAGCGCTACGCCGAGGCTCTCTACCCCCCAGAAGACCTGCAGCAGCAGCAGCTACAGCCCCGCCAGCAGCAACAGCAGATGCAGCTGCAGCTTGGAGGGGGAGGGGCAGCCTTTTTCGATGACTCGCTCGAGATCTCCCCTCAAAACGGCGGCGGCGGCGGCAACCGCGGCAGCAACGGAGGGAGAGACCGCGACCTCAACCTCGACCTCGACGACGACCCTCTTCTCTCCCCTCCGCTGGGCCTCGAACAGTGGCAGCAGCCTCAGCAGCAGCTAATGCAGCAGCGCCGCCCCGGTGCAGGGGGCCTCGACGTCGCCGCGGCGCTCGACCGCTGGGCCGCTGATGGTGCCGCTGCGGCGGCGGGGAACGGAAACGGGAACGGAAACGACCTCTCCGGCCGCGGGCGCGGCAACAACAACATCAACAACCAGCAGCAGCAGCCCTTCCAGCGCTTTGCGATGTCCGGCAGCGTCGTCGTGCCGCTGCACTCGGCTGGCGG
>Ga0114918_10001943_pt1:0-2500 | contig 18536 bp, 16 predicted proteins | sample LantaG_FD_87015 | JGI IMG/M metagenome (GOLD analysis project Ga0114918, IMG submission 87015) | Deep subsurface microbial communities from Baltic Sea to uncover new lineages of life (NeLLi) - Landsort_02402 metaG | ecosystem: Environmental > Aquatic > Marine > Oceanic > Sediment... | reverse complement strand
ATCAAAAAGTTGAGGTCGAGTTTTTCTTTCTTTTCTTTCTTTTCTTTCTTCACCTTTCTCTCCTTACCGTTCTCCACCTGGACCATCAGAATGGGACCCCCGCTCTCGATCAGGTAGGGACTCAGCATCGGGAGCAGGGTCTCGTACCAGCGCTCGACGGCGGCGAGGAAAAACTCCGGGTTCTGAGAGGAGCGGAGCGTCATGAGCCCACCGCCTTTGACGGCTTTCGGGTCGGCGAGCCAGGCGGGCATCCCACCGAAGTCCCACTCGGCGCAGACGTAGGGAGGGGGGCGCATGATCACGAACAGGTCCTCCTGCGCAGCGAGGTCGAGAAAACGGGTGAGGTTGCGGTCGCCGGAGAAGTCGAAGGAGTCTGGGGATTCGGGCTGGTGGAAATTCCACGGAACGTAGACGGTGACGGCGTTGAAACCCAGAGCGCGGACCCTCCGGAGCCGGTCGCGCCAGTAATGCGAAGGGATCCTGAAGTAGTGGATCTCGCCGGACAGCAGCGTGAACTGCTCGCCGTCGAGGCGGAAGGCGTCTTCTGCGATGGTGAAGGAGTGCCGGCGGTGCTGGGTCGCAGCGACGGTCGGGGTCGAAAAGGAGGCATTGAAACTCTTCGACTGCGTCGAGAGAGCTTGCTGCTGCTCGCTCGAGCTCGAGGAGGCCGCGAGCGAGCTTGACGCCAATGCTGAGAGCAGCAGGACGACGATCATTACGCTCCCGAGGAGCGAATCGGCGCGAGACATCCTTGGTGAGAGGGGCCCACGGGGCGACGCGAATGGGGAATCGAATGTTTTTTTTTTTCTTTTCAAAAATTTGAAAAAAAAGAAAAATGAAAACATTCGCTTCCCCGTCCACAAGCCGTGGATCAATCGAGCAGCATCGATTTGCTTCTTCTCACCTCTCTTCGCTCTCCCTCGCTTCCAGTCCCCTCTCCGAACGGTCTTTCCCAACACAACATCGGACCAATGCGCGCCTTAGTCACGGGAGCGGCGGGCTTCGTGGGCTCCGAGATCGTCCACCAGCTGCTCGCCAAGGGCTACGACGTCGTCGCGACCGCCCGCAGCGTCGACGGAGACGGCGGCGGAAAGGGCGGAAGGTGCTCGCACCTGGTCGCGCTCGCCTCTGCCCTCCCGGGCACCCTGGAGCTCAAGGCCGCCGACCTGCTGAAGGAAGGGTCGTTTGATGAGGCCGCCAAAGGATGCGACTTTATTTTCCACGTGGCGTGAGTCGTCTTTTTTCTGAAGTGAAAGGAAGGAAAAAAGGTCAAGAGGTTGAAAGAGGTGGAGGTTTTGGACGAAAAAAAAGAAAACGACTGACGAGACACCCCCACCCCCACCCCACCCCGAACCTCCACAACCGACAAAACAGCTCGCCCTTCATCCTCGCGACCTCGGACCCGCAGCGCGAGCTCCTCGACCCGGCGATGCTCGGCACCGTCAACCTCTTGAGCTCGGCGGCGAAGGAGAGCGAGCGGCGCAGCAAGGAGGACGAAGGGAAAGGAAGCGAGGACAAGAGGAGGCCCCTCCGCGTCGTGCTGACCTCTTCGGTGGCGGCGGTCCACGGGGAGTACGAGGCGCCGCCCAAAAACGGCTCGCTCTACTGCGAGGAGGACTGGAACGTGAGTTTGAGGAGTTTTGGTAGTTTTGAAGTTTTTTCTTTCTTTCGTCGAAGACTCGGGTTTTTTTTTTTCCTTCCTTCGGTTCCTTCTCTCCTCCAAAACCTCAACGCCTTCCTTTTCTTTCTCTTTCTCTCTCTTTTCATTTACAGGAGACGAGCACCGTCGCCAACGGCCAGGCCTACCACCTCTCCAAGGCCATGGCCGAGCGAGAGGCCTGGAAGGTAGCCAAAGCCAAAAAAATCGACCTCGTCACGATCAACCCAAATTTCGTCCTGGGGCCCGCGCTCTCCGTCTCCGCAGCGGACTCCGGGAGCATCTCGGTGGGATACGTCAAGGCGATGGTCGAGGGGGCCAAGGCGGCGGGCGGGTCACCGATAATCTGCGACGTCAGGGACGTGGCCCGCGCGCACGTCGTCGCGGCCGAAAACGCCGGCGCCGAGGGCCGATACATCGTCTCCCAGCCCGGGGCCGTGCTGCCGGCGGCGATGGCCGCTGCGATCGGTGCGGCGGTGAGGGACTGCGGGTTCGCCAAGGAAGCGGCGCTGCTTCCCGAGGCGGAGAAGGCGCCGGAGGGGGAGACCGGAAAAGCCAGGATCGACTCCAGTCGCACGGTCAAGGACCTGGGCGTGGTGCTGAGGTCCCCGGAGGAGACGATGGTCGACGCCGCGCGGTCTCTGATCAAGCTGGGGGTGGCGGTGCCTGCGTCAAAGGTCGAAGGATGATGATGAAAGAAAAAAACGTTTTCCCCCCCTTCTCGTTGAGAGTTGCAAAACAAAAAATACTAGTACTAGCGCATTTTATCTTTCTCTCTCTCTTTTGATTTCAGATCGCTCTCTCTCTCTCTCTCTCTCTCTCTCTCTCTCTCTCTCTCTCTCT
>Ga0114918_10001942_pt1 | contig 18541 bp, 11 predicted proteins | sample LantaG_FD_87015 | JGI IMG/M metagenome (GOLD analysis project Ga0114918, IMG submission 87015) | Deep subsurface microbial communities from Baltic Sea to uncover new lineages of life (NeLLi) - Landsort_02402 metaG | ecosystem: Environmental > Aquatic > Marine > Oceanic > Sediment | place... | reverse complement strand
GGGGGGGGGGGAGGAAAAGGGAGAGAGAAGAAGGGAGAGGAAGGAGAAAAAGAAGAAGGAGGAAGGTAGAGAGAGAGAGAGAGAGAGAGAGAGAGAGAGAGAGAGAGAGAGAGAGAGGGCGCCCGCGCGCGCGAGCGAGAGAGAAAAAGAAGAAGAAGAAGATGAAAAAATCGCTCTCACCTCTTTCCTCTCTCGTCGCTTTTCCCTCTCCCCCTTCGCCATTTCCTTAGGCTCATCATCGCCCTCACTTCCAATTGGGGGGATGTAGGAAGCCTCACCGACTTCGTCAACAAGGCCGGAGGGAGCAACGGCCGCGACCCCGCGGCGGTCTTCTTCACCGAGCAGGCGCCTCGGAAGCTCTACCTCCGGCACGTGGCGGCTCTGGCCAACAGGGTCAACAGCATCACGGGAGCGCGCTACGGCGACGACCCGACGATCTTCGCGCTGGTGAGTAGTTTTTTTTTAGTTTGGGAGTTGGCGTTTGGGCTTCAGAGAGAGAGAGAGAGAAAGTTTTCTCCTTTTTCTCTCACGTTTTTCTCCCTCTCTTTTCTCTCTCCCTCAAAACATCCCCCCCCTCCCCCAAAAAAGAACCTCATCAACGAGCCCCGCTGTCGCGGCTGCGGCACCGCCATCGGAGACTGGGCCACGGCCGTCGCGCCTGCCGTCAGGAAGGAGTGGCGGCAGCTTCTGACGATCGGCGCCGAAGGCTTTTTTTCGGACGCGCTCGACCCGCAGAGGGCGGGGGCCAACCCGGGAGGAAGGGGGTCGTGGGCCGGGAGCGAGGGGCAGTCGTTCCTCAGGGACCACGCGGCGATGGATTTCCTGTCGATTCACAGTGAGAAAAGCGTCCCCCCCCCCCGTTTGCCGTCGCTGCCGCCGCCGCTTCTTCTTCTTCTTCTCACCTTTTTCCTCCTCTTTTCCCCCTCCCAAAAAACGAACAGTGTGGCCCGACAACTGGAAAACGCCCGATCTCGCCTTTGTCAGGAAGTGGCTCGAAGCGCACATCGCAGACGCCGCGGCGGCGAAGAAGCCGCTGCTGCTCGAAGGTTGTTACCCTCCTTTCCTTTCGTTTTTGCTCCCTCTCTCCTTCTCTCTCGCTCTCTCACACTCCCTTCTCCAACCCCTTCGAAATGAGCAAACAAACAACAGAGCACGGCAAGTGGCTCAAGCCCGCCGAGGGAGCCGACCTCAGGGCCAGGGACGCGTTCTACTCCGAGGCCCTGGGCTCCGTCCTCGCCTCGGCCTCGGCCGGAGGGCCGCTCAAGGGCTCGCTGCTCTGGCAGCTGATGCCCGCGGACGAGGGGTCCCAGATGCCGCGCTCCGAGGGCGGAGGTCGAGGGCTCTATGGGGTGCGCCCCGGCGACGGGGCGTTCAGGCTGGCCAGCGCAAACGCCGAGAGGATGCGCGCGCTGTCGTCCCCCGTCGCCGGCTGCGTCGCGTCGGCGGGCGGGCCCGCGACCCCGCCCGTCCTGGCGCGCCAGGCCTGCGCCGACGCCTGGGTCCGGGGCCTCCCTGGGACGGGCTCCGAGGGCCCCAGCTGCGCCGCGGAGGTCGACGAGTGCTCCCGGGGCACGCACGACTGCGGCCCGGGGGCGCACTGCGCGGACCTGCGCGCCGCGGCGGGCGGCTGGCGCTGCGAGTGCCTCTACGGCTACGAGCCCGCCGTCGTCGCCGCCGCCGCCGCCGCCGAGGCCGAAGGGGAGCAGAAGGGTCGCCCCGCTCGCTGCTCTCCCACCGAGGCTCTGGAGGAGCTCTCGACCCAGAGGTACGCTGTGGGAGCCAACGGCACGATCGCGTGCGCGGGGGCCCTGCTGCCGTGGCCGCTCAGGGCCGCCGGCGGCGGGAGGGACCCCGCCGCTGCCGCCGCGGCGTTCGAAGCGCGTGAGGGGGGCGGAGGAGCGGAGGGCTCGACGCGCGTCGAGCCCTTCTCCCCCGTCTCGCTCACCGAGTGCCTTCAGGCGTGCGAGATCGCCAACGAGGAGGCGGCAGCAGCGGCAGCGGCAGCGGCAGCAGCAGCGGCGAAAAGCGACTCGACCTCTCCCTCCTCTTCCCCTTCCTTCTGCGAGGCTGCCGAGTTCAACGCCGTCCGCGGGAGGTGCCGCCTCCGCGGGGCCGGCGCCCGGGCTGGGGGGCTGTGCAGGTCGCAGCGCGAGACGCACGTCGAGGCCGACCAGTCGCTGGTCGAGAAGGAGTACGACGAGGGCGCGTTCGAGGCGTACCTCCGCCGCGAAGCTTGAGGAGAGAAGATGAGGAAGTTCTACCGTTCTCCCGGGCCGTCCCCGTCTGCGGCGGGAAGCGAGAGAGAGGACGCCTTCGGCTCCGGCCGCCGCGTTCAAGTTTTGATTTCTGTTTGATTTTTTGAGTCTTGATTGTTTTTGCTTTTCCCTCCGCCCGATGCTCGCTTCCTCCTGCCTCCTCCTCGTCTTCCTCCCGCGATCACAAAAGAGCAAAATATCCTCCGTAATTTCAGAAAACGCATGCAAAACGGAGAAAAAATGCGTTGTTGTTGCTACAAGAAAAGAAGAAAAGACGAAACAAAGGGAGCAAGTTCTTCTCTTTCGACCTCTCGTCCGCGGCGGCCTCTTTCAAAAAATAAAAAAACCATTTTTGAAACTTTTCAAGCGTCCGCCAGCTCCAGCCTCGGCACGATGTTCATCGACTGCAGCTCCTGGAACAGCAGCTTGCACGCGTAAGGGAGCTTGAGAGAAGCCATATGATCGGGCGAACGCGTGGATGGGCAGCGAGGCACGCCGTCGGAGGCGTGGACATACCCAAGCAGGCCGCAGTGGGTGCAGACGGCGGCGTCAAACGCGTCCGAGGAAAGCATCAGCCGCTCGAGGAGAAGCATGCTGGCCCCGTAAGCGATCAGGCAGTCGCGCTCCATCTCGCCGAGGCGGAGGCCGCCGTCGCGGGCTCGCCCCTCGGTAGGCTGGCGGGTGAGGACGACGCGCGGGCCGCGGGCTCGGGCGTGGACTTTGTCGGAGACCTGATTTTTTTTTTCGTTTTTCGTTTTTTTTTAAATTTCTTGGGGTTGGTTTTTTTTGTTTTTGTTGTCCGGGATGAACTTCAGAAGATACCCCCCCCCCCCCCCCCCCCCCCAAAAAAAGAAAAAGAAAATCGTACCATGTGCTTCAGCTTCTGGTAGTAGACGGGCCCCGTGAAGACCGCGGCCTCGAGCGGGCTTCCCGTGATCCCGCTCGTCAGGAAGTCCTTGCCGCAGTAGGAGAAGCCGTGGGCGACCAGCGTCGCGGCGCAGGCAGAGGCCGGCTCGGCGAGCAGGCCGCTCCCGCCGCTGCCGCTGCCCCCCCCGACCTTGCCCTCCCCGAACGCGGTCCCGTACCGGATCTTCCCGTCGCAGACGGCGGCCTTGGCACCCAGCAGCTCCACCAGCTTCCCCACGGTCATCCGGGAGGGGAAGCCGTGCGGGTTCATCACCAAATCGGGGGCCACGCCGCGCTCGTCAAACGGCAGGTCGGCGGCCGGCGCGACGGCGCCGACGACGCCCTTCTGGCCGTGGCGCGAGCTGAACTTGTCCCCGAGCTCCGGCCTGCGCACGTCCCTGACCAGCACCTTGACGACGAGGTGCCCGTCGTCGTTGCGCGTCAGCAGGACGCGGTCCACCACGGCGTCCCCCCCGGGGGGGCCGCGCCAGGAGGCGGGCGTCGGGCAGTAGGCGGGCTTCGGCGCGGCGGCGGCCGCGGCGGCGGCGGCCGCGGCGGCGCCGGCCTCGGCCGCGCTCCTTCCCTGCGCGACCGCCGACGCGTGCGCCGCCGCGGCGGCCGCCTGCGCCGCAGCCGCTAGGGCCGCGGGCGCCGGCGCCGGGGCGTAGTCCTTGGTGTTGGTCGGCGACTGCTTGTTCAGCAGGATGTCGCCGGGGCGGACGACCTCGCCGACGGCGGCGATGCCGTCGGCGTCAAGCAGGCGCATCCTGCCCGGGGGCCGCTGCTGGTTGCTCGACGACGACGCGGCGGCAGCCGCCGCGGCAGCGAGAGAGGCGGCGGGATCCGCGCCCGCGGCCGCGGCCACGGCTGCAGCAGCGGCGGCGGCGGCGGACATGGGCGGCGGCGGCGGCGGGACGACCCTGTCGGCTGTGCGGTTGGCGTGCCGGCGCAGCACGCTCGCGTGCTTCCTCAAGACGACGCAGCGGCCGAAGCCGCGGTCGAGGCTCGCGGCGTTCAGGACGACGGCGTCCTCGATATCGTAGCCGCTGTAGCTCATCACGGCGACGGTCGCGTTCTGGCCGGCCTGTTGGAACGTTGGAGGAGAGAGAAGGAGAAAAGGAGGAGAGATGCGGGGGAAAAAGAGAAAGAGAGTGAGTTTTTTTGCCAGGCCGCTCGTTTCTCTCTCTCTCTCTCTCTCTCTCTCTCTCTCTCTCTCTCTCTCTCTCGACACCCGATATCCCGAAACCCGAAAAAGAAGAGGGAAAAAACTCCTCTCTCCCCCCCCCCATCCATTCTCACCCCGAGCCTGTCGAACCCGACCAGCTCCACCGTCGCCGTCGACAGCAGCGGCTTCTGAGGGTACGCAAGCAGGTACAGCAGCGTGTCCATGCGGTCGAGCTGGTTGAAACCGACGTTGCCCATCGCCTGCTTGCCCATCGCGCACTGGTACGTGTTGCGCGGGCTCTGGTTGTGGTGCGGGTAAGGGATCAGGCCGGCGACGACCCCGAGCAGCGTGCACGGCTCGATCTCGACGTGCGTGGAGGCCTCGACGCAGGAGGCCTCGTCCAGAGCCACCAGCGCGTCGTTCTCCTCGTTGACGTCGAGGAACTCGACGATCCCGGCGCGGAGCAGGTCGCCGAAGCCGATCCTCTTCGACTTGAGGGCCGCGGTGTGCTCGTCGGTGAGCAGGGGGCAGCCGGGACCTCCGAGGCGGGCCGGGATGGAGAGGCGGAGGGGGTCGCGGGCGGCGGGGCCGCGGGCGCGGGCCCTGGCGGCGGCGGCGGCGGGGCCCGAGCCGGCGTTGGCGGCGAGCCTTTCGACAAACGCGGTCGCGGCAGACGCGCTGTTGCCGTCGCCGCTCGCCGCCGCAGCCGCCGCGGCCCTCTTCGACCGCTTCCGCAGGTCCCTCAGCACCTCCCTGTCCCACGAGTCCCGGCAGACGATCAGCGGCCTGAAGACCCTCCCTCCGTCGCAGGCGATATGCACAACACCGCCGCCGCCGCCGCCGCCGGAGCTCGAAGAGCCGCCGCCGCCGCCGCCCCCTCCGTTGCCGGCCGTGCCCCCGCCCCCGGCCGCGGCCGCGCCGCCGCACACCGACACAAACTGCCCCAGCCTCCCCGCCCGCCGCAGCCTCCGCAGCGCCGCCACGAACGCGTCGGGGCTCGCGTGCACGCCCAGGATCTCACCGTTGAGGAAGACCAGCGCGGACCCGCGCGCGTGCATCTCGGCGCCGGAGAGGTCCTCGGCGGGCTCGACGCCGAGCTCGGCCGCTGCGGCAGCGACGCCCGCGGCGTCGCCGTCGGTCGTCACGTGCGCCGCCAGCGCAAGGTGCTTGACGAGCCCGCACGACTCGCCCTCGGGCGTGTCCGCCGGGCAGAGCATGCCCCACTGCGACGGCTGCAGCGCGCGCGGGCCGGAGACCTTGCGCGTCTTCTCGAACTGCGACGTGATCCGCGTCATCATGCCGAGCGTCGCGATGAACGACAGCCTGTTGAGCACCTGCGTCACGCCCTTGCGCTCCATGCGGAACCTGCGGATCGTCCAGTTGCCCGAGGCGATCGCGGCCTCCATGCCCGCGGTGATGGTGTCCGTCCGCAGCATCTTGGCCGCGTCGAAGGCGCCCGCGCGCGACGCCTTGGAGAGCATCGCGTCGGCCTGCCGCCGCAGGTCCGCGTTGAGCCGCTTGAAGAGGTCCTCGAAGAGCAAGCCCAGCAGCGACCCGGCGAGCTCGAGGCGCTTGTTCCCGTAGTAGTCGCGGTCGTCGACCAGACCGGGGTCGAGGCAGGCCGCGAGCGTGCGCCGGACCATCCAGGCCACGTGCCGCAGCTTGCGCCGGAAGTCGAAGTGGCGGCAGCCGACGTGGCAGAGGAGCACGTGCGCGAGGATGTCGCGGGCCTCGTCGGCGCGGGAGCGCGCCGGGCGCGTCGTCGAGGCGGTCGCCGAGGGCGCGGCGGGAGCGGAGGCGGCGCCGTTGGCAGTGCCGTCCCTCTTGGCCTTGGCCGCGGCCGCGGCGGCGGCGGCGGCGGCGGCGGCGGCAGCGGCGGCCGCCGCGGGGTTCCCTCCCATCCCGCCGCCCCCTCCCCCTCCGGCCCCGGACTTGACCCTCGCCCCCAGCGCGTCCAGCGCGTCCGCCTGCGTCCTCACCCCTTCCCTCCTCGCATCCCTCAGGGCAGGCAGCAGCAAAGGAAGCAGGGCCGGCTCCGAGCCCACGAGCTGCACGATCTCCTCGTCCTGTTTTTTTTTCCGTTCCATTTTTGAAAAGGGGTTGAGCGATCTTTCGTTCCCTCTCTCTCCACCAGGCTGTTGCGAACAAGAGAGGGGGAAAGCGAGGAAAAACTCTCTCGTTTCCCTCCACGTACCGACTCGGCGCCCATCGCCCGCATCACTACGACGGCGCTCACGTCGTCGGCGAACGCGTTGTGCCGCACGCAGGGCCTCCCGCCGCGCAGCACGATCGACGTCTTCGACTTGCGCTCGGCGGTCGAGGACGTCACGGACGCCGTCGGCGCGCCGTTGGCGTCGCGGTCCACCAGGACCCTGTTCTTCGACAGCTGCTCCTGGATCAGGACGACCTTCTCGGCGCCGCGGACCACGAAGTACCCCCCGGGGTCGAGCGGGCACTCGCGCAGCGCCGCGAGCTCCGCGTCGGAGCGGCCCCGGAGCACGCAGCGGTCGCTGCGGAGCATGATGGGCAGGCGGCCGATCAGTAGGGCTCCCGTTCCCGGGGTGCGTCCCCTGCGGACGACGAGCTCGCGCCCTCGCGTGTACTCGACGTCGACGGTGACGGGCGCGGCGTAGGTCATGTCGCGGAGGCGGCACTGCTGCGGGGAGGAGTCCGAGGTGACGTACTCTTCCTCGGCGCAGGGTTTACTATAGGTTTTTTTTGAAGTTGAAGGGTGGACAGGGGAAAAAAAAGGTGAGCTTCTGTTTTTTCCGATCTTTTTCCTCCCGGCCTCTTTTCTTTCTGCACCCCCCGTACAAAGAGAAACGAACAGCAAGCAATCAAGAAACGCGCGCTCCTTTCTGCCGCTGCTGCTGCCTTCTCTCTCTCTAAAGACCAAAAGAGTGGGCACAGAAAGAGGAGAAGAAGAAAGAACGAGAAAAAAAAACGAATAAAAAACGAAAAAACAAAAAAATCTCTCTCACCCGACGTAGACGTCGGTGTAGCGGAGGTGCCAGTTCGGGTCCGCCTCGCAGGTCACGCGGTGGTTTCCCCTGGCGCGGACGACTGCCTTGATGCCGCGGTTGACGAAGTGGTCGAAGGACTCGATGTGCTGGCGGACGAGGCCCCGGACCTGTTTTGGGGTTGGGGGAGTGGGAAAAAAGAGAGGTCGAGGCAGTGAAAATCTAGCCGCCGAACTCCATGCAATCAATCGAAACTCCCATCGCCCTCTCTCTCACGTTCTCTCAACTCTCCCTTCTTCTTCGACTAACACTATCTGCTCACCTGCAGGAACGCTGGGACAAGCTCGTACTTGTCCTTGACGGTCGGGATCGGGGCCGTGAGCTTCGACGGGTCGGCCGAGAGGAAGGCCTTGAGGTCGAATGCAGGGTCAAACGCGTCGGCGGGGCCGGCGCCGGCGATGGCAGCCGCTGCTGCACCACCGCCTCCTGCACTTCTTCCTCCGTTCATCATCATCGATGGGCCTGCCTCGTCCGCGTGGGACTTGGGGCGCGGAGGCGCCATCCGTAATCGAGACTCTCGAAGAGAAGAGAGCCCAGAGAGAGAAACAGAACGAGAGGCAGCCGTCGTCGTCAGGCGCCCAAGTTTATTTTTTTTCCCTCGTCGTTTTTGAACTTCACTCTTCGCCCCCGAATTGGTTTGGCGCTCGCTTCGGGACTTTGGCGCTCGCTTTGGCGCTCTCGCTTCCACGCCCCCTTTCTCAGCCATGCGAACCCTCCGACACGCGCAGCTCGACGTTGAAACTGCCTCCGCGACAGGAAGGTCGGCAGCGGCGTCGGCGCGAAGGGCGGCGAAGCCCGCCGCGGCTAGTTTGACGGCGAGAGCAGCATCGCCGCCGCGACGGCTGCCACGAATGCCGCCGTCGGTGATGCTCTCTCGACGCCTCCCCTCTCCTGCTGCTTCTCCCCGCGCCTCCACCGTCACCGCTGCTGCTGCTCTCGCATCAGACGACGAAGGTGACGTCGAAGAAGAGGCCGAAGTCAGCGATGACGACGACCTCGACGACTTTGAAGACGACGGCGACGATGACGACGACGACGATGCGAGGAGGTCGACCTCTTCGAGCCCGGAAGCAGGGAAACCCCTGTTCGCGGCCCCGACCAACGACCCCTTGCGCCCCTGGGAGCTCGACGTCCCCACGATCGACGACGTCCTCGAGGACCCCGACTGGCCGACCCGGGTCGGGGACTGGCCGAAGTTCTGGGCCATGGTCGGCCTCTGGAGGCAGCACCTCCTCGTGAAGGAGGTCGACGTGCCGCTGGCGAAGGAGGAGAAGCGGAACCCGCGCGCGCGGCTGACGGCGCTCGACGAGCGCGCGCTGAGGCTGGCCCCTCCCGACGGGGCCGAGGACGTCAGCGCGCAGTTCGCCGACGGGGTATTTGACTATGGCGCGAGCGGGGCCGGAGGCGAGGGCGGCGGCGGCGGCGGCGACGCGGCGGACGGCGCCGGCGGCCCCGCCTTCAGCGGCGGGAGCGGCCCCGCGTACGTCTCCCCCGAGGAGGAGGAGAGCGCCCGCTTCGCCGCCCACTACGCCCGCGAGCGCGCCCGCGAGACGGCCCGAATCGCCGCCCTGCCCCCGATGACCGCGGCCGAGCAGCGCCGCTGGCGCGCCGAGGCCGGCGCCCGCGACGAGCAGGTCTCCTGGGCGCTCTGCACCGTGCACAAGGCGCTGCCGGGCCTGGCGCGCGCCGGCGTGCCCCTGCCGGAGTACCTCCAGTCCCCCGACGACGAGCGCGCGGCGAAGGGCGGCGCCCTGGGCCTGCCCGAGCCCGTCCTGAAGGAGCTGCGGATCCGGACCGCGGACGTCTCGGACGCCAAGGTCCTGCCGACGTACCACACCGGCGGGCGCGTCGGCGGCACGAACCAGTTCCCCGGGCCGCGCGAGAAGACGTTCATGCAGACGTGGACCCGCACGAAGCTGGCCAGGGACCGCGACGAGGAGCTCGGCCGCCTCGACCCCACGGGCTCCGGGTTCCTCCGCGCCGACATGGAGGAGGAGGAGCTCGCGAGGAGGGGCAGCGCGTTCGCCGACGGCGTGATCCAGCACGAGTGGGCGAGCTGGGGCGACGTCGAGCTGCGCGCGTGGAACGAGAAGCGCCGCGCGCACGCCCGGGCGGACGCGGCCTTCGCGGCGCGCCAGGCGGAGGTCGGCAAGAACAAGGCCTACAACGTCGACGAGCTCACCGATCTGCGCCTCGCGCGCAAGGTCAAGGGGTTCCCCTTCAAGCTGACCTGGACGCACGACGAGATCATGGGTGTCATCACCAACGGCGGCCAGAACGTGCACCCCGACCTCGCGGCCCCCGCGCTCGGCGTCGTCGACTCCCGCCGCAACCTCGACTACTTCGAGGAGGGCGTGCACGCGCACGCGAGCAGCGTCGCCGCGCTCGCGGTGGGCGGGGTGCTCGCCGACGACGAGAGCGGCCTGCCCGACCTCAGCCAGCTGGAGAGGCCCGGGATGCCCTTTGACGAGATCATGAAGCGGCGGAAGGCCGCGGCGAGGAAGAAGGCCAAGGCCAAGGCCCAGACGGGCAAGGGCGGGGGGAAGGGCAGCGGCATCAAGGGCGGCAAGGGCGGGGATGCGTCTGATGACGAGTCTGATGGAGAGGGCGGAGTCAAGGGCAAAGGCAAAGGGAAAGGGAAAGGCAAAGGCGACGAGGCGGCCGCTCCCGCGTTGGGGGCAGCAGAGGCTGCCTCTTCTTCCGCAGCGTCGGCGGCGCCGAGGCTCCCCTTCCCCACGGCCGCGGCGGCCTCCGCGGACCTCGCGGAGACGTTCGCGGGGCTCGACGAGATGGCGGGGGCGGGGGCGGGGGCCGGCGTCGGCGTCGGCGGCGGGGGCTCCGAGGAGGAGGAGGAGGAGGACGAAGAAGGGGTTCTTGACGACGGTGGCGACGACGACGACGATGACGGCGAGGGTTCCGGATCCCATCTCGAGATCGGAGGGATCCCGGGCATCGACGTGGACCCCGAGTTCGACGAGGAGCCCATGTGAAGGAGAGAGAGTTCTGTAAGTTTTGGGAGAAGAGAGAGAGAGCGTTTCCCGGGTTCGGAAAGGAAAAATGGAAATCTCGAAGTCGAGACTTGACTGGGGCATCACTAAATTGTCTAGTTGCTTCAAACTCGTCTCTACGATGCGGCATCGCTAGCCTTTTTGTTGCACTGCAAAACAGAGAGAACACGGCGCGACTATCCTCCATCCTCTGCGACGAGAGAGAACGAACCCAGAAGCGAAAGAGAGAGAGAGGGAAAGGCGGAAAGAAGAAGAGCAATGATGCAAGCTCCAAAACCGCCGGCCGACCTCCTCCTGCCGGCGACCGCGCTCGTCGTTGTCCGCGGCCCCGACGCCCGCCACGCGCGCGGCCTCGGCTGCCCGCTGGCCGTGACCGAGGGCGGCGCGACCACCGTCACGTGTAGCGGCGTGCTGTTGCCGCCCTCGCCCTCAAATGCTGGTCCTTGTCGGGTTCTCGTCCCCGCTTCCGCGGTCGCGCCCTTTGTCGACGACAGAGAGGGTCTCTCGCCGTCGTCGGCGCTCGTCGCGGGGGCGACGCTCTCCGTCTCGTTCCCCTCTTGCTCCTCGTCTCCTCTCTCCTCCCCCTTCCGCGTCGCGGCGTGGCTCAAGCTCCCGGGGGCAGACGAGGCCCTGTCCCGGCTGGGAAGGGAGGGGTGGGAGACCGGCTGGGCCCTCTCGCTCTCTGGCGGGGGGGCTGCCCGCCCCGCCGCGCCTCCCGCCCCCGCCTCCTCCGCCCCCTCGTCGCCCCGCGCCTCCTCCGCCCCGCTGGTGCTCCGCGCTCCGGCGAGGCCCCCGCAGCCGTCCGCGGCGTGGCTGGCCGTGATAGAGGGCCGGGGGCCCGCCCCCGCGGAGGCGGCCTCCGCCGCGGCGCTCCTGTGGGCGTCCTCGGCCGGCGGCGGCGGCGGCGGCCCTCCCCCCGCCCTGCCTCCGGGGACGCCCCTGCTCGCGGCGGGCGCGCCGCTGGGCGGCCTCTCGGCGCCTCACTTCGCCGGCTGCGTCCTCTCCGGCGCTGTCTCCGCCGTCATCGGGGACTCTGGCGGCGGCGGCGGCGGCCTCGGGGGCGCGGCGGCGGCGCCGCCGCCGCTGCTCCTGGTGGACCTTCCGGGGGCGTTCCCGGGCGCCGACGGCGGGCCCGTCGTGGCCCTCGTCGCCGCCGGGGGAGGAGGGGGGGAGGGTGCGGCGGCGAGGGCGAGGTTCGCCGGCGTCCTCGCGCCGCCGCTGCGACAGAGACTCTCCCGCACTTCTTCCTCCTCTCCTGCTGCTGCTGCTGCTGGTGGCGGTGCTGGTGCTGGTGCTGGTGCTGCCGCTCTCTCGGGTCTCCCTCTCGTCGTCGCCGCGGGGCCGCTCGCCGCCGCCCTGCGGGACGCTGGGATGCTGCCGCCGTCGAGGCCGCAGCCGGGCCTTTCGCCGCCGCCGCTCCCGCCGCTCCCGCCGCTCCCGCCGCTCCCGCCGCCGCTCCCGCCGCTCCCGCCGCCGCTCCCTCCGCCGCTCGTCGCCGCCGCTGCGGTCTCGTCCCCCCTCCGCCCCCCCCCCCCGCTCGCCCGCGCCCTCGAGGGGGCCTCGCGCTCCGTCGTCGCGCTGCTCGTCCCGGGCTCGTCGTGGGCCTCGGCGGTTCACGTCGGCGGCGGGGCGTTCCTGACGGCGAGGCACGCCGTCCCGGAGGCCCGGGGGCGGGGGGGAGCGGAGGGAGCGGGCGGCCCGCCGCCCCGCCGGGTCCTGCTCCAGCTGCGCTCGCGCGCGCCCGGCGGCGGCGGCGGCGGCGGCGGCGGCTGCTCCTGGGAGCCCGCGGAGGTCGACGCGAGGCCGCTGCCGCCGCTCGCGAGCGGGCTCGACGTCGCCGTCGTGAGGCTGCTCCCTTCGGCCGCGGACCGGCGGAGCGGGAGCGGGAGCGCCAGCGGGAGCGGGAGCGAGCGGCGGCGGCGCCCCCAGCGCCTCCTCCCCCCGGCGGCGCGGCTCGCCCCCCGCGTGCCGGCCGCCGCGACGCCCGTCGCCGCCCTCGGCTTCCCGCGCCTGCACCCGCGGGCGGGGCTGGGGCCCCTGGCGACCTTCGGGGTGGTCGCGAGGACCCTGGCTGCTGCTGCACCTGCGGGGAGCGGGAGCGGAGAGGGAGGGGCGCGGGAGGAGGAGATGCTGCTGTCGACGTGCGGCGTCCTCGCCGGCGCGAGCGGCGGCGCCGTCGTCGACCTCTCTGCTCCTCCCTCGGCCGCGGCGGGCTCTCCGGTCGTCGCCCTCGTCGTCTCCAACACGAGGCACCTGGCCTCGGGGAGGACCCTGGCCCACCTGAACTACGCCGTCTGCGGCGCCGCGCTCCGGGCGTGCTGGGAGCACGCGGCGGAGCTCGCGAGGGGAGAGGGACACGGAGGAGGAGGAGGAGGAGAGCGAGGGAGCGAGGGTGGCGGCGGCGGCGGCGGCGCCTCGTTCTCTCCGCCAAACCGCCAGCAGAGGAGGCCCCCCGCTTCCGCTCCCGCTCCTCCTCCTCCTCCTCCTCCTCCTCCTATGCCTCCTACGCCCGAGGCCCGAGCAGCCCTGTGGGCGCTCGCGGCCGTCCCGAGGAGCGGAGAGAACGGAGGGGGAGGAGCGGGAGCGGGCGAAAAGATGCAAGGGAGGGCGGCGCTTGACAGACTCCTCGAAAGAGCGGGGATTATTGTAAACGACGACGTACCGGCTGCTGCTGACTGGCCTTCGCGTCTGTAGAAAAAACAAAAAAGAGAAACAAAGTTGCACACACTTGAAAGAGGCGAGAGAGTGAGCGAGCGAGTGAGTGAGAGGTGAGAGAGCGAGAGAGAGTTTTTCCTCTTCGGCGCGCCTTCTTCTTGGTTCACTCTTTTTTCCCCCTCTCTCGCTCTCTTCCATCGCTACTCTCTCGCTTCTTCCTCCGAACGCCAATCTCCTCCGTTCAAGGAGGGGGCTCGGAACGTTCACGGTGCCGCCGCGCCTAGGCCGGCGCACCCGCGCTGCGTCTCGCTCGCCGTCGCCGTCGCAAGGAGCGGAAGCAGCGCACGAGGAGCCAGCAGCGGAAGGAGCAATCTTTGACGACGCCGCCGCTGTCGTCGACGACCAAAGCGACGCCCACGAAAACAACAACTCGTCGCAGCAGCCTCCCGCCGCTCGCAGGAGACGCACGTCCGGAGGCTCTGCCCAGGCGATGCAGCCCGACAACGAGCCTCTCGACGACGGAGCCGCCGAGCCGATGGAGGGTAAGAAGAAGAAGAGTTTATTTTTTCTTTCCATCTTTTGATGGCCAATGAACGAACATTGTTTCTCTTTCCTTCTTTCGAACGCAGCGCTACTTTTGCCGCGTCTCGATCGCAGAGTGATCAGGGACGCGCGGCCCTGCTCGAGAGAGAGAGAGAGAGAGAGAGAGCAAGGAAACAAAAGGAGAAAACGGCTCGTCGCTTTTGCTGGGAAAAGCTCTTGGAGAGCATCGGTCGTTTTTTCTCTCTCAGTGGGTCTCGCTCGCTCGTCGACTCCTCTCCTCTCCCTCCCTCCTTTCCTCGCTCGCCTCTTTTTTTTGACTCCTTTTCGAAATCAACGCCCTTTCAAAACTCCACACAGGCGTTTCCACCTCCCCCTCCCCGGCAGCAGAGGGGCCTGCTCTCGCTGAGGAGCCCGCCCTGACGGGCATGTTCACGGTAAGAGAAAGAGAGAGAAGAAAAGAGAGAAGAAAGATGGATGAGAGAGAGAGAGGGGAGGGATCGGAGGAAGAATCGATCGCGCGTCGTCGGCTCTCTCACGATTTCAACCGTCTCTCATCCGAAACCTCCCTAAAAAAAAAAAAAAAACTCTCTCTCTCCAGTTCGTCGTCCACGACGTCCTCAACCCGGCCCTCGACACCAAGCTCTACTCCGACACCTTCACGGTCGGCGGGCACCCGTGGAACATTCTTTGCTATCCGAGGGGCAACAAGCAGGAGAACCTCGCCCTCTACGTCAACGCCGCCGACGCCGCCGACGCCGCCGCCGCCGCCGCTTCCTCGCAGGCGGCGGACAGCGGCGACGACGCGGCCCCCCTCGTGGGCGACTGGGCCCCGCGCCGCGCCTGGTTCAAGCTCTCGCTGCTCCACCCCTCGGGCGACGAGGCCCGCCACAGCAGCAAGGAGGCGACGCACTCGTTCGCGCCCGCGGCGGTCGACTGGGGCTTCACCTCCTTCCTGCCGCTGGCCGACGTGAGGGCCGAGTTCGTGCACGCCGACGGCTCCGTGGTCGTGCGCTGCGAGCTGTCGACGGACCCGAGCGTGGTCCCACCCGAGGCTCTGCCGCCCGGGGGGGTGCTGGGGGGCTACCTGGGGAACCAGCACTACGACTGCCGCAGGGAGACGGGGCATGGTGAGAGGAGTTTTTGGTGTGTTTGGAGGAAGAGAGAGAGCGAGCGAGCGAGAGAAAAACAAGACTCACGAAAAAGGAAAAAGAAAAAAAAAACTCAACCACCTCCAACGAAAAAAAAAAACCCCAGTCGGCCTCAAGAACCAGGGCGCGACCTGCTACATGAACTCGCTTCTCCAGACCCTCCACAATCTCAACGCGTTCCGCAGGGCCGTGTACCACATGCCGACGAGCCCCGACGACGAGCCGCACGCCTCGATCGCGCTCGCGCTGCAGAGCCTCTTCTTCAAGCTCCAGTTTGGCCCCTCGGCGGTGCCGACCAAGGACCTGACGAGGTCGTTCGGCTGGGACTCGGTCGACGCGTTCATGCAGCACGACGTGCAGGAGCTCAACCGCGTCCTGTGCGAGAAGCTCGAGGAGCAGATGAAGGGGACGGCCGTCGACGGCACTGTCGCGCGGCTGTTTGAGGGCCACACCGAGAACTTTGTGCGGTGCATCAACGTGGAGTGCGAGAGCACGCGCAAGGAGTCGTTCATGGACCTGCAGCTGGACGTCAAAGGGTGCAAGGACGTCTATGCGAGTTTTGACGCGTACACGGCGGTCGAGACGCTCGACGGCCAGAACCAGTACAATGCCGAAGGCCACGGCCTTCAAGACGCGAAAAAAGGCATGCTCTTCGACGATTTTCCTCCGGTGCTGCAGCTGCAGCTCAAGAGGTTCGAGTACGACTTCGCGAGGGACACGATGGTGAAGATCAACGACCTGTACGAGTTCCCGGAGGAGCTGGACCTGGACGTGGGCGGGAGGAAGTACCTGTCCAAGGACTCGGACGCGAGGGTGCGCAACCTGTACAAGGTAAGAAGTTTTTTGTTGAAGTTTTCGGGTTTTTCCCCCCCCCGCAGTCGGGGGGGGGCTCAAAAAAACTCACTCTTCCTCATCTCTCTTTCTCTCTTTTCTTTCTCTTGCTCAAACATCAACTCTCTCACCAGCTCCACTCCGTCCTCGTCCATTCGGGCGGCGTCCACGGAGGACACTACTACGCGTTCATCAGGCCCGACGGCGAGCAGTGGCTCCGCTTCGACGACGAGAGAGTGACGCGCGAGGCGCGCCGCGCGGCGGTCGACGACCAGTTTGGCGGCGGCGGGATCGCGGCGGCAAACGCCGCCGCCGCCGCCGCTGCAGCCGCAGCCGCGGCCGCTGCGAACAACGCGAGCGGAGACACGAACGGCGACGTGGTCGTCGTGCCCCCGCCGCCGCCCGTCGTCGCCGCGCCGCCGCCGCCGCGCCTCGCCAAGTTCTCCAACGCCTACATGCTCGTGTACGTCCGCGTCTCCGACTGGCCCTCGGTGATGTGCGAGGTGACGGAGACCGACGTCCATGAGCACGTGCGCGCGCGCCTGCGCGCCGAGGTGGCCGGGAAGGAGCGCCGCCGCCGCGAGAAGGCCGAGGCGCACCTATACTCTGTCGTGCGCGGCGCGACCGACGGCGACTTTACGAGGGCTTTGGAGGAGAAGGGCAGGTTCTTCGACCTTGTGGATCACGACGTGCTGGCCGCCGAGGCCGCGGAGAGGACAGCCGAGGAGGTGGCGAAGGTGGCGGCGGCGGGGGCCGCTGCTGCCGCTGCCTCCGCTGCCGCCGCCGCCGCCGCGGCAAATGGGAATGACAAGAAGAAGAAGGACGCGGCCGCGGCGGCCGCGGCCGTGGCCGCGACGGCAGCAGCCCCGATCGACGACGCCGCGCTCGCCGCCGCCGCCGACGCCGTTCCTCCGATCACGGGCAGGCTCCGCGTCAAGAAGCAGGCGACACTGGCTAACGCGCAGGCGATGGCCGGCTTGGCGCTCGTCGCGGGCGGGAGCGGAAGCGGCGGCGGTGGGGACGGAGGCGACGGAAACGACGACGGCGGCGAAAACGGCGATGCGGCGGCCAAGAGAGGCAGAAAGGCCCCGAAAAAGACCTCTTCTGCTCCCCCCGCCTCCGCTCCTCCCCCCTCTCCTCCCCCTCCTCGGGACCCGATCCCGGCCGAGAAGCAGCGCTGGTGGATGTGGGCGCGCAGGCAGAACAACACCTACCGCCCCTCGAGGCCGCTCGACTCACAGCCCGGCGGCGAGGACGCGGCGCTGACGATGAGCGACGTCGAGGTCAAGGTCGCGGCGCAGGTCGGTTCCGCTGGGAACGGCAACACTGTGGGCCTCCGCGGGGGTGGCGGAGGCAGCGCCGGCATCGACTTCTACATCGAGACGCCCGACGCCGGAGGGCCGGCGGGGGCCGCGGTGAGGGCCATGGTCGACGCTGCCGCGGCCTCCTTGCCCCCGGGCGCGCCACCGACGGCCGCGGCGCTCTTGAGCAACTGCTGCCCGCCCGTCGCTCCCGCGAGGGACTCTTTCCAGGACCTCCCGGCCCTGGGAGACGACAACATTCTGCTCTTCTTCAAGCACTACGACCTGGTCGCGGGAACGCTGCGCTACTCGGGGCACGCGGTCGTCCCGCGCGCGGCGACGACGGGCGGCGCGCTCGCGGCCGCGCTCGCGCCCGTCGCCGGCGTCTCGCTCAAGGCGGGGGACGACGCGGCCGCCCTTGCCCGCGACCGCGTCGAGATCTTCGAGGAGATCAAGTTCGATCCCACAGTGATGGTGGAGCGCATCGGGGCCGACCAGACGCTGGCCGAGGCGCAGCTGGAGAACGGCGACATCATTGTCTTTCAGAGGAGGGTGAGTGGTCCTTGGAATGTTTTTTTTTTTTTTGAAAAGTTTTTTCTTCTTTTTTTCGCCCGAAGGAGAATCTCCAGAATACTCACCTCTTCTTTTTCTTTCCCCGATAAAACAAAATTCAGTTCGCTGCCGACGAGGTCGACGACGGGGCAGAGGCCATGGAGACCGCGAGCGCCGGGCCTCCCCCTTCTGCTTCCTCCTCCTCTGCCACCGCCGCAAGCGCCGTCGTCGTCAGGCACCCGCACGCCAACAAGTTCCTCGAGTACGTGAAAGCCCGCCGCGTCGTCACGTTCAAGCGCCTCGCCGAGCCCAAGGAGCCCGGGTTCGAGCTCGAGCTGTCCGGGGAGATGGGGTACGACGAGGTCGCCGCGGCGCTCGCGGCGGCGCTGCGGGCCCGGGCCGCCGAGGAAGGGGGAGCGGACGCCGCCGAGGAGGAGAAGAAGAAGAAAAAGTCCGGCGACGGAGCGGCCAGCCCCGCTGCCCCCCCTCCCCCCGTCGACGGCGACCACGTGCGCCTCACACAGCACAACGGCTACACGGGGGGCCCCAAGCCGGGGCCGATGCGCCACCGCGGCGTCGCCACCCTCGACGCCGCGCTGGTCCATTACCAGACGCCCTCGACGACGCTCTACTTCGAGACCCTCGACATGCCCCTGCCGCAGCTGGAGCTGCTCAAGCCGCTGCGTGTCGAGTGGTTCCCGGCCGGCGGCTCCCCCTCGACGCACACGCTGATGCTGGCAAGGGAGGCCACGGTCGAGGACGCGCTGCGCGAGCTGGCGGCCAAGGTCGGCGACGACGTCTCGGCCGGGCGGAGGCCGCACGGCCTCAGGCTGGTCGAGATCTACTGCTCCAAGATCTTCAAGGTCTTCGCCCCGGAGGACAGGGTCGACGCGATCAACGACTGCTACTGGACGCTGAGGGCCGAGCCCGTGGAGGAGGACGAGGTGGTGAGCTTGAGCCATTTTTTTCTTCCTTATTTTTTTCCCGACGAGTTTCTTTCTTCTTCTTTCCTTCTTTCTTCTTCTTCCTCTCACGGAAAAACATTCTCTCTCTCTCTCTCTCTCTCTCTCTCCTTTCCGTCACGCCGCAGGAGCCCTTGCCCGCCGACTCGAGGATGGTCCACGTGTACCACTTCTCCGTCGACGCCGCCGCCCCCG
>Ga0114918_10001941_pt1 | contig 18543 bp, 30 predicted proteins | sample LantaG_FD_87015 | JGI IMG/M metagenome (GOLD analysis project Ga0114918, IMG submission 87015) | Deep subsurface microbial communities from Baltic Sea to uncover new lineages of life (NeLLi) - Landsort_02402 metaG | ecosystem: Environmental > Aquatic > Marine > Oceanic > Sediment | place... | reverse complement strand
TTGTTCTTGTAAATTTAGAACCCAGAACCTTAATGGGTATAGAAAGCCAAGGTATGCTTTTAGCCGCCAGTGATGAAGGGAGGCCAGTATTGCTGAGGCCGGATGAAGATGTCCCTCCGGGCACTAAAATTAGATAAAGTTTAACTTAAAAAAGTGAATACAAATATTACTAATTTTGTAAAAATCGCTTGGTTTGGAAAACATTTTGGAGAAGAACCAGTGTTAATTGGTAAAAAAGGAGCCGGAACAATATTTTTTACGGGCTGCAATTTAAGATGTGTTTATTGCCAGAATTACCAAATCTCTCAACAAAATATTGGTCAGAAATATAGTATTCAAGAATTAGTAAGTATAATGCTGGGATTACAAAAGGATGGGGCTCTAAATATTGATTTAGTTACTCCGACAATTTGGGCTAATCAAATAAAGCTAGCAATTATAAAAGCCAGAAAACAAGGATTAAGTATTCCTATTATCTGGAATTCTAATGCTTACGAAAGTAAAGAGATGATTGAAGCCCTGAATGGATTAATTGATATTTATTTACCTGATTTCAAATATGGAGACGATAATTTAGCCTTCAAATATTCCGGGGTAAAAGATTATGTTCAAAAAGCCAGAGAATCTATTAAAGAAATGTTTCAACAGGTTAGCAATTTAAAATTATCTCAGAAAGGAATAGCCAGAAAAGGAATTATAGTCAGGCATTTAGTTTTACCCAATAATGTAGAAAATAGTTTTAAAGTTTTAGAATATATTAAAGAGATTGATAAGGATATTTATATTAATTTAATGAGTCAATATGAACCGGTTTATAAAGCCCAAGATTTTCCAGAGATTAATAGAAGTTTAGAGCAAGAAGAGTTTGGAAAGGTGTTTGATTATCTTTCAAAGCTGGAGTTTGAAAATGGCTGGGTTCAGGAAATGCCCAACCATACTCTGTTTCTACCCGATTTTATTAAGGAAAATCCTTTCCGTAAGTAAAAAAAGTATATGGAATGTAAACAAAAAGAAAACTTAAAAGATTGTCCTTGTACTTATCTTGATTGTCCCCGAAAAGGAACTTGCTGTGAATGTATCAAATATCATTGGGAAAGAGGGGAGTTACCGGCTTGCTTTTTTTCAAAAAAGGCTGAAAAAACTTACGACCGTTCAATCAAGAATTTTATTCAAGAGCAAAAAACTAATTTCCATGATTAAAGAATTTAGTATTTCCACGCAAAATAAACATCAATTGCTTAATATTACGGAGAAGATAAAAGAGATAGTTAAAGAAAGTAAAGTTAAATCTGGTTTGATTTTAGTTTTCACACTCCATACTAGTGCGGCCATTTTATTAAATGAAGATGAACAAGGGTTAAAAGAAGATTGGTTCAAAGTTTTTGAAAAAATAACATCAGGGATAGATTTTAGTCATAATCAAAATGACGACAATGGCGATGCTCATATTATTTCTAGTTTAATAGGAAATCAAAAAACTTTCATAATTGAACAAGGGGAACTAGTTTTAGGTACTTGGCAACGAATATTTTTATTAGAATTAGATGGACCTAGAACTAGAAAAGTAGTTATCAAAATTATTTAGTATTATAAAAATCCTCTTATTTTTACAGAATAAGAGGATTTTAAATTTGCTTGATTTTTCTCAAAAGTTCTTTAACCATTATGGCTCTTTTCTTATTATTGGCTAATTCTTTATTTTTAACTGCTTTTTCTAAATCCCGATAAAAGATAGGATCACCGATTCGGAGTTCAATTTTTACCTTTCTTAGTAAATAATAATAGAATTTTCCATTAGGATTTCCGTAAGGAAAGCCACGGGCTTTGATATTTAAAGGAAATATGGGGATTTCTTTGTTTGTTAATTCCTGAACCTTTTTGATAATCTCTATAATTCCTCCGTAAGTTTTTTTATTTCTAGGAATAGTTGTACCTTCCGGGAAAATCGCCAGATTATTTCCTTGCTTAATGCTTAAAATAACTTTTTTTATAGTGCTTACCCCAGGGTTATCTCGATTAACGTAGATCATAAATCTACTAGAGAAGGGGACAAATTGGAAAATTATTTTCAACTCCTTTTTAGCCAGACATTTTAATCTGCTTTCCGGTGCAGAACCAAAGGCAACTGGTAGGAATGCTGGATCAAAGTAACTTTTATGGCAAGCGGCAACCACGAAAGGAAGTTGATGTTGCTTTCGCCACAGAAGAGGTTTTTCTTGGCCAGAGATACGGACTTGAAAAAGAAGCCGGAAAATAAGAAAAAGGGAACAAGTAACAATTTTGTAAAACTGGGCATAAAGAGCAGAACTAATGGTTTGAAATATAATTTTTAAAGAACGCATTCTTTTCACCTCCTAAAAGAATTAATTATTGATTGATAAATATACAATTAAATAAGCTAGATGTCAATTAGATTTTTAATTTGCGTAATGTTGAGTTATAATAAAAGAAGTTAAGATCAAAGACATGATTGAAAATTATCATTTTGGATCAATTAAAATTAATGGACAGGAATTTAAAGAAGATATTTTTATTGATGGAGATGAAAAAATAAGTCTTTGGTGGCGGGAAGAATCCCATGTTTTTCAAAAAAAAGATCTGGAATCATTTCTGGAGAAAATACCCGAAATAGTAATTTTGGGAACCGGGAAACAAGGATTAGCTAAAGTGTCTGAAGATGCCAAAGATTTTCTAAAGAGTTTAAAAATTGAAATGATTTCGGAAACAACTGGTCAAGCAGTAGAAATATATAACCAAATTAAGAAAGAAGACAGAAAAGTTGTTGCTTTCTTGCATTTAACTTGTTAATAAAGTCTTTAATTAAATAGTTTTTAAAAATATGGCTTTAATTTTTTGGATAGGTGCTTTCCTAATTAGTTTAGCTGTTTTAATTAAAGCGGCTGACATTTTTACGGACTCAGCCAGTAAATTAGGAGGTATCTTAGGATTATCCCAATTTGTTATTGGGGTAACTATTGTTAGCATTGGTACATCTCTACCAGAACTGGCTTCTTCTATCTCGGCAGTTTTAAAAGGAGCTACCGATATAGTAGCCGGTAATGTTGTTGGTTCTAATATTGCTAATATTTTATTGGTAGTAGGACTGGCAACTATTTTTTCCAGAAAAGGAAGATTGGAAGTTACTAGAAATCTTATAAATCTTGATTTACCTTTATTAGCTGGAGCCGGGATAATATTAATGCTGATGTTTTTATGGGATGGTCAGGTTACATTTGGAGAAGGGATTATAGCTTTAGTTGGTTATCTAATTTATCTTCATTACACATTAAAACATAAAGATAAAGGAGAGTTCGAAAAAGAAAAAATTAAGAAAGAAAAATTAAACCTAAAAATAATTTTAGGACTTGTTTCAGGAGCTATTTTTATTTATTACGGAGCAAATTATGCTATTGAATCAGTTATTAAAATATCGGAAATTTTAAATATTGGTACAGCGGTGATCGCTTTAAGTGCTGTAGCCATTGGGACATCTTTGCCTGAGATTTTTGTTTCTGTTTCCGCAGCCCGAAAAGGCCAAGATGAAATAGCCCTGGGGAATATTTTTGGTTCTAATATATTTAATGGCTTTATAGTCCTGGGACTTCCAGCCCTGTTTAAAACTTTAGATGTTACTTCAGAAGTTCTGTCAATTGCTATTCCTTTCTTTATTGCGGCCACACTTTTGTATGTGATTTCTGGCATCACTCGAAAAATCTACAAATGGGAAGGAGCCATGTATCTACTCATCTATATTCTGTTCATTGCTAAATTATTTAACTTATTTTAGATAAATCAAAATAATCTTTTATTGACATTTTAAAGTTTATTTGTTAAATTCTTATTTAGAGTTTCTATGCTCTATTAATTTTTATTTTTACTCAATTATTTTGAGTAAAACAAAGAAACGTGCCAACTATACATCAACTTATAAAAAGACCGAGAAAGACGCCTAAAAAGAAGGTTAAAATGAGAGCCTTGAGTTTTGATTTTAACACTCTTAAAAATCGTCCGCTTTCTCATTTTTCTCCTTTTAAAAGAGGTATTTGTACTAAGGTTTATACCGTAACTCCTAAAAAACCAAATTCCGCTTTAAGAAAAGTAGCTCGAGTTAAATTGAGTAATGGCATGGAGGTTAGTGCTTATATCCCTGGAGAAGGACATAATCTTCAAGAGCATTCTATGGTTTTAATTAGAGGAGGAAGAGTTAAAGATTTAGCGGGAGTAAGATATCATATTGTCAGAGGAGTTTTAGATTCTGGTGGGGTAGAGAATAAAAAACAGGGAAGATCAAAGTATGGGACTAAAAAAGAAAAAACTTCTAAAAAATAATTATGGCTAAATTTAAACAAAAAGTAATACAACCTGATTCCATATATGAGAGCGTGGAGGTTTCTAAATTTATAAATCAATTAATGAAAAAAGGTAAAAAAACAATTGCTAAAAAAATTGTTTATAAGGCCTTTGAAAATATTAAAAAAGAAACCAAGAGAGAACCCTTAGAGGTTTTTAAAAAAGCCTTAGAAAATGCCGCTCCTTTATTAGAAGTTAAATCAAGAAGAGTAGGAGGAGCTACTTATCAAGTTCCGAAAGAGGTTAAAGGAAATAGAAGAATGAGTTTAGGAATGAGATGGATAATTAGTGCTGCTAAATCAAAAAAAGGAAAATCAATGGAGAAAAGACTAACCAATGAATTAATCCAAGCCTTTAATAATGAAGGTGAAGCAGTTAAAAAGAGAACTAATGTTCATAAAATGGCCGAGGCCAACAGAGCTTTTGCGCATCTTAATCGTTAAGATATGCCCCGAAAATATCCCATAGAAAAAACCAGAGATATAGGAATAATCGCTCATATTGACGCCGGAAAAACAACAGTATCCGAGCGGATTTTATTTTACACAGGAATTAGTCATAAAATTGGAGAGGTTCATGACGGTCAAGCAATTATGGATTGGATGGTTCAAGAGAGAGAAAGAGGAATTACCATTACCTCGGCCGCAACTACTTGTAAGTGGAAAGATTTTTGGATAAATATTATTGATACCCCAGGTCATATTGATTTCACTGTAGAAGTCCAACGTTCCTTAAGGGTATTAGATGGAGCTGTTGTTATTTTTGACGGGGTGGCCGGGGTTGAACCGCAATCCGAAACTGTTTGGCGCCAAGCAGATAAATTTAATATCCCCAGGATTTGTTTTATAAATAAATTAGACAGAACAGGAGCAGATTTCCAAAAAAGTTTTAAATCAATTTTAGACAAACTTTCTCCTAATGCTGTTGTTGTTCAAATTCCCATTGGCAAGGAAAGTGATTTAGAAGGAGTTATTGATCTTATCAGAATGAAGGCCATATATTTTGAGGGCGATTTTGGTGAAAAGGTAGTAGAAAAAGAAATACCAGAAAATTTAAAAGAGGAAGCTGAAAAAGCAAGAAAAATCTTAATAGAAAAAGTTGCCAGTGAAGATGAATCTTTGTTAGAAAAATTTTTAGATAATAAAGATATTTCCAAAGAAGAATTAAAAAACGTTTTGAGAAAGGCTGTCTTAGGATATAAACTTATTCCTGTTTTTTGTGGTTCGGCTTTAAAAAATAAAGGAGTTCAATTATTGCTTGATGCGGTTTGTGATTATTTACCTAGTCCTATAGATCTTCCTCCTGTTAATGGGATTGACCCCAAAACAGGAGAACATATTGAAAGAAAAGTAGATGATTCCGAATCATTTTCAGCTTTAGTTTTCAAAATAGCCGCTGACCCTTATGTAGGAACTTTAAATTATTTTAGGGTTTACTCTGGCTCTTTGAAAAAAGGTTCTTATATCTGGAATTCTATTTCCCAAGAAAAAGAAAGAATTGGCCGAATTTTAAGAATGCATTCCAATGAAAGAAAAGATATAGAGGAAGCCTTTACCGGGGATATAGTTGCGGCTGTTGGTTTTAAAAATACTTCCACAGGGCATACACTTTGTGATGAAGAAAATCCAATTATGTTAGAAAAAATTACCTTTCCCGAACCAGTTATTTCTATTCGGATTGAACCAAAATCAAAAGAAGACCAAGAAAAGTTAATTTTATCATTAAAGAAATTATCCGAAGAAGATCCTACCTTTCGACAAAAGGAAGACCTGGAAACAGGGGAGACAATTATTTCCGGAATGGGGGAGTTACATTTAGATGTTTTAGTGGATAGAATGAAAAGAGAGTTTAATGTGGAGGCAAATGTTGGTAAACCCCAGGTGGCTTATAAAGAAACAATTTGCGAAGAGGCAAATGCGGAAGGTAAATATATTCGTCAATCCGGTGGTCGAGGACAGTATGGACATGTTTGGTTAAAAGTAAAACCCAAAGAAAGGGGAAAGGGCTTTGAATTTATTAATAAAATAAAAGGAGGAACGATCCCTCAAGAATTTATTCCGGCTATTGGGAAGGGAGTGAAAGAAGCAGTAGACAAAGGGGTTATAGCTGGTTACCCAATGGTAGATATAGAAGTTACTTTATATGACGGTTCTTTTCACGAAGTTGATTCTTCGGAAATAGCTTTTAAGATTGCGGCTTCTCAAGCACTACAAACAGCTGCTCAAAAAGCTAAACCTATTATACTGGAACCGATTATGAAACTGGAAGTTGTTATTCCGGCAGATTTTTTTGGAGATACTATTGGGGATTTAAACAGAAGAAGAGGAATTATAGAAGAGACCAGCGATAGAATTAATTTAAAAGTTATTGACGCTAAGGTTCCTTTATCTGAAATGTTTGGTTATTCCACATCATTAAGGTCTTTGACTCAAGGAAGAGGAACGTTTACAATGGAATTTAATTCCTATAATAAAGTTCCCGAAAGTATAGCCCTGGAAATAATAGAAGGAAGAAGAAAATAATATGGATATTAACGATATTAAACAATTTATTTCTGAAGATGGAGAGAAAATTATCTTAATGGAAAATGGAAAACCAGTTGTTGTTTTAATGTCTTTTAATACTTATCAGAAAGAATTCAAATCTGTTCAACCAGAGGAAATACAGAATAATGAAGAAATTAACCCCGAAAGAAAAAAAGAATTAACCATAGAGGACTTGCCGTTTTAATATTTCACTTGACTTTATCTTATAAATAAATATAATAAATATATTAACTAAATTAATTAATAAATAAAAAAAATTATGGCTAAAGAAAAATTTGAGAGAACAAAACCACATTTAAATATTGGGACTATCGGTCACGTTGACCATGGTAAAACTACTTTGACGGCTGCTATCCTTAAAGCCACAAAATTAAGAGGGTTTAAGGGGTCAGATAAATCTATCGAAGATATTGATTCTGCTCCTGAGGAAAAGGCTCGAGGTGTCACGATTAACATTTGCCATACTGAATTTGAGACCGAAAAACGTCATTATGCTCTTATTGATTGTCCAGGTCATGCCGACTACATTAAGAATATGATCACCGGAGCTGCTCAAATGGATGGAGCAATTTTAGTTGTTGCTGCTACTGATGGTCCAATGCCTCAGACCAAAGAACATCTTTTATTGGCCAGACAAGTAGGGTTGCCATCATTAATTGTGTTTTTAAACAAAACGGATCAAGTTAAAGATCCCGAAATGTTAGAATTAGTAGAATCTGAAATCAGAGAACTTTTGAAAAAATATGAATTTCCTGGTGATGAGATTCCCATCGTTAGAGGTTCGGCATTAAAAGCATTGGCCGAAGATTCTTTAGAGGGGGAAAATATGAAACAAATTATTGAATTGATAAATAAAGTAGATGAATATATCCCGGAACCGGAAAGAATGCTGGATAAACCATTTTTAATGGCTGTAGAAGATGTATTTTCAATTGAAGGAAGAGGAACTGTTTGTACCGGAAGAGTGGAAAGGGGAATAGTTAATGCGGGAGAGGAAGTAGAGATTTTAGGGATCAGAGATACTCAAAAAACAACAGCGGTTAGTGTGGAAATGTTTAACAAAACATTAGACCAAGGAAAAGCAGGTGATAATGTTGGTGTTCTTTTAAGAGGTCTTAAAAAAGAAGACGTAGAAAGAGGGCAGGTGATAGCCAAACCAAAAAGTATTACCCCCCATTCTGAGTTTGAAGCGGAAGCCTATATCTTAACCAAAGAAGAAGGAGGACGCCATACTCCGTTTTTCTCAGGATATAAACCTCAATTTTATATTAGAACAGCAGATGTGACTGGAGAAGCAGTTCTTCCCGAAGGGACGGAAATGGTTATGCCTGGGGACACAGTAAATCTTAAGATTAAATTAATGTGTCCAGTAGCTCTGGAGGAAAAACAGAAATTTGCCATTAGAGAAGGGGGGAGAACAGTAGGAGCAGGAGTGGTGTCTAAAATTATAAAATAAAGAGAATCGTTCGCTAGATTAACAAAAAATAGTTGTTTAGTACAAAATAAAAAAGATGCCCGTAAAACAGAAAGAAGAAATAAAATCCAAACTTAGGATTAGACTTAAGTCTTATGATAATAAAGTTATAGATAATAGTGCGCGCCAGATTATTGAAATCGGTTTGCGAGCGGGAATTAATATTGTAGGACCTACTCCCTTACCAACTGAAATTCAGAAATATACAGTAAATAGAGCAAGTTTTGTTCATAAGGATGCCCGAGAACAATTTGAAATGAGGATTCATAAAAGATTGATTGAGGTTTTAAATCCTAATCAAAAATTTATTGATAATTTAAGAGATTTAACACTTCCCGCTGGAGTAGAGATTGAAATAAAGACCATGTAAATCCTTAATTGATGTTAATTTGCCTTAAAAGCTGGGCAATGCCCAGTTTTTTGTTAGTATTATTATATATTGTTTATGCCGTTTATATTAGGAAAGAAAATAAAAATGAGTCAGATATTTGATGAAGATGGTAACGTTATCCCCATTACCTTAATTCAAGCAGGTCCTTGTTTTATTACGCAAATAAAACAGAAAGAAAAAGATGGTTATAATGCTTGGCAAATTGGATTTGAAAAAAAGAAAAAACCCAAAAAAACAGACAAGAATAAAGAATTTCATTATTTGAAAGAAGTTAGAGATAGAAAAGACGAAAAGCAAGAATTAAAAGTAGGGGATAAGATTGATGTTTCAATTTTTAAAGAAGGGGATAAAGTTAAAATTTCTGGAATTTCTAAAGGAAAAGGTTTTCAAGGGGGAGTGAAAAGATGGGGTTTTCACGGTAAAAGTGCTAGTCATGGCGTGAAGCATGAACACAGAACATTAGGTTCAGTAGGAAGCACAGATGCCGCCCGAGTTTTTAAGGGTAAAAAAATGCCTGGAAGGATGGGATATCAGAGAGTTACTAAAAAGAATATAAAAGTTGCTAAAATAGATATAGAAAATAATTTACTAGCTGTAAAAGGAGCTGTGCCTGGAAGGCAGGGGACATTATTAGAGATTACGATTACATGAAATATATTGTTTACAATCAAAAAGGAGAAAAAAATGCCGAAGAGATAATTTTACCTAAAGAGATTTTTGAGGTTAAAGCTAATCCTGATTTAGTTCATCAGGTTTTTGTTAGTCAAATGGCTAATAAAAGACAATCAACGGCGCATACCAAAGATAGAGGGGAAGTTAGAGGAGGAGGGAAAAAACCATGGCAGCAAAAAGGGACAGGAAGAGCGAGAGCCGGGTCAACAAGGTCTCCTATCTGGACAGGCGGAGGGGTTACTTTCGGTCCTAGAAACGAAAGGAATTTTAAAAAAATAGTTCCTAAAAAAATGAAAAGAAAAGCGTTCTTAATGATTTTAAGTTCCAAAGCAGAAGAAAAATCCCTTATTATTTTAGATAATTTAAAAATAGAGAAACCAAAAACAAAAGAAATTTTAAGTATTCTGAACAAACTTCCGTGTAAAGCAAAGAATTGTTTAGTTGCTTTATCCGAACCAGATAAAAACTTATTTTTGGCCAGTAGAAATATTCCTAAGGTCAAAGTAGTGGAAGCAAGAAATTTAAATTGTATTGATTTACTTTCTTTTAAATATTTGGTAATACAGAAGGAGGCAATAAAGAAAATGAAGGAAACATTTAAAAAGTAATTATGGCCATATTTGATTTTTTTAAAAAAAAGGAAACTCCTCCAGTTGGGGATAAGAAAGAAGTTAAACAGAAAAAGATAGAAAAAACTGAGAAGCCAAGAATAAAAAAGATAAGTAAAAAACCAGTTTCCGAAAAGATAGAAAAACCTTCTTTTCCCGAGGATAAGGAAAAGATTAAGAAAAAGGTATCTCCAAAACCGGGATTACATAGATATTCTAAACATTATGAACAAGGATATCGGATATTAAAAAGTGTTCATATTACTGAAAAAGCTACGGAATTAGCAGAAAAAAACCAGTATATTTTTAAAGTTTTTGAAAATGCCAATAAACAAGAAATTAAGAAAGTTGTAGAGAGTATCTATAATGTTGATGTTGTATCAATTAGAATAATAAATATTCATCGCAAAAGAAAAAGATTGGGCAAAAGTATTGGTTGGAAACAAGGATATAAAAAAGCAATTGTGAAAATAAAAAAAGGACAGGAAATTGAAATATTGCCAAGATAATATGAAAACATATAAACCTACAACTCCATCGAGAAGAAACATGACCGGAACAGATTTTTCAGTATTAACCAAAAAGAAACCAGAGAAAAAACTTTTAAAAGGGTTAAGAAAAAAATCAGGGCATTCCAGTAAAGGAAGAATTACTATCAGGCATAAAGGCGGAGGAGCTAAAAGACGCTATAGAATGGTTGACTTTGGACAAAAAAAGATAAATGTTTCTTCCAAGGTTATCGCCTTTGAATACGATCCCTTTAGATCTTCTTTTATAGTTCTTTTAGAAGATGATGATAAAGAAAAAAGATATATTCTATGTCCACAAGGTTTAAAGATTGGAGATAGCATAATATGCTCGGAAAAAACTTCAGTATCCATAGGAAATAGAATGAAATTAAAAAATATTCCTTCCGGAACAATAATTTATAATATTGAGTTAGAGCCAGGCCGGGGAGGAAAAATTACTAGATCTGCTGGAACATCTGCTCAAATTTTAGGACAAGAAGAAAAATATACTCAATTAAAAATGCCCTCTGGAGAAGTAAAAAAAATTTTAGGAGAATGTTTTGCTTCCATTGGAGAGGTTTCAAATCCAGAACACAGATTTATAAAACTTGGTAAAGCTGGAAGATCAAGATGGAAAAGAAGAAGACCAACAGTTCGTGGCTCAGCTATGAATCCGGTTGATCATCCTCATGGTGGAGGGGAAGGAAGGTCTCCGATTGGGATGCCTTATCCTAAAACTCCCTGGGGCAGGCACGCATTAGGAGTTAAAACCAGAAAGAAAAAATGGACGGATAAATTAATAATCAAAAGGCGTAAAAAGAAAAAGAAATAAAATATTATGTCCAGATCACTTAAAAAAGGTCCTTATATAGACGAGAAATTGTTAAAAAAGACTTTGAATTTAAAAAAAGGAAGTAATACCATTATTAAAACATGGTCTAGGTCTGCGGTTATCACTCCGGAAATGGTGGGATTTATTTTTGGTGTTCACAATGGGAAAGAACATGTTCCGGTTCAGGTAATAGAAGATATGGTCGGGCATAAACTGGGGGAATTTTCAGCAACTACTAAATTTATAAGACATGGAGGTAAAATGCAAAAAGGACTTGAACAAAAAGATAAAACTAAGAATAAGTTATGAAAGCTAGCGCCAGATTAAATTATATAAGAATCGCTCCTAGAAAAATGCGTCTTTTAGCAGATTTGGTGAGGGGTAAAAAAGTTGATAGAGCAATGGTTCTTTTGGATTTTAATATAAAAAAAGGAGGCGAGCCATTAAAAAAACTTTTAAGTCAAGCAATGGCTAATGCTAAAGATAATTCCAAATCAGGGAAACAATTAGATGATTCACTTCTTTATATATCAAAAATTACTGTTGATGAAGGCCCAAAACTTAAAAGATGGAGAGCCAGAGCCAGAGGTCGGGCAGCCAGAATTCATAAAAAAACATCTCATATTACAGTGATTCTTAATGAAATTAAAGTAAAAAAAGAAACAAAGCAAACTATTCCAAAAATAAAGCAGGATAAAGATGAAGTAAAAAAACAAGAAAAAGAATCTAAAATTGTGGAAAAGAAAAAAATACCAACATTTAAACCTGAAAAAAGAGAAAAATTAAGACCAGCTAAAGAAATAAAAGGATTAAAAAGAGTTTTTCGTAGAAAAGCATTCTAATTAAGATATATGTCCCATAAAGTTCACCCGAAATCATTTAGAATAAGAAGGATGGCCGATTGGCTGTCTAGAGGTTTTTATGGTAAAAAACCATTTAAATATTTAAAAGAAGATTTTGAAATTAGAAGATTTTTAAATGAAAAATTAAGTGAGGCCAGTATAGAAACTGTTGAAATTGAAAGATCAATTTCGGCTGTCAAGATTATTATTAAGACTTCCAGACCAGCTTTAGTGATAGGGAGAGGAGGGGAAGCTATAGAAAAATTAAAAAAGACATTGATTGAAAAATTAAAAAGGAAAGAAGATGATAAAACAGAAATAAAAATTGAAGTTCAAGAAGTAAAAAATCCTTGGATGTCTGCTGATATTTGTGCTCAATGGATAGCCCAGCAAATTAAAAGAAGAATTAGATTTAGAAGGGCTTTAAAAATGGCCCTCGGAAAGATTATGGCTCAAAAGGAAGTTAAGGGAGCTAGGGTTGAAATTGCCGGAAGATTAAATGGAGTAGAAATTTCCAGAACAGAATGGTTAAAAGAAGGCAGATTGCCGAGACATACCATAAGGGCAGATATAGATTATGGGACAAGTTCAGCTTTTTGTACTTATGGGGCGATAGGCGTTAAGGTCTGGATTTATAAAGGAGAAAAATTTGAATAAAATTTGAATGCTATGTTTGAACCAAAAAAAATGAAACACAGAAAATGGCATAAAGGCAGATCCAGAGGCATAGAAAGAAGAGGAACTGAAATTTCTTTTGGCAGTTTTGGATTAAAAGCTTTATCAGCTAAATGGATTACCTCTGTCCAACTAGAAGCGGCCCGAAGAGCGATTATTAGATATTTGAAGAAAAAAGGAAAACTTTGGATTAGAATTTTTCCCTCCAAACCAGTTACCTCAAAAGGAGCTGAAGTTCCTATGGGCGGAGGAAAGGGTTCAGTCTCTCATTATGTTTTTCCAATTAAACCAGGTAAAATAATTTTTGAATTAGATGGTGTGGAAGAAGAATTAGCAAAGAAGATTTTCAGAAAAGCATCTGACAAACTTCCTGTAAAAACTAAATTTTTGAAAAAATAAAAACATGAAACAAAAGGAAAAAATTAGAGATTTTTTACGTTTATCAGAAAAAGAACTTTCTAGAATTTTATCAGATAAAAAAGAAAAACTTCGTCAGTTTAAATTTGATATTTCCGCCGGAAAATTAAAGAATGTCAGAGAAGTCCGAGAAACAAAAAGAGATATTGCTAGGATATTAACTATATTAACTTCGAGAAGTAAAAAATTAAACCAGCCCGATAGGGCAAATAAAAATGCCTAAAAAAAGATTAAAAGGAACAATTGTTTCTAATAAAATGAAAGATACAATTGTGGTTAAAGTTGACAGGATTAAAGAACATCCTAAATATAAAAGAAGATATAAAATTTCCAAGAAATATAAAGTTCATACAGAGAAATCTGAGCTTGAAATAGGAGATAAAGTTATGATTGAAGAATGCAAGCCCAAAAGCAAGGATAAACATTGGAGAGTAGTAAGTGAAAAATAATTAAGATTTATGATTCAACCCCAAACAATGTTAAAAGTAGCTGATAATACAGGCGCTAAAATAGTGCAGTGTTTTAGAGTTCTGGGAGGGACCAGAAGACGCTATGCGCGACTAGGCGATGTTATTGTAGCCGCTGTTAAAAAAGCAGAACCCAGACGCCAAGTTAAAACACATGAGATAGTCAAAGCGGTGATAGTAAGACAGAGAAGTCCTTTTCGCAGAAAAGATGGTTCTTATATTAGATTTAGTGAAAACGCTTGTGTAATTATAAATGATGCTAAATTACCAAAAGGGAATAGGATATTAGGGCCTATTCCTAGAGAATTGAAAGAAAAAGGTTATGAAAAAATAACTACCTTAGCCGAAGAAATAGTCTAGTATATAAAATACGATGAAAATTCAAAAAAATGATCAAGTTTTAATAACTAGAGGGAAAGATAAAGGGAAGAAAGGAAAAGTATTAAGAGGATTACCTAGAAAGAATCAGATTTTGGTTGAGAATATAAATATAAAAAAAGTTCGTAAAAAACCCAAGAAATCAGGAGAAAAAGGACAAACAGTTGAAATTGCTTTTCCAATTTATGTTTCTAATGTAAAATTAATTTGTCCAAAATGCGGAAAACCTGTTAAAATCGGTTATAGTAAAACAAAAGATAAAGCAAAAATTAGAGTTTGTAAAAAATGTGGAGCAGAATTATGATTAAATTATTAGAAAAATATAAAAAACAAATAGTTCCGGAAATGATGAAAAAATTTGGCTATAAAAATATTATGGCTGTGTCTAAAATTGAAAAAATAATAGTAAATTCTGGATTTGGGAAAAAAATTGTGGGAAGAAATGGGCAAGATAGAAAAAAAATTGAAGATCATATTTTAAAAGAGTTATCTCTTATCACTGGGCAAATGCCGTCTTTGAGAAAGGCTAAAAAATCAATAGCTACATTTAAATTAAGAGAGGGAATGTATGTTGGAGCAGTAGTCACATTGAGAGGAAAAAAAATGTATGATTTTATAGAAAGATTAATTCATCTTACCTTTCCTAGAACGCGTGATTTTAGAGGAATTGATCATAAATTTATTGATAAAAAAGGTAATCTTTCTTTGGGATTTAAAGAACATACTGCTTTTCCCGAGATATCTGCTGAAAGAGAAAAAAGTATTTTTAGTTTAGAGATTACGATAGTAACTAACAGTAAAAATAAAGAACAAGGATTGGAATTATTAAAATTAATTGGTTTTCCAATGAAAACAAAATAAAAATGGCTAAGAAATCACAAATTGTTAAATCAGCTAGGGAACCTAAATTTAAAACCAGAATTGTAAGACGCTGTTTTAGATGTGGTCGGGTGAGAGGATATATGAAAAAATTTGGGTTATGTAGAATTTGCTTTCGGGAATTGGCAAACAGAGGAGAAATCCCAGGTATAAAAAAATCATCTTGGTAAAATTATGACAGATCCAATAACAGATATGCTCAATAGAATACGTAATGCCCAAGCTGTTTCTCACGAAGCAGTTGAGATTCCTTTTTCTAAATTGAAAGAAGGCATTGCTAAGATTTTAGAAGAGCAAAAAATTATAAAGAAATTAGAAATAAAGAAAAAGAAAAATAATAAAATATTGAAATTATTTTTAAATTACGATAATAAAATAGGAACAATTATTGGATTAAAGAGAGTTTCCAAACCGGGCCAAAGAATTTATAGTAGTTTTAAAGATCTTGGCAAGATCAAGAGAAAAACAGGGATATTAATTATTTCTACCTCGAAAGGGTTAATGACGGATAAAGAAACCAGACAAAAAAAGTTAGGAGGCGAGGTTTTGTGTGAAATTTGGTAATATTTAATATTATGAGTCGTATTGGTAAAAAAAATATAATAATACCAGAAAATGTGGATGTAAAAATAGATAACAGGAACATTACAGTAAAAGGACCCAAAGGGGAAATTTCTCATGAAATTCCTTGGATTATTGATATGGAGATAAAAGACGAGGCAATATTATTAAAACCGAAAAAAAGAACAAAACAAAGTAGTGCCCTCTGGGGGCTAACCAGAGCACTTCTTTTCAATTGTGTTGAAGGAGTTACTAATGGGTTTGAAAAACAGCTTGAATTAGTAGGTGTTGGTTATCGTGCTTCTGTGGAAAACGAAAAAAAACTTATTTTAGAGGTTGGTTTTTCTCATAAAAAAGAAATAGAAATTCCAGAGGGAATAGAAATTTCAGTTAAAAAAAATATAATTACGATATCGGGAATTAATAAACAACAAGTAGGGGAGGTGGCAGCCAAAATAAGAAGGGTTCGTCGTCCCGAACCGTATAAGGGTAAAGGAATCAAATATGTAGGAGAAAAAATAAGAAGAAAAGAAGGAAAGAAAGTTACGGCAACTACTTAGTCCAAAGAATTTATGTTATTAAAACAAGAAAAAAGAAAAAGGAGACATAAAAGTATCAAAAATAGACTGAAGGGGACTTCTAAAATACCTCGACTTTATGTTTTTAGGTCAAATCAACATATATATGCTCAACTAATTGATGATGAAAAAGAGAAGAATATTTTGAGTTCCGATGATTTTAAAATTGATAAAGTAAAAAAAGAGAAATGTCCTTTAACTGGCAAAAAAGCTTTAGCTTGGTATGTGGGTAAAAAGATTGCTGAGGAATCTGTCAAAAAAGGGATTAAGAATATCATTTTTGATAGAAGTGGATATAAATATCATGGGAGAATAAAAGCATTAGCTGATGGGGCCAAACAAGGAGGACTTAAATTTTAATATATAGAAAAATGATAGGAAAATTTAATAGAAATAAAAAGGAAATAAAATCAGAGTTTGATTCAAAACTATTATCTTTAGATAGAGTTACCAGGGTAACAGGCGGAGGTAAGAAATTGAGATTTAGAGCTTGTATGATACTGGGGAATAAAAAAGGAAAGATTGGTCTGGGGGTTGCTAAAGGCAAGGATGTTTCTCAAGCAATGGAAAAAGCGGAGAAAGACGCCAAGAAAAATATGATTGAAATTCCATTTATTGAAGATTCTATTCCTCACGAAATACAAGCAAAATTTGAAGCATCTGTTGTGCTTCTTCGTCCGCAAAAAAAAGGAAAAGGTATAATCGCTGGAGGTCCAGTGAGGGTGATTTGTAATTTAGCAGGAATAAAAAATATTTCTTCTAAAATTATATCTAGATCAAAAAATAAGATTAATAATGCTAAAGCCACTATGAAAGCATTGGAAAAATTACGAGTTAAGAATAAATAATTTCTTAGAATATGGAGATTCATAAATTAAAACCAAAACAGAAACTAAAAGAAAAGAAAAGAATAGGCCGAGGAGGCAAGAGGGGGACTTATTCCGGTCGGGGCATGAAAGGACAGAAATCAAGAGCTGGACATAGATTACAGCCAATGATTAGAGAATTAGTTAAAAAATATCCTAAACTAAGAGGGTATAATAATTCTCAAATGCATAAAAAGGTTAAAGCCGAAATAAACATTGCAATTTTGGATAAAAAATTCCAAGATGGAGAAAAAGTTACTCCGGAAATTTTGGTTAGAAAGAAAATAATTAAACTTATTAAAAATAGAATGCCCATGGTTAAGATCTTAGGACAAGGAGAAACAAAAAAGAAATTAATCATTAGTAATTGTGGTATTTCTAAAACGGCCCAAGAAAAATTAAAGAAAACTAAATCAATAATAAAAGTATGAATTGGTTGGGAAAACTTATTTTAGTATTTAAAGACCGTCAACTTAAAAAGAAAATACTTTTTGTTTTATTTATTTTCCTTGTTTTTCGTTTAGCTGCTAACATTCCTATTCCCGGGATAGATACCGAAAATTTACAAAGATTTTTTGGTGAAAACCAAGTTTTTGGATTATTAAATCTCTTTACCGGAGGAGCGATGAGTAATCTTTCTATTGTGATGCTGGGATTGGGTCCATATATTACAGCTACAATTATTTTGCAGTTGTTAACAATGATATTTCCAGCATTTGAAAAATTGTATAAAGAAGAAGGGGAACAGGGTAAACAAAAATTTAATCAATATGCCCGAATGGCTACTGTCCCCTTAGGTATGCTTCAGGGTTACAGTATGTTAATTTTATTCCAGCACCAAGGAATAATTAGTTCTGTTTCTCCTTTGTTATTATTAACTTCTATTGCCACTATTACTGCTGGGGCAGTATTTTTAATGTGGTTGGGGGAGTTAATCTCCGAAAAAGGAATTGGCAATGGAGTATCTCTTTTGATTTTTGCTGGTATTGTAGCCAGAACACCAATGGAAGTTCAAAATATTGCTGCTAATTGGGATCCTGCTAACATACCTTTATATATTTTATTTTTTATCGTGGCTTTAATTATTGTTGCGGGTGTTGTTATGGTCAATGAAGGGAGAAGAAATGTTCCGGTTTCTTATGCTAAGAGAGTGAGGGGAATGAAAATGTATGGTGGTTTTTCTACATACTTGCCTATAAACGTTAATCCAGCTGGAGTAATACCTATTATATTTGCTTTAAGTATTTTATTATTTCCCGGGATGATTGCTAATTTTCTTTCTGGTTCGGGAAATCAAATTTTAGCAACTATTGCTCAAGGGGTTAATAATTTTTTACAAAATGCCTGGATTTATGGAGCATCATATTTTGTTTTAGTATTTCTTTTTACATATTTTTATACATCTGTTACTTTTGACCCCAAAACAATTTCTGATAATCTTCAAAAAATGGGAGGGTTTATACCAGGCATTAGACCTGGAGCTTCGACCGCCAGATTT